>Ga0163144_10016835_pt1 | contig 14954 bp, 11 predicted proteins | sample OliLak19BULKMAT1_FD_123175 | JGI IMG/M metagenome (GOLD analysis project Ga0163144, IMG submission 123175) | Freshwater microbial mat bacterial communities from Lake Vanda, McMurdo Dry Valleys, Antarctica - Oligotrophic Lake LV.19.BULKMAT1 | ecosystem: Environmental > Aquatic > Freshwater >... | reverse complement strand
TACGAACGATCCGCGCGGGATATCCAACGAGATATTCGAAATTGCCGGCTTGGTCGTACCCAAGTAGCCAAAGCTGACGTCGCGCACCTTCAGTTCGTGATGCAAGCGCCCATCCACGTTCGCCGGCAACGGCTCTTCGTCGCTCAGATACTGGTCGGTGGGCTGGTCGTCACGGCGGTCGTAAAGGAGCTGAGGTGCCACCTGCGAAACGGCCTCGTAAAAGTAGTCGAACTCGCCAATCTTGTTGCGGATGGTCTGCAGACCTCGATTCACGCGCGACATGGCGCCGGTGAGTCGCAAGCCTGCAAACGCAAAAATCGCCAGGGTCGGCAGAGCATCCGTCACACTCTTGCCGCGCAGGGTCATGTAGAGCACGGCGCAAACGATGGTGAGGCCGAGGAGTACCTCGTTCAAGCTCTGGGGGAGGCGCCCGATGAGCACCTTGCGCCGCTTGATCAGCGAACTCGAGCCGAGCGCGCTCACGTAACGCGAGACGAACAGCTGTCGCGTGTTGTTGAGCCGTCCATCGAGGACTCCGTTGAAGCCCTCGCTCAGATAGCGACTCGCCATCTTGCGCGACACGCCTTCCTGCTTGCCCATCGTCCGCAGGAGGTCCTGTGTCGACCAATAGAGTCCCGTGCCGACGAAGCCGAAGATCGCCATGGCGCCGAAAGTCAGCCAGGGATCGACGATGACAAGCAGAATCGCCACCATGATCAAGATGGCACCGTCCGACATCACCTGTGCGGTTGCACCGAAGCAAGCGCTGAATAGCTCAAAAATGCGGCTGATATTTCGCCCCGGCCCCGAAACGCCCCGATGCGTGAAGACTTCGTAGCGAGCGAGCAAGTAGCCCTCGAACAGCCGTTTCGAGACGCGCTCGTTGAGCTTCATCAAAAACCGATTCAGCAGGAAATGAACCAGCGTCGAAAGGAGGTTCTTGGCGAGAAGCACGCCCACGACGACGACACCACCCCACACGACGTACTCGAGCTGGGGCTGGTCTTCGAAGACTCTGCGCAATAAGCCAGCCACGGGGCCATGCCGCCTGCCGGTCGCGTCCGGGACGAGGCCGCGGGTGTAGCCGAACAGAGCCACCATGCCCGTCATTTCGAGCACGCCGGCCACGAACATCAGCCCCACCAGACCGCAGAAGATCCAGCGCCGCCGAGGCTCGAGCAAAGCCCACAGGATGCGCAGCACTCTACCGATCAGCATGCTTCTCCGCACGAGATCTGGACGCCCGAGCACCGCAGGGTCTCACGAAGCGACCGCACCAAGCGCGGGCGCCTGATGCCGCTGCACCGCTGTTCGGGGAAAATGCCGATGCGCGTCGCAACTTCGGACGAAGAGAGAAGCAGCAAGGTCGTCGAGTAGAAACCAATCACCACCTCGACCGAAAGGTGACCAACTAGCTCTTCTGCTGCCTCCGGACCGCTGACGTCCTGGACGACGAATCCGTTCCCGGCCAGATCCGCGGCGCGATTTTTTCCTCGCGGGTGCGCTTTGTACAACACCTCACGCGCGCCGCGTTTTTGGAGTTCACCGATCAAGGCGCGACGCATTTTCTGTTCGGTTGCGGGGACGACGATCTCGTCGAGTTCTTGGTCGACGAACAACATCCGTCCGGAGGGGTCCGGTAGATTCGTGGGACCAACGTCGGCCGTGGATCTGTGCGGCAAGGTCTTGAGAGTGCCCGAGACCGTCGAATAGCCCTGCGGATTGAAGGCCCACGAAGCTCGGTAGAGCCCGGTCTCGTACTGCGTCAAATGCCCATCCCAAAGAGGCCGGTACTGCAAGCCGTACCAATGAGCGGCCAGAACTTCGGCTACGATGCGCAGCCCATAGCGCAAGCCTCCCAAGAGTCGTTCCGGACGCAACGTGCGCTGGAAATAGTTTACGATACCGTCCGGCAGTAGTTCGACGAAGTCGCCAGACCGACCGAAAAACAAGAAATGGTTCCCCGGCAGCTCGGCCGGATGCGCGATGTACGCGACGATCGGGCCCAAGCTTTGGAGGCTCGGCAAGAGTTCTGCGAACCAGCGTGCGATGGCGAACGGCTTGGCCCAGGCGCTGTAGGACCGCATCGGCCTGGGCAGCCGGAAAACGTGCACGCCTGCCGGCAGCCGACTCTCGTCGGCTGCGAACATGAGCAAGAACACGACGGAACTGTCCTGCTGGGTTGCCAGCAGCTCGTGCGAGATACGTCTCGAGGCTTCGAACGAAAGCGTTCCATAACAGACGAAGACGTGATTGGCGCTCGGGATCATGACGACATCGCCGGTCTAACGTGCTGCCAGCAAGTACTCGGCGAGCTCGCGAACGCAGCCGCCACCGCCCACCTCCGAACAAACATAGTGCGACACCGCCAAGGCCTCGGGCCGTGCGTCCTTGGGGCAGGCAGCGAAGCCGACACGAGAAAGCAATGCGACGTCGGCAAGATCGTCGCCGATGAACGCCACCTCGTCGAGCGCGAGCCCCGTTTCCTGCAGAATCCTCTGCAAAGCGGGCCACTTGTCGACTGCGCCCTGCTCCAAGAAATCCAAGCGCAGCTTCTGAGCGCGCCGCGACACCAGCTCCGTGTTCTCCGACGTGATAATACCGACGCGGAGGCCTGCGCTGCGCAGCAGCTCGAAGCCCTTCCCGTCGCGGGTGTTGAACTTCTTGAGTTCGTCGCCTCGTTCGGAATAGTACATCCCGGAGTCGGTCAAGACGCCGTCGACGTCGCTCAGCACCAGCTTGACACGCCTGGCACGTTCCGCCAACGGCGAAGGTTGTCGCGCGCGCTCACGCAGGAAACTGTCGATGATCTTCCAGTCGACGGGCTCGTCCAATTCGTGAAACGTTTCCTCGGCCATCTCGTGCGCGACGATGCGCCCAAAGAGTCGGCTCTGGTGGGCCAGCAAGCCGTCGCGCTTGCTGATGTAGAATGCGCCATTTTCGACTTGGTAAGCGTCGAAATCCTGGCGACGTGGGCGCGCCAAAGGATCGTAGTTCTCCGGCTGTGCGCTCCCATCGGCGCTCACCGTCCAGATGAAGCGCTTTTGTGCCACGACCGAGACCAAGCTGTCTGCAGCCTGGGCCTCGAAGTGGGCCATAGCTCTATCGATTTCGTCAGCGCGAAGCAGCGGCGAAGTCGCTTGAACGAGTACCATGCGCTCGAAAGCATGGGCATGGGCGAACTCCAACATCGCGCTCTCCGTGGAGGCGGTATCGGTGGCCGTCTCCGGACTGCGCTCGACGGCGCTGACCTTGGCGAGTCCGAGCGCCGCGACGAAGGAGCGGATCTCGTCCGAATCCGTCGCGACGAAGACGTGGTCAATGCATGCGGCACCAACTGCGGCCTCAATGACCCATTGACAGAGTGGTTTGCCTCCGATCGGCAAGATGTTCTTGCGGGGGATCGACTTGCTGCCTCCGCGAAGCGGAATGAACGCAACGTTACGCAAGGTTGAACTCGGCACGTGTTGGCTCTGATGTGAGGTTGATCGAGGCTACCCGACGACGTGGGTCTTCGACGGAGAACCTGCTCCGATCAGCGGGGACGCCACTTCAGCTTGTCGCGCTGCACTTGTTCGACATCCAGGATCTGAGTCTTCTTGGTATCGAGCGCCTTGGCGACATTGCGAACGTCGCGCACCAACTTGCGCATGCCATCGGGCTCCAACGAGGCCGAGTGATCGGTCCCCTTCCAGGTGCGGTCGAGCGTGAAGTGCCGTTCTATCCAGCCCGCGCCGAGCGCCATGGCAGCGATGTCGGCAGCGATGCCCAGGTGGTGACCCGAAAAAGCGATGTCTCTCACGCGCGAACCGAAGCTCTGACGCAAGCGGCTGATCTCGCCAAGGCAGATGTCCTCGAACGCCACTGGATAGCCCGAGGTGCAGCTGTACAGGACGAGGTCCTTCGCACGACCCTTGGATTCGAAGAAAGAGACGATCTTTTCTTCCTCTTCTTGAGTCGTCATGCCGAGCGACAGGTGGATAATGCCCCCGAAGTCGTTGCAGAGATACCCGAGCATATCGAAATGCAGATTGCAGGCCGACGGCACCTTCAAGAACGAAGGAGCGAACGTGATCATCTCCTTGGCTGAGGTGACGTCCCAAACGGACGTGCTGTATTCGGCCCCGAACTCTTCGCACCAAGCCTTGAGCTGCTTGTGCTGCTCGACGGAGAACTCCAAAAACTCACGGTGAGCACCGTAGGTCGAACCGAATGCGTGCATCGGATTGGGATGAGGGGCGTCGTACTGCTCGGCTGTGAGAAGTTCGCGTGCGTTGCGCTTCTGAAACTTGACCACGTCGACTTTGCAAAACGAGGCCGCGACCAAGATCATCTCTTTCGCGATGGCCATGTCGCCCATGTGGTTACAACCGATTTCTGCAATGACTTTGGCGGCTTTCATGATTTTTCTCACGTGAGGGTACGGGCCTCTCGATGGCCACCGTAGTGATTGAGGCACTCAACCACGTGGGTACGGGGTCGTCAAACGATGTGGCCGTCCTGGGCGAGGGATTTTCGAACGAAAACCATGGGCGCGGCATCGCGGTCCCGTTGATTCCAGCTATCGATCGAGCGAACCTCGCGCCCCGGTGTCCGTCACTTCCGTTCCCGTCCGGCCGTCGCACGCCCCGCGCGTCTTGATCCTGGTCTACGACGACACGACCGTCTTCATGGGACGAGCGTTCGTCGAAGAATGCGTCGCGCGTGGTCTCGACTACGAGACGGCTCTGATCTCTTGCCTCGATCCGCGCGGGCCGGATCCGAAGCGACGACGCCCGCACGTCTCCGATCGACAGCTGGCGATGCTGACGAACGTCTCCGAACGGTCGACGACCGTCGCCGACGACCACCTGGCCGAACACTGCCTGTCGTTCGACGTTGTGCTCTTGACCAAGCTGCCACCTCTGGCGGTTCGCTCGCTGCAACGCGGTCTCGGTCGCAGTCCCCGGCCGGTGTTGGTGGGCTTTTCTTCCGGACTGGACGCAAGTCCCTACCAAACGTTGACCAACCGTGCATACGTCGACCTACTGCTCGCCAACTCGCCGCATCACTTGCGCCTGCTCCAGTCGACTGGACCTGTTTTTTGGTCGGACCGGCCGTCGCTCGGCGTCGGGCACCCGTTCTTCGCTCGGCGACGACATGCCAACCTGCCCATTTGGAGCGAAGTGCGCGATGTATTCTTCCTCCACCAGAGCGTGTGGCCAAGTCTACCGGACACACGCCATGCGGTGTGTGAGTTCCTCGTCGAACTGGCCGAGCGCTACCCAGAAAAGCGTATCTTCTTGAAGCTACGCCATCTGCCGACCGAGAACAAAGACAACGTGAACCTCGAGCTGCACGCGCCACACGAGTATTTCGCCGCGCGCGCGAAGCCTCTTCCGCCCAATCTCTGCATCGACACGTCATCGTTCCGAGAGACGCTCGGTCGCAGCGACCTCTATCTGAGCGTCTCCTCCAGCGGCATCGTCGAAGGTTGGGTGCACGGTGTGCCCGGCCTGTTCGTCGAAGGCTTCCCCGGGGAGAACCACGATGCCCTCTCTCGCGCCATCGTCGACGACTTTCGGAGCACCGGTCTGGTCGTGTCGCGCGACGCGCTCTTGCGCGGAGAATTGCCCGTGATCGCGGAGGCAGCGCTCGCACCACACTTCTGTAGTGTTGGCTATTTCGACGAGCTGTTGGCGCGAGTGGAAGAGCTGCGTCGCGGCCCTGTCGAACTCGCCCGCCTGCACCGCCTGCCGCTGCACCTGCGAATCAAGAAGGGCCTAGGTGAGTTCGTGCACCGCCTGGCGTCGAACGGGCGCGGGATCTAGAACCCGTCGCGCATCACGCCATGCCGAAGCTCGCCTATCGCCCCGACATCGACGGTCTGAGAGCCGTCGCAGTCGCAAGCGTCATTCTCTATCACCTTGACTTGAAAGCCTTCCAAGGAGGGTTCGTCGGCGTCGACGTGTTCTTCGTTATCAGCGGCTACCTAATCACCCGAATCGTTCGGAGCGATATTGCTCGAGGCACTTTCAGCCTCAAGCAGTTTTACATCAAACGCTTTCGACGCATCTTCCCGGCAGCAGGAGTCACTCTGGCCGCGACGTTGATACTCGCCAGCTTCGTGCTCTCTCCGCCCTACATGCGGCAGTTCGGCGCGTCCTTGCTCGCCTCGATCTTCTCGGTGTCGAACCTATTCTTCTGGAGCGAGAGCGGGTACTTCGACGCGGAATCGCAGCTCAAGCCGTTGCTGCATACCTGGTCGCTGAGCGTCGAGGAGCAGTTCTACCTGTTCTGGCCCTTGTTTCTGGCATTGTTGGCTAGAAACGGTCCGAAGTGGCGTGTGCCATTGGGCATCGCCGCCATTGGAGCCCTGAGCTTTGGCTTCAATTTCCCTTTCGGCGCCGGCGCGTACGGACCCGCGCTGGCCCAGCTGGTTTCAGCAGGCAAACACTTCAACGACGGACCGGCGAGCATCTTCTTTCTGACGCCGTTTCGCATCTTCGAGTTTTGCATTGGTGCGCTCTGCATCTGGGCGGAGGCTTTCGAGCTGCGCAAGGATTGGATTTCGGAGCTGTTGTGCGTCTTGGGCTTTTCGGCCGTGCTGGGTTCCGTCCATTTTTATCGCGAGACGCTGATCTTCCCCCAGCGCTACGCCCTGATCCCCTGCTTGGGCGCTGCTCTCTTGATCCTCGGCGGACGGTCGCGATTCCTCGGCCGGCTGCTCGACAACAAGGTCATGGTGACGACCGGCGTAATGAGTTACTCGCTCTACCTCGTCCATTGGCCGATCATTGCCCTGTACAAATACTTCAAGGCCGACCGCCTCGACAACCTGGAGAAGCTCGTGCTCGTGGGCTTGGCGGTGGCGCTGGCTCGTTTGCTGCACACGCAAATCGAGCGCCGTTTCCGCCACCCCAAAGATGGACCCGCGGTCGAGAATACGAACTTCTTCCGCTGGTCGCTCGGCTCGACGGCCCTACTTTCTCTTCTAGCGCTTTCGGCCTGGCAGCAGAATGGGTGGGGTTTTCGTAGCGGCAAGGCCGAATTCTTGGTCGCCGGAGTCGAAAAATCGCAGGACTTCAAAACCGAGCACTACGGCGGCAAAGGTTGCAAGCCTCCTCGCTGCGAAGCCAACGAGAAGGCTCCCGGCGAAGTCGTTTACGTGATCGGTGACTCGTACTCGCGCGCCTACTACGAAGGACTCAAAACCATCTTCCCGAACCAGCACTTCGTCTTTTTCGAGGAAGGCGGCTGTGAGTTCTATACTCACAGCTACGTCGGTTCGAACACGAAGCATGCCAAGCGTTGCAAATCAGCGAAGCAACGCGCTTACAAGGAAATTGCCAAGTCGCGATCGACAGTCATTCTCACGCAGCACTGGGAGACCAATTCAGAAGAAACCCAGCACTCCGACGACCCGGGCAAGTCGGAGGTGAAGTATGAGGACCCGCCCCGTTACGCCGCGTTTGTCGACCAGGAATTTCGCGAACTTCGGGCGTTGCTCGGGCCACGCAAGTGGATCTTCATCGGCGGACCGCCGAAGTTCGGGCAGAACGGCTCGCCGCTCGATTGCTTGACGCGACCATTCGTCCAACGCGACTGCTGTTTCACCCCCATCAAGCGCGTGAAATGGCACCGCCAATTCAACGAGGTCGTCGGCCGAGCCTTGGGTCCCGAGACGACTTTCATCGATCCGTACCCCTTGCTCTGCGACGGCCAGCGTTGTCGCAACATGACCGACGACGACAAGTCGATCTATTCGGACTACGGCCACCTCTCGCTATGGGGTTCGCGCTATTTGGTTCAGCGCATGAAGGACCAGCTGGCGGCCGGGCTTTAATGCTGCTTCCCGCCTCAATCGCCAGCTGCCGAGACGTCCGTGGCGCGGACGGCTTCGGTCGCGGCAACGGCAGCTTGCGTCGTCATCGATCGGGCAAATCCGCCCTTGCGCGCGACGATGGTGAGTCCGTCGGCATTGGCGGGTGTGCCTGAGTCCGTACCTGCCAGCTTGACGCTCAAGTCTCGCCCGTCACCCTTGGTGCGAATGCTCTGTTCGATAATCACGAAACCGGCGTTCTCGAAAACGGCTCGGAGCGACTCCGCGTTGAAAAACAAGGTATGCGGCTCGTGGCGGCGCTCGATGCTCGCTTGGGTCAGCGCACCACTCGGAACTTCACACAAAAAGATGCCGCCAGGCCGAAGCGCCGCGTGAAGGCGCTCGAGCGTCGGATAGAGTTCGCAGAGCTCCAAGTGCTCGAGAGAATGCGAACTCAGCACGACATCGTACCGATTCTCGACCAAGTCCTCGAGCGAGAGGCGGGCAACGCCCAGGTATTCGAGATACTTGGCGCTGGCGCCATCGGGCTCCACGGCATGCTTTGTCAAGGCCCGCGAAAAGAACAACGCGTAGCCCGGCCCCGAACCGTAATCCAGGATGTCATAAGAGGGCGGTGCGAGCCGCTCGATCGCTGCAATCTGGGATTGAGCGCGTTCTGCGTACCGAACCAGGTGTGGCCTTGCCTCGCCCAACGCGCCACTCAGTTCCGCGAAGTAGCGAGCAGGATCGTCCGCCCGATCACCTCGATTGGCGACGGCATATTCGTGCTCGTAGTACGAACTCAGTGAGAACGGCAACGCAGGTACCCAACCAAACCCGCAGCGCCTGCACCATGAGCAAACCACCCTAGCGAAGGCACGGGTCCTCGGATACGGATAGGCTGTGACGAACGTCTCCGCGCTCGCACAAGCGGGGCAAGCCTGACTCGCCAGCTCTTCGCTGCGATAAAATACCATATTACCGCTGCGGATCTCCTCAAGTTCCCGACGAAGAATCGCGATTGTCTGATCACGACGCTCCACGCGGTGGGTCAGTCGCTTCAGCAGCTTGGCGTCGGCGCGCAACGCCCTCTTGCTGCGTTCGAGTTCCGACCTGACAATTCGCGAATCTTCGAAAGCAGTCTCGTTCGGGCCGCGAGCCGTCGCGTGCGCCCCCTTGTAGAGAACTTCGGAGACCGCACCCATGGTTCCGTGGCGCCGCCGAAAGGCCCGCAAACGACCTCCCCAAAAGCGCATTTCGGACCACATGCTTGAGTCTACCATAAGCCTTGGGAGCACAACCAGCTGCGCGCGCACGTCCCCCACCCTGGCGAACGAGTTCGAATCGAGTATCGTGGACCGTCTATGCGTATTGTCATCTGCAATACCCTCTACCCACCCATAGGCATCGGAGGCGCGGAACGCTCTGTGCAGTTCCTGGCGGAGTCGTTGGTGAAACGAGGGCACGAGGTGACAGTGCTTTCGCAGGGCATGACCTGGCGTCCCACGCACGAAGTCAAGAACGGCGTTCACGTAGTCCGTACGTCGTCGCCGCCGGGCTACAGGCCGAACGTTTATGCACACCGTAGCTTTTCCGAGAAGGTCTTGAGTCGGTTGTTCGCCAAAATTCAGCCGCAGCGAAGCAACCTTTACATGACCGAGATCGAGCGGGGTCGCCCGGACATCGTCCACACCAACGCGGCTGGGGGCCTCGACGAGTTGTGGGTACGCACCGCGGATCTCGGTATTCCGATCGTACACACCCTGCGCAATCACGGCAGCCTCTGTCCACGTCGCATGTTCGTCGAGGGGCGCGCGTGCGAGGGGCAGTGCACGGCGTGTGCGGTCCGCACGATGGATCGCCGTAACGCCGGCGAACGACTGAGCGGCGTCGTCGGGATCAGCGACTACATCTTGCAAGAGCATCTGACGAATGGCTACTTTCGCTCGGTCAAGCACCGGCGAGTGATCCCGAATTCGTACGAAAGTTCGGAAGCGGGACGCGAGCGCCAGGCCGAGGTTGTGACCGCCTTGGGGTATCTGGGCCGTTTGCACGAGACGAAAGGTGTCCACCAATTGGTTGAGGCGATGCGTCCTTTCGAAGGGCGCGCGCGCCTGCTGGTTGCGGGAACCGGGAATCCGCAATTCGTAGAGAGCCTCAAGGCCAAGGCTGGGCCCAACGTTGAGTTCTTGGGCTTCGTCGACGCGGACACCGTGCTCACCAAGCTCGACGCGCTGGTGGTGCCTTCGCTGTGGCGCGAGCCGTTCGGACGCATCTACGCTGAAGCCCTTGTCCACGGGGTGCCTGTGATTGGCTCCGTGCACGGCGCAGGCCGTGAGCTGGTGTCGGAGGGCAAGACCGGGTGGTTGTGCGATCCGTCGAACGCGCCCGACTTGCGCGCGGCCATCGGTCGCGCTCTCGATGAACTCTCGCGTCCGAACGAGTTTCGCAGCAATTGCAGGAAAGCCGCCATGCGCTTCGCACCCGACGCCGTCGCTGCTGCCTATGAAGCATTTTACGAGACCGCCATCAAGGCGGGCGCAACGCGCAAAACGAAGCTGTCTGTCGCCATGATGCCCTCAGCCGCAATTGGACGTTCAGTGTGACCGCTGCCGTTTTCGCTGTCGTTTCGCCACTCCAGTACATCAACGCGCTAGAAGCCGTGCACGCGTTCGGCCTCCGACCAAGCGATTGTTATCTGGCCGTCGGCCTGTCGCGCAAACTGCCCGCGAGTGCCATTCAGGTCCAAAAGCTGCTCGATCGTTCGCAGTGGCGCGCCGTCGAAACCGTCAGCGGGTTTCCTTCCACCGCTGGAAGCAATCGTGCGCACACGGGTGTGCTGACGTTCCGCGGCGCGAGAGAGTACGCATCGGCCGCCAATGGGTTACTGGACCGAGCACGCCGTGACCACGGCAAGATCAGTCATCTGTTCATCGGCGATTTTCGTCCCGCCAATTTTCGGCACTTCATGGCTCAAGCGGCAGAAGCCGAGCTGTGGTTGCTGGACGACGGTTCGATCACGCATCAGGTCGTCCGCTATCGCAAAGACGCGACATCGCCGCACGCTTTCGGCGGCCAATTCGCCAGGCAGAACGTCCGTGACAAGCTTCGCACTCGCTTGAGTGGCCTCAAGTATGCCAACCCGGAACGGCTCGGCTTCTTCACTTGCTACGACCTCGATCCGCCGCCGCAGGACGTCGTGCGCTCGCACGGCTACGAACGGTACAAGCAGGTCTATGGAAACCTGACCTGTTCCGACGAGATCTGGTTTCTGGGCGCTAACCACGCTGAAAACGAGTTTGCGAGCATGGACCGCTATTTGGGACTGCTGCGGAGAGTCTTAGAATTTTACGGCGATCAGCCGGTCGTTTACCTGCCTCACCGCGGGGAATCGAAGGAAAAGCTCGCTGTGGTCGCAGGCTTGGGCTTCGAGGTCCGGAGTTTCGATTTGCCGGTCGAAATCGTGATCGGGCAGAGCGGAGTTTTTCCCCGAACGCTGGCAGGTATCGCCTCGTCCGCCATCGACAACCTATCGGTCATTCTCGGCGACCGGATCCAAATCCACGTGTTTCGCGTGGCGTCGGGCTACTGCGAGGGTGGCCGCTGGAAACATCTCAGCGACGTCATCGAATACCACGAACTCGACGTGGCTGACGTGACGACGTTCGTTCACGAGGACGATGGACTTCGCCTTGGAGGCCCTGGGGTGGATCTTCGTCTCGTTCACCCGAGTGCGTCTGCCGGAGGCGGCTACTTCACCAGCAGCGACGGCTGGCTCCGCGGCATCGACTACAGCGAGACCGAGTTCGACTGCGGAACGGGCCCGCTCGAATTGTCGTTGGTCGCATCGGCCCCACGACGCGTCTGGCATAAAGGTGACGCCTTGACGATTCGCCCAATCGGCGCGCTGGGCGAGCTCGAGGGGGTCGTCCAAGGGTGCACCCCTATGGGCCGGCTGTCAGTCTTGGTCCACAGTTGCACAGCGACCGGGACCTTCCGTCACTGGCACGTCGAACGCAGCATGGGGCGCCTCGAGTGTGGCCCAACCGAGGGCGCAATCGCCGGCTGCCTGATCGAGCCGGAGACGACGAACATGTTACCCGTGTCGGATTCACTGGATGCTCCCGGTTGGCTCTGGTCGGGCCTCGCGAGCTGTGGCGAAGGCAGCGTCGCACGCGTCACGCTTTTGAAGGGGCCGGACGCGCGTCACCGTTCGGCATTCGCCCAGCTCGACCACGGAACAGGCCCCCACGAGATTCGCCACCGTCTGAGCGGTGCGTCGACCGGGACTCCGTTGACGCTCAGCATCTATGCGCGCGGCGGTGGGTGCGAACGAATCACCTTGACGATCGAGCACCCCGCCAGCGGTTCACGCGCTTCGGCAACCTTTCCTCTCGACGCCTTGGTGGCCGCGCCCGTCAGCGAGGTACTCGGGACGGCGACAATCGATAGCCTCCACGCGTCCGACACGCGTCACGGTTGGCGGCGCTACGAATTCACAGCGCGACTCCCGGAAGGGGATTGTGAGATCGCCTTCTGCATTGCGCCCAGCCTCGCCTCCGATCTGCCGGGTGATGGCTGCTCGGGCGCCTACTTCTGGGGGCCCCAATTGGAACCCGCAACTCGCGCCAGTTCATACATTCCCACCTACGACGGCAGCCTTCGGCGCAAGGGAGGACGGCTGGCATTCGACGTGCCCGCTGGCGAGACGCGCATTCTGCTGGAGTTTTCTACGCTTCAGGCATCGACCGACCTCGAGCTGGCTTCGTTTTCGGATCAAAGCGTCCTGCGTTACGCCCCAGAGACCGGCGTCCTCACGCTGAGTGGCCCTGGGGGGGCGACGACGGGAACAGGCGTGCCTTCGGGAGCGGGACAACCGTTGTCGCTGATGCTTTTCAGCGGGATGCAAGGCATGCGCATTCTGTGCAGCGATCACGTTGCGGTCGAACGCGCCGCGCCGTTACCGAGCGGAGTTGCCTTCGTCCAGGGTGGCCCCGTCCATGTGCGGCGCATTGCCGTACTCGACGACCAATAGCGCTAGCGTCGCCGCGTGAGACGCTCGCGAAACACACCGACCACGTACCAAGGCAGCAGGGGCAACGAGAAGAGTAGATCCGCGAACGCGACTCGGCCTGCGGGATTCGGTGCGCCGCCACGCTGGGCGCGGCCGCGACCCGCATAGTAGAAGCGTCGCGCGATCCAGGCATAACTGAGTCGCTCGGGAAGGACCTGATGACCGACCCGCACCTGGCCCGTGTAAACGACTCGGCCGCCGTTTGCGCGAACGCGCGCGCACAAATCAGTTTCCTCGCCGCCGAACAGGCGGCCCCCACGACGCCCCATCGAAGAAGAAAAGATCTCGCCCGCCGGTGTCGTCGGTACGCGACGACGGTCGAGACCGAAGCTCGCGCCGAAGACTTTGGACACCTCCAGCGTCCCCGGGCCCAGGTCGAGCAGCGAGTACTGTTCTCGTACGAAACCGACGCGCGTCCAATAAGGGGTGTGCCCCTTCCAGACTGGCATGATGCAGCTGCCTGCGATCGAGGCGCCACTTGCAAGCACTTCGCTGAGGGCCTTGGCCCATCGAGGTTCGGGCAAAGCATCCGGCTCCGAAAACAGCACGAAGTCGTGCTGGGCTCTCGCGACGCCGCGGTTTCTGCAGCGCGACAAGCTGGTCTCGGCAAAAACCTCGTACTCGAACCTCACCCGCCCCTCGGCTTGGCGCAGCACCCAGGCGGCGATGGCCGGGGCTTGCTCGTGATCTTGAACGACCACTTGAAGTTCGATTTCAACCTGGAGGCGCAATGACTCGAGCGCGTCGAGCAAAAGCTCGTCGGATTCTTTGAACCGTCGAATGATGACCGTGGCGTTCATCGTACTCACTCAGCGCATACACCGCTCGAAAAGGTCCGCAAAGCCCTGGGCACTGTGAGCGCGAGAGAATCCGCCCTCCAAAATCCGGTGACCACCGGCGACCAGCTCATCGGCCAGTCGCGGTTCGCGCAGCAAGCGGGTGACGGCCCGAGCGATCTGCTGTGGCGACGACTCGTCGACCAAAAGACCCGTTTCTTCATCCTTCACCGTGTCGACGATTCCACCCGAACGTGTTGCGACGACGGGCACACCAGCCGCCATAGCCTCGAGAAACGTCAAGCCTTGCGCTTCGACCCAGCCCGAGGGCGCCGTTTTCGATGGACCGACGAACACGTCGGCGGACCGCAAATAGCCGCGTACCTGTCCAGTTGGCACCCAGCCGAGCAGCGACACGTGTTCCCCCAAGTTCAACCGGGCGACACGAGCCTCGAGAGCCGCCCGGTCCTGGCCTTCACCCATGACGATGAGACGAGCGTCAGGAAAGTCGCGGCGCAAGACGGCCAGTGCTTCGACTGTGTCGAATGGGCCTTTTTCGTCAATCAACCGCCCGGCGAAAACCAAGAGCGGGCCTGCGCCCCTCCGCTGCTCGGCGCGCACGCGCGCGGCGAGCGCGAGTTCTTCCTCGCCAAGACGCGAGTCGTCGACGCCCATCGGAATGCGTTCGACCTTTTCCAAGCGGGGCGCCAATTCTCGAACGCGTGCTTCGGTGAAAGAACTGTTGACCGTTACGGCGTCGGCGGACATCAACGACATTCGTTTCAAGCGCGCTAAAACCGGCCCGCGAAGACCGAACAAATCACCCCCGTGCAGAGTGATCACGTGCGGAACTCGACTCAGAGAGCTTGCCAACATACCGACGAATCCCTGCGGTAGAACCCAGTGACTGTGCATCAGATCGTAGCGCGTGCGCCGGAGGCGGATTTGCGTCGCCGCCCATTCCGCGGCCACCAGCGCTGGCAGCTTCAGCCGTTCAACCGGACGTTTGCGCAGGTTGATGAGGGCTCCCCCTTGATAGCAGACCGTCTGACTGGCCTCGGGGTAGGAATAGCGGAAGCGCTCGACCCGGACGCCTTCCAAGTCTTCGCGCCGCGCGGCTCCGGGGGCGTGAGGCGCGAGAACATCGACTTGGTAGCCCAGCGCCTGCAAGTCCTGGCAGAGATGCAACACGAACGGAGTCGTCGAATCACCTCTCCAACGAGGGAAGTTCGACGTCAGACAGAGAATCCTCTTTGCCAAGCGAGTCAGTGCCTCGAACCGTCATTGGAAGCCGCGACGGGAG
>Ga0163144_10016834_pt1 | contig 14954 bp, 13 predicted proteins | sample OliLak19BULKMAT1_FD_123175 | JGI IMG/M metagenome (GOLD analysis project Ga0163144, IMG submission 123175) | Freshwater microbial mat bacterial communities from Lake Vanda, McMurdo Dry Valleys, Antarctica - Oligotrophic Lake LV.19.BULKMAT1 | ecosystem: Environmental > Aquatic > Freshwater >... | reverse complement strand
TCAGAAGAAGTTGCCGCTAAAATTGATGCTGAAGTAAAAGCACTCATACAAGAAGCTGGCGAAACTGCTAAGAAAACTATTACTAAAAATCGTAGAATGCTAGATTTAATTGCTAAAACTCTGATCGAGAAAGAAACTCTAGAAGGTAAAGAGTTCACTAAACTATTTGAAAAAGTTGACAAGATAGCTCCAAAAAAACAAACCAAAACTGCTCTTGCTGAAAATGAATAATACAAAATAGAGTGACGCGGCTGTATTAAACTGGTTATGCTTGATATACAAATTACCTCTTAGTAGCTATAGGCTCTGAATTTAGTTGGAATGCGTTATAATCACGTTCGGTCTATATTGGCTGTTGTAGGTTGTCTACACCTGGTATAATACCTATCAGTGAAAAACTTTTTAGACAAAATAAATAAGTCACGAACGCTCTCTGCAGCGGCGTTTTTGATTTCGCTTAGCTACTTACTTAGTAGAGTGCTTGGCCTAGTGCGCGATAGATTACTTGCTAGTAACTTTGGTGTCTCAGCTAGCACCGATGCCTACATGGCGGCTTTTCGTATTCCAGATCTATTATTCACCATTCTTATATCTGGTGCTTTTGCGGTATCTTTTATTCCGGTATTTATTGGATACGTAGAAAAGAAAAAAACTGACGAAGGGTGGCTAGTTGCTAGCTCACTACTCAATATATTCTCACTTCTGACTATTGGCTTGTGTGTGGTAGCCTTTGTCTTTGCTCCACTTTTGATTAAAGCTCTTACACCTGGTTTTGATGCTGATAGAGCGGCATTAACAGTAAATCTAACCAGAATAATGCTTATTACACCTTTCTTGTTTTCAATATCAAGTGTACTTGGTGCTATACAGCAGTCATTTAATAGATTTACGCTGTTTGCTATGGCAAGCGTATTTTATAATGTTGGTATTATTATCGGCATAGTTTTTTTTAGTAAGTTGTTTCCTCAACAGCCTATCTATGGTGTAGCCTGGGGAGTCGCACTTGGGGCTGGCTTACAAGCACTTGTACAGTTTCTTGGTATTATTGGTTTGCATTTTAAGTATTCATTAAGCTTTAAGCTTTTCCACCCAGGAGTACTCAAGGTTATAAAACTAATGGTTCCTCGCTCTATCGATTTAGCTATTGATCAATTTAACTGGATTATTCAAACCGCCATTAGTTCTCAACTGCAGATTGGTAGCCTGACGTCGTACTACTATGCTAATAATTTAAAAAATGTACCCCTCGGTATTTTTGGTATGGCCATTTCTACAGCCGTGTTCCCGAGTCTAATTCGAGCAGCAAAATCTAATGATAAATCTCGCTTAGCCTCCGCAATTGTACGAGATATGTGCTTAATAATGTTTTTTGTTATTCCGTCTGCAGCAATCGCGATTGTTATGCGTGGCTATATAGTACGTTTACTCTTTGGTTTTGGAGACCAAGCTACATCTGATACTCTTGGCTGGTTGGCTGGTTCTATTGTTGCAACTAGTTTATTTTTTATGATTGCTCGAGTGTACTATTCACTAGAAGATACTGTAACGCCGTTACTCACTAGTTTGAGTTCAATTGTTGTCAATATTGTATTAAGTATTATTTTGTCTAGCAAATATGGTGTGTCTGGCTTAGGTCTTGCATTAACGATATCTACTTTCTATGAACTGATTCTATTAATGATTATTTTGACCAGAAAAATTGGTAATTATGGGTACGCTTCTATTATGAAGACTGCAGCTAAGCTTACTGTTGCAAGTAGTATAATGTCAGTCTGGATATATGTATTAACTACCAGAGTATTTCCACTATACAAAACCGATATTGGCTTTCTCACTATTGCCCCTAAATTTACCATTATCTCGTTGAGTGGAGTGCTTGTGTTCTTTATGGTTGCAAAGTTACTAAGAGTACATGAAACTGATAAGATTGTTAAGAAAATTATTCATCCAATTCGTGTTATGAGAAAGATGAATAGATAATGGCAGGCCAGCGTTCTATTCGTAACTTTTGTATTATTGCGCATATAGATCATGGTAAATCTACCTTGGCCGACAGAATGCTTGAGCTAACGGGCACAATCAATAAGCGCGATATGAAAGCGCAATTACTTGACTCAATGGAGCTTGAAAGAGAAAAAGGCATAACTATTAAATTGCAGCCCGTGCGAATGCAATGGCAAAATCATCAGTTGAATCTCATCGATACCCCCGGACACGTCGATTTTAGTTATGAGGTAAGCCGAAGCTTGGCTGCCTGCGAAGGCGCAGTACTTGTAGTAGATGCAGCACAGGGCATACAAGCTCAAACTCTCGCTAATGTGTATTTGGCAATTGAGGCGGGCCTTACTATAATACCCGTGCTTAATAAAATTGATTTGCCTGCTGCTGAGCCTGAAAAAGTAGCAAAAGAAATCGCCTCGTTACTTGGCTGTGAAGCAAATGAAATTTTACGACTGTCTGCTAAAGAAGGTACGAATGTTGATATATTGCTTGATAGTATTATTGAGCAAGTGCCTGCACCAAATGGTGATAGTAATAAGCCCACTCGAGCATTGGTATTTGATTCTATATATGACGAATATCGTGGCGTTATACTGTACTTACGCGTCAAAGACGGGGCAGTACATAAAGGTGATGGTTTAAAACTCATAGTACAAGGTAAAGATGCACTAGCAATTGATACCGGGTATTTTAGCCCAAAGATGCTATCTAGTCCAGCTATTGAGTGTGGCGAGATTGGCTATTGTGTTACGAATCTTAAATCAATTGCTGAAGCTCATGTTGGTGATACAGTAACACTTTTGAAGCAACCAGCTACTGAGGTTGTGCCCGGCTATAAGAAGGTTCGCCCGTTTGTGTACGCTGGTTTTTTTCCACACTCTGGTGAAGATTATTTAAATCTCAAAGATGCTTTAGAAAAACTTACACTAAACGACTCCGCATTAGAATATGAGCCAGAAAATTCACAAGTGTTAGGTTTTGGTTTTCGGCTGGGGTTTTTAGGGCTATTACATCTTGAAATTATCAAAGAACGTTTAGAGCGTGAGTTTGGCCTTAGCCTAGTTGTGACTAACCCAAGTGTAGATTACCAAGTACACACAACCAACAATGAAGAACTTGAGGTGAAGAGTGCAGCCGATTTACCAGACGTGAGCCGCATAACTTTAATCAGGGAGCCCTGGATAAAAGGAGAAATAATTGTTCCGAGTGATTATCTAGGCTCAATTATCCAGCTGATTAATTCTGTTCGAGGAATTCAAAAAAATCTGAGTTATATAGACTCAGAACTTGCACTAATTAGCTTTGAAGCGCCTCTCGCCAACGTACTGACTGACTTTTATGACGAACTAAAAAGTGTTAGCTCAGGCTATGGTTCGTTTAATTATGATCTCTGTGACTATCGACAAGAAGACTTAGTGAGAGTAGATATATTGGTGGGTGGTGAGGCTGTTGATTCACTTAGTATGATTTCTCATCGCACAGAAGCACTCGCGATCGGTAGAAAAGTGGTAGAAAAACTCAAGACCGTCATACCAAAACAACTCTTTGAAATTAGCTTGCAAGCAGCAATAGGAGGTAAGGTAATTGCTCGTGAAGATATAAAAGCCATGGGTAAGAATGTAACTGCCAAGCTCTATGGCGGTGATGTGAGCCGTAAAAATAAGCTTCTAGATAAACAGAAAAAAGGCAAAAAACGCCTTAAGAAGATAGGCAAAGTTGAAATTCCTTCTGAGGCTTTTATGGTACTACTCAAAAAAGACTAATGCTTGGTTGAATACTACTTATCTGATAGAGTGGTTGTATGAGCAAAGACCCTCAAATTATTAAGCCGTCAAAGTCAGAATTTACTCCAATGGGTGAGCCCGAGAAGGCAACCTACCCAACAAATACTAGATTTAGAAATATTATTCTTATTGTTGGAGTTGTACTTTTAGCAATTGGTTTTATTGCCCTTTTGTGGCTGACCTTGAGGCCGAAGAGTTCAGTCAAATCACCAGACGGCAAGGTGCAACAATTTGAACAGAAAAGCCAAGATGAGTTTATCAATACACAAGAAGAGCGCGAGCAGCAGCCGTAGGCTAAAATGACTTCTTCTATACACTCAAACAATCAATCTTCGATAATGAATCGTGATCTTGACTCAATTATTGTTTTGCCAGAACGCAAAGGCAAAAAGATTTTTCTTGTTATACTGAGTATGATTTTTTCTGGTCTAATTGCTGGAGTTATTGTGTATATTTGGCAAATTCAAGAGATAAAACTTGTGTCGGCAGACTACCAAACACAGTTAGCAAATAGTAACGATGAGAAAAAGTCTCTGCAAAAACAAATAGCTATTCTTGAAGCGCAGTTGGGCGCTGTAAAGCTACTTGCAAAAACAAGTGAGCAAGCAGAGATTATCAGTAAGGTAGCATCGTTAACAGCATTACCAGCTGAAGTACCAGTTATTTCTACTGTGACAGATATAAACAAATTTTCATCGCAAGCTTTGTATAAAGACTCTATTAATGGCGATAAGATAGTATTCTTTGCTAAATCTGGCACAACAATAATCTTTAGACCCAGCACAGCGAGCATTGTGGCAAAATACTCCCCAACAATTCAATAGTCATACTTAACTTTCTCCATATAGTATTATCAGTACATTAGTGTAATAATATAGACATAACTAATTTGGAGAAAGAATGTCTTCTAATAACAATAATCAAGTAGAGCCTCAAGTGTCGCCAAGTCAACAGTCAAGTAGTGATTTTTCGGATTTACAACCTAAGAATAAAAATAAAAAGATTTTTATTGTTGTTTGTATTCTTGTTTTTATCTTTAGTATTTTACTAGTCGGCGGCTGGTATTATATGAATAAAAAAGCTATCGAACAAAAGAATCAGCTACAAGCTCAAAATGATGCATTGAATCAAAAGATACAAGATTTACAAAAAACCACCCCTGTAACAATCCAAAAACAAAACCAGAATGAACAAGCATACTTTACAAAGTACGAAAAAATAAATTTTACCTATCCCACTACCTTTAAGCTAACCGATACATCAACGGCCGGTGGTGCAAATGGTGAGGTAGGATCTGACAATATCGTCCTAACTAATGGCTTATTTAAAGGCACAATTCAAACTGGACTCTTTGGTGTTGGCGGTGCATGTCCTGACTGTAAGGTGCTCTTAAGCGAACCAATTAATTTTCTTGGTAAATCAAGATTTCTTAATTACGTTTCTTCTGATGGTGGTCCAAAAGTAGATTATGTGGTTGTTACCGACACCCCACAAGAATCTTTTGGATACCTAAAGGGTAAAAATGTTACTGTAACAGATGGTCAAACGGCCCTGATGATTTTTCAGGCAAGCTATATGAATGGTGATAAACAGATTCCGAAAACATTGGTAGAACTGCAGAATGATCCGAATATAGCTGCCTTTAAGCAAGTTCTTACTAGTATGAAGTACTAAGTATAAAAAAAACTCAATTAGCACTCTTGACACAAGAGTGCTAATTTTTGTACAATAGTAATACGTTAGCACTCTAAGGTGTTGATTGCTAAAAGAGGTAGTATTACCATAAAGTCATGACAACAAGACAAGAACAAATATTAGCCGAAATAATTCGGCTTTATGCTGACAGTGCTGAGCCAGTTAGCTCGAGAGAACTAGCAAACTCTTTTGGACTCAGCTCAGCGACTATTAGAGCTGAAATGGCTGCACTTGAAGAAAACGGTTACATTTTACAGCCCCATATATCTGCTGGGCGCATTCCTACAGATAACGGTTATCGGTTTTTCGTAAATAATTTAGTAAAATCTGACGCATTTGCAAAGAAACGTAGTGTGCAAACAATTGCAAAGCGGGTAGATAGTCTCAAAGACAGAACCGATAGTGCAATTAAGATTGCTGCCGAAACCCTCAGTGACTTAACCGGTAATATGGCCTTTGTAACGCTAAGTGATACAGTCTATATATATGGCATGGGTCAATTATTTTCTCAACCAGAATTTTTAGACCAAGTACAGGCTTTACAGGCCGCACGTTTTATAGATGCAATGCAACAGTGGCTCAGTAGTGCACAGATAGAAAAACTTCAGGTATATATAGGAGAAGAGAATCCTATAGTGCGCAGTAGTGGCCTAACAATGGTGGTAAATCGTTTTGCGAGCCCTTACTCAGACAAAAGCTACATTGGCATTGTTGGTTCTACCAGACAAAGTTATGATAAGGTTATTAGTCTCGTTGAAGAAACTAGCCGCGCCCTAGAACAAGCATTTAATTAATAAAGTAAGCCAAAGAGAATATTTATGAATGAAAAAAATCCTCAAGAACCCATTAAGAAAGTGAAAACTAAGCAAAAGCTGAATAAAAAAAATACCAATTTAGATTATGAACAGAAGATTGGTGAACTAACTGCACATCTACAGCGTCTGCAAGCAGAATTTGAAAATTATAAGAAGCGCGTTAATGATGAGCGTTCAGAGCTAATGACTACAGCAAAAGAATCGGTATTGACTGATTTATTGCCGGCACTTGATAACTTTGATAGAGCGACCACTCATTTGCCAGCAGAACTTGAAGATAATAGTTGGGCCAAAGGTATGCAGTATGTTGGGCAGCAGCTTGTGAATATTCTCGACGACATGGGTGTTTCTCAATTCAGTCCGATCGGCCAAGAATTTGATCATGTAAAACATGATGCCGTAGAGACTGTGCCATCGGATGAACCACAAGGAACTATTACAGAGGTGATTATTCCTGGTTATCAAATTGGTGGACGCATTGTTCGGCCTGCACAGGTAAAAGTTAGCAGCGGAGAAAAAGCTAAAGTATAAGAATGTAAAAGCGTCATCTCGACCGTCGTTGAGAGATCTCGAGAAATTTCAAGAGATCCTTCGACCGCGTTCAAGATGACACACTAAGAAAAAAGGAGAAATATTATGAGTAAGATTATCGGAATTGATCTAGGAACAACCAACTCAGCCATGGCTGTTATGGAAGGTGGTGAGCCAACCATTATTACTAATGCAGAAGGTGGTAGAACTACCCCAAGTATTGTTGCAATTAATAAGAATGGCGAGCGTCTAGTTGGGCAGACTGCTAAACGTCAGGCTGTCATTAACCCAGACAACACTATTTATAGCGTTAAGCGTCTAATAGGCCGTACTATTGATGATCCAGAGGTAAAACGTGATATAGACTTGATGCCATACCAGATTGTAAAAGCTGACGGTCACGTAAAAGTAAAAATGGGTGACAAGGATTATACTCCAGAAGAAGTATCAGCAATGATCTTGAGTAAACTTAAAGCTGATGCAGAAAAATATCTTGGCCAGCCAGTAACTGAAGCTGTTATTACTGTACCGGCGTACTTTAGTGATGCACAGCGTCAGGCCACCAAAGATGCTGGTAAGATTGCCGGGCTTGAAGTAAAACGTATTATTAATGAGCCAACTGCAGCAGCCTTGGCATATGGGCTTGATAAGAAAAAAGAAGAAAAAGTTGTTGTATATGACCTTGGTGGTGGTACATTTGATGTATCTGTACTTGAGCTAGGTGATGGTGTTTTTGAGGTCAAAAGCACAAATGGTGATACACATCTTGGCGGTGATGACTTTGATATGGTGATTATCAATCATCTTATTGATGAATTCAAAAAAGACCAAGGTATTGATCTTAAGAGTGATAAGGCAGCCATGCAACGACTCAAAGAAGCTGCAGAAAAAGCCAAGATTGAGCTTTCTACTACCAACGAGACAAGTGTGAATATTCCATTTGTTACTGCCGATGCCGAAGGCCCAAAACACATGGATATGAATCTTACGCGCGCTGACTTTGAAAAACTTGTACTTGAACTTGTTGAAGAAACTCTCAAGCCATGTGAAGCAGCTCTTAAAGATGCTAAAGTTTCAAAAGATGATATTAACGAAGTAATTTTGGTTGGTGGTATGACTCGTATGCCACTTGTGCAGAAAAAAGTAGAAGAGTTCTTTGGTAAAAAACCATTACAAGGTGTTAACCCAGACGAAGTAGTTGCAACTGGCGCAGCTATTCAGGGTGGTGTACTTGGCGGTGATGTCAAAGATGTGTTATTACTTGATGTTACTCCTCTTAGTCTTGGTATTGAGACTATGGGTTCAGTTAGTACTAAGCTGATTGAGCGAAATACAACTATCCCAACCAGTAAGAGCCAAACATTTAGTACAGCTGCCGATAATCAAACTAGCGTAGAAATTAACGTTTTGCAGGGTGAACGTGAAATGGCAAGCGACAACAAAAGTCTTGGTAGATTTACACTAGACGGTATTCCGCCATCACCTCGTGGTGTTCCGCAGATTGAAGTTAGCTTCAATATTGATGCTAACGGTATTGTAAATGTGAGTGCTAAAGATAAGGCTACAAACAAAGAGCAGAAAATTACTATTACAGGCGGTGGTAGCTTAAGCGAAGAAGAGATTAAGAAGATGCAGCAAGATGCTGAGACTCATGCTGATGAAGACAAGAAGAAGAAAGAACAAGTAGAAGCAAAAAATCACGCTGACACGCTTATCTATACTGCAGAAAAAACTCTGCATGATGCTGGAGATAAAGTAGCAGAGGATGATAAAAAATCAGTACAAGATGCTGTTGCTGCCTTGAAAGAAAAACTCGGTACTGAAGACACTGAAGAACTCAAAAAACTAAGTGATGATCTTAATGAAAAACTTATGAAGGTTGGTGAGCAAATGTATAAGGCCGAGGCTGAAGCGGCAAAATCAGAAAACGAGCCTGAAGAAGCTGAGACGAAAAAAGACGAAGAGAAGACTGAAAAAAGTGACGAAAAATCTGATAAAAATCCGCCAGCTGGTGAAGATGACAAAGACACTGAAGAAGGTGAAGTAATAAACGATAAAAAAGAAACAAAATAATATTATTCTTAAGAGTAGAGCAATAACATTTGTTATTGCTCTCTCAAGAATAAGAAAGACAACCAGTGGAAAAAATCCAAGAACCAGCAAAAGACTCTCAGCCCGCCAGCATATTTATTGATGGAGAAAACTTACTATATAGCTTACTCTCAGTATTAATACCTGAAAAATTAGTTGATGAAAGAGCTAGCTTGGTAAAGTTTGATTTAATATCATTTTTTATTGAAGCTACCAAAAATAATAGTAAACCAATTGATATTTTTTACTATGGCACTAAGCCTCATTTAGTAAAAGATATGGGAGAAGAAGCCCTAGAGGCATCGACAAAAATGCTTGAGCACAAACAGGCTTGGGGGCAATGGCTAGAGAAGCAAAAGATTCTTTTTATTACTGCAGGTAATCTCAAGGCTCGTCAGAAAAAAGAGGGTGTAGTATTTCAAGAAAAAGGTGTTGATGTTCGTATTGCTGTTGATATGGTCAAGCTAGCATACGAAACAAAAAATATGCACTTTGTCATTGCTAGCTCAGACTCAGATATTATTCCTGCGCTAAGAGTAGTAACTGAAAAAGGTCATAAAATTACCTACGTTGCCATGACCGGTAGCCTTAATAAGGCTATAGCTGCACATGCCAATAACACAGTTACTTTTACTCGCCAAGATATTATTAATAGTTATAAAAAAGTAAACGAGTAGAGATTATGGATAAAAGAGATTATTACGAAATACTAGCTGTGTCAAAAGGCGCTACTCAAGACGAAATAAAAAAAGCTTTTCGTAAAAAAGCAATTGAACTTCATCCTGATAAAGATACTGGTGATGAAGCTAAATTCAAAGAACTCGGTGAGGCTTATGAAGTGCTTGGTAATACCGAAAAACGTCAAGCTTATGACCAATTTGGCCATGCCGCCGGAGCCGACCAAGCCGGTGGAGGTAATCCGTATGGGGCTGGCGGCGGTAACCCCTTTGGTCAAGGCAGTCCATTTGGTGATGGAGCGCAGTATGATTTTTCTGGTTTTGGTGGCGGTGGAATAAATGATATTTTTGATATGTTTTTTCGGGGTGCACAAAACCAAGCTCGTGATGTAGAAGTATCGCTAACAATTGAGTTTATGGAGGCAGTTAAGGGTACTACTAAAGAGTTGAGTCTGCGCATTAGCGATAAGCAGAGCGGCGGAAGAAAAAATGAAGAGATCAAAATTAAGATACCTGCTGGTATTGATGATGGGCAGTCTATCAAGCTTGAAGGTAAGGGTGAGATAAATAGTCAAGGCCAGCGCGGTGATATGTATGTACACATTAGAGTGCGCCCTGATAAAAACTTCAGGCGTGAGGGGCCACATATTATCTCAGAAATAACGCTTGATATGGTAGATGCGGCTTTGGGTTGTGATACCGACATACAGACTCTTGATGGCGAAGTGACTATTAAGACCCCTGCTGGTAGCAGTGAGGGCAAGATAGTAAAACTAACTGGCAAAGGCATGCCAATTGTAGGTTCAAACACTTTTGGTGACCATTTAATAGTTATTCATATATCAATACCCAAAAAACTAAATAGTAAGCAGAAAAAAATACTCGAAGAATATCGCACAGTAAGTAAAAAACATTTTTGGTAGACAGGCTTGAATTAGTTGCCCCGCACCTGGCAAAAGACTATACTTAAGCTTAATGAATCATCTGCCACAAATTACTTTTAATCTAATATTATTCGCTCTACTTGGTGGGTTGAGTGCACTAGGATTTTTATTTGGTGAAAATCGCCTGAAGAGCATTAGTTATGGTGCATTTATGAGCTTTTTTATTGTCTTTGTGAGTTCTGAAACTGCCATGAATGATTTGGCAACCAAAATAAACTTTCCAATTATAACCGCAAAATTAGGTTTTATAGCTCTTGTCTGTACTGCACTATTTCTTGGTGCACTTATAGATCAAAAAAAAGCCCGCAATAAAATACGCTCTATTCCTCTAGCTGTTATTACGGCATTATTTATCTGTGGGTATGGCGTAGGCTTATTACCGGCAAAAGCTCAGCAAAGTCTTGTGACTGACTTTAACTTAGCCGCCCAAATATATAACTTTAGAATGTTTTTTATGGTAGCGCTGGCTATATGGCTGGTAGTTATTCAATTTATTCCTGCCAAAAAAGACGATGACGAAAAAAAGAAATAGACTTGCAATAAATAGCTATATAAGTTATAATATCGCAGTTAAGTATTAATAGTTATGAAGATATCAATTGTTACAAAAAATGCTGAATCTGGGGTGATTACTGAGCTTTTACGAGCTGCCCAGAAGAATAGAATCAAAGCTGAGCCTATTTTGATAGACTCTATTAATGATATTCAAGATATTAACAATAAGCTTGGTGACATTGTTATATGGCGCGCTTCTGGTATTGATATAAAGTCAGAGCGAGCAAGCCTTGGAGTTATTTTGCAGGATAGACACGTTATTAACCAGTCAATCTTTACAAACGCCTATATAACTCACAAGTTGTATCAGCAAACATTAGTATCAAACTCAACTCGTATTAGTACTATCCCAACCTTTCGGTATAAGAATACAAAAGAACTAAAGGCAGGTATCGAAAACAATACTCTCCATTACCCATTCATTGCCAAACCAAACTATGGCTCACAAGGTAAGGGCGTGGTGCTTATTAAGAATAGAACACAACTCACTGAACTTAAGGGCTTATATGCTGATTATATATTTCAAAACTTTATTCCTAATGATAGTGATTGGAGAATAATTGTTATTGGGGGTCATGCTATTGGGGTAATGAAACGCACAGCTACATCAGGCAGTCATCTTAATAATATTTCTCAAGGTGGAGTAGCGACTCTTGAGCAAGATAAGCGCATTGTTTCAAAAGTAACGGATATTGCTACAACGGTAGCGTCAGTTTTTGGTTTGTCTTTCTGTGGGGTGGATGTGATTTGCAATCAAGACACCGGAGAATTATTCTTTTTAGAAGTTAATACTGCACCTGAATGGAATGGTGAAAATGGTTTTCAGAGTGTCTCAGAAGTAAATGTAGCTGAGAGTTTGATGTTGTATTGTCAGCAGATGGGACGTCGTAACCACAAGCCCACACAAGATTTAGTGAGAGATTATTATGATACGAATTTTGCATACTTAGAAGGCAAACAGTTTCACTATGCATCTCGAATGTATTTATGGACTGGTGATGTACGTATGAAGAATGAACTCGATGTACTTCGTGAAGAATATATTGGTGTTGATCATGATCAATTAAAACAAAAATTCCAAATTATCTTGAAAAAAGGTGCTGGAGACAGACCACAGAATATTGCAATGCGTAAAAAATATTTTGCAAAATATAATATGTTACGTAAGTACAATAGTATTTTATTTAAAGTACTCTTTGCAGAAACAATCTACCAAGAAGATATTCGTCCGGTTGTGAAAGAACTTATTTCTGATGATCAACTATTAGAGTTATTTTCTGCCCTTAAAAAAGACAAAGATGCTATACGGGTATTATCTACGCACGCTATCAATTTCTTTTATAATCTTAACTTTTACTATAAGAACTCTAAAAAACTTTCAACAAAAACTACGATTGATCCTGCTTATTACTTGAGTCTTGTTAAGACATTCCACGGTACTGTTGATGGCAAAAAGATTTCTCAAGATCAAGAGTTAAAATTAAAACTGTATCTTTTAACTCATGCAATTATTGGCGCCTCAAATTTCTATAGTCATTCTGCAAAAGGGTTTTGTTACAAACAAATGATCCATTTAGCCGAAGAGCTTATTCAAGAAAATTATTTTCAAATAACCCTAGATAATAAAGTAGAGTTTTTAGTATGCGCAGCTTTGTGTGGTGAAGTCACATCTCTACGCTCACTTATAGAAGAAGAAGCGAGAGCTTCACTTTCTACAGTTGGAAATTTTTTGGTAGACAAAATAAATCTTAGTAGCGATGGTAAAGTAAAAAATAAGTTGTCACAGGCAGAGCATAGAAATGTTTTGTATCTCATGAGTCAGTATGTGTTTATTCATAAAGAAGAAAGTGTGATACATAAGACTACTCTTCAGCCAAAACTCAAAGTACGTTCGCTACCAATACTTGGGCGACGAGCCTATGTTCGGTTTGAAAAATTTCCTGGAATACAATTTAATGCTCGAGTAGATAGTGGGGCAGATTTTAGTGCCTTACACTGTGTTGATATGAAAGAATATTCTCAAGCAGGAAGATTTTATCTTTCATATACAATTCAAGATCAAACAGGCAAACAAACTAAAGAGTTTACGACCAAGAAATACTCAACAGTACGCGTAAGAAATACTACCGGAAAACTTCAGAAAAGATACGTAGTTGAACACACTATAGAGATAGAAGGCAAAGAAATAACAACCAACTTCACTCTAACTGATCGATCTCGAATGGTTTACCCGGTACTACTTGGTCGCCGAGCACTTTCTGGTAATTTTTTAATTGATACATCAAAGCTAACAACTTTTAAAGAAGCATAGTATGATGGAGGTAGTATGAAAATAGCTGTTTTATCTCGAGGATCAAAAAACTACTCTACAAAAAGACTTGTTGAGGCAGGTAGAGAACGTGGCCATGAAATGGTTATTATTAATCATGCTAACTGTAATGTTGATATTGAACGCAATAAGCCAGGTATTATATATAAAGGCAAAGAAGTAGAAAGTATCGATGCAATTATTCCTCGTATTGGCGCATCAATTACCTCTTATGGGTCGGCTGTAGTTCGTCAGTTTGAAATGATGAGAGTATATACTCCTGTATCTTCATTAGCGCTCGTACGCTCAAGAGATAAGTTGCGCAGCCTACAATTACTTGCTCGATCTGGAGTAGGAATTCCAAAAACCGTCTTTGCGCGACAAGCTGATGATACTGATAGTTTACTCGAGATCGTTGGTGGTGCACCAGTGGTAATTAAGCTCTTAGAAGGTACGCATGGTATTGGTGTAGTACTTGCCGAAACTCGTAAGGCAGCACGCTCGGTAATAGAGGCCTTTTACGGTCTTGGTGCTAATATTTTGATTCAAGAATTTATTGAAGAAGCTCATGCTGCTGATATTAGAGTAATTGTAGTAGGCGATAGAGTGGTGGGTGCCATGATGCGCAAAGGTGATGGCGAAGATTTTAGAAGTAATTTGCATCGAGGAGGCACATCTTTACCAGTCGAACTAACAAAAAAAGAGACAAATATTGCTATCAAAGCAGCTCGTACTCTCGGCTTACCAATTGCCGGAGTAGATATTATTCGTTCTAAACGAGGCCCATTAGTACTAGAAGTAAACTCAAGCCCGGGGCTTGGTGGTATTGAAGCACAAACCAAAGAAGATATTGCCGGTGAGATAATTGATTACGTTGTGGCTAAGGCTGCGGGCAAGCGCCGTAAAGATCGTATTGGTGCCTAGAAAGGAAAAATAATGGTCAATACAAAGTGATTGATTTTTCTTGCTAAAAATCGTACAATATTCAGGTTAATAGTGTAATTACATCATAAATATGGGTCCGTAGCTCAGTTGGTTAGAGCACCTGCCTTTTAAGCAGGGTGTCGTGGGTTCGAGTCTCACCGGACCCACCATTCTACTTTGCCAAGGCTTCGTAGAATTCCATCGCCTAAAGTAATCAAGTATTAACCGAAATCTTGGCAAAGTAGAATGCCCTCCATAGCTTTTTAGCGACGGAGGGCTTACTATTACATATTACGTTTATATTATCAAAAGCATTAACTCGAATAATCAGATTTACACTGGGTTTACAAAAGACTTACAAAAAAGATTTGCAGAGCATAATGTAGGTAAGAGCAAACATACTAGCAAGTTTCGGCCCTGGGAGTTATCGAGCTATTTTGCCTTTCAATCTGAAGTAAAAGCTCGAGAGTTTGAGAAATATTTAAAATCAGGTTCTTGGATAGCTTTTAGAAATAGACATTTTTTGTAAGTCTATGCCTACAGTTACAAATTTGTTATGCTTATACTAAATATGCCCAACCCACCACACAGACCAGAACGCCCGCGCGTAGACCCAGCTGAATTTGACG
>Ga0163144_10016833_pt1 | contig 14955 bp, 11 predicted proteins | sample OliLak19BULKMAT1_FD_123175 | JGI IMG/M metagenome (GOLD analysis project Ga0163144, IMG submission 123175) | Freshwater microbial mat bacterial communities from Lake Vanda, McMurdo Dry Valleys, Antarctica - Oligotrophic Lake LV.19.BULKMAT1 | ecosystem: Environmental > Aquatic > Freshwater >... | reverse complement strand
GCGCACCGAGCTCGCGACGCAGGTGGACCACGTCGTCCCCGTGCGCGTGCGCCCCGACCTCGCGTACGACCCGACGAACCTGCAGCCGCTCTGCGGGCCGTGCCACGGCCTGAAGACGGCAGCCGAGCGGCGCTCCGGGGGGGTGGGGGGGCCTCGAGCTCTCACGCCTCGGCGGCCTACGGCGGGGCGTGGGGTGTGTCGCTTTTTTCACAACGGACCGCAAAGAAGCTAGGACGTCTCGCGGAATCGCTGTTCGAGTGCTGCGAGCAGTCCGCGACGCCCCTTCATGCTGCGCGCCCTTCGCATGATTCCCCGCCGCCGCATGGCGTCGAGCTGGCATCTCGGCGGCGTCGCGTCCATGTACGGCGCTAGCTCGGCCTCGGTGAACGGCTCGGGGTGAGACGGATGCGCGTCCAGGGTCAGCAGGAGCGTGGGACCTTCCTGGACGATGCGCACGCCTGCGTGCGCATGACCGTGGATGCGTCGCTCGTGGCTTTTGGGGTTCTTAAACCAGCGCTCCAGTGCGAGATTGTCTTGTAGCAGGGTCAGCCTCGACCCGCCACAGAACAGTCCCGACTCCCAGCTCGTCATCATCTTCGCGAGGCGCTGGCGCATGGGGCTCAAGTCGGCCTGGAATTCGGCCTGGAGCCGGAGGAACTCGGCTCGCCGTCCGGCGCACGGTCCGTTCTCGACGTCGAGCGTCGCGTCGATCGCGCGCACGTCCTTCACTTCGCGGCGGAGTTCCTTCTGCTGTTCTTCGACGGCCTCGAGGCCCCGCTCGATGCACGCGACGAGCCGCTCGAGCGGCTTGGACGCGGGCCCCCTTTTTTCGCCTCCGCACTTCGTCGGAGCGAACTGCGCACGTCGGTCAACGCCTTGGCCATTCGTAGGCCCGGCGGCGACAGCGGCCCGCCCTGATCGTCGTTGAGGATTCCGCGCACGGCGGTGCAGTAGTCCAAGGCGACCTTCCCGGCGCTGTCGGGCTCCGTCGTGACGTCCGTGTCCTTTGGCGCGCCCGATCGAGTCGGCGTCGCCGCCTTGCGCCCGACCGTGGCGCGTTCCTTGGGCCGGGCGGCGAGCACGTCCTTCTCGATCGCGCGCAGCCCGCGCACCTTGCGGCGCATCGCCACCTTCGCGTGGCTGTCCTTCTCCATCAGCGGCTTGGCCAGATCGCGCAGGAAGTGATTGCGGCAGTACCGGTGCGGAACGCCCGGGAACTCGGCCGCGATCCCCTTCAGGAAGGCGTCCTGCTGGTCGGACACCCAGCCCGCCACGGGCTTGCCGAGCCGCTTCGCGATCTCCTTCGCCTTGGCGAAGAGGCGGCGCACCTCGTCCGCGCCGCTCGAGATCAACGACTCTGCGAACCACACCCGCCGACGCCCGAGCTCCCGCACCACGTAGAGCGTCTCGTGACCTTTCTCCGGCTGGAGGCCGTCGATCGAGAGCATCACCGACTCGACCCCCTCGTACTCCTTCGCCAGCTGCCGCGGGTCGGACTGCCGGGCGGCCACCATCGTCTGGTAGCGATGGATGTACTCCTCGATGGCGTCGTCGGAGAGCAGGATCTTGCGCGTGTCGGCCAGCTCCGCGCGAATCTGCGACACCGCCCAGTGCCGAGCGAAGCGCCGGTGCCCGATCCAGGCGAACACGTCCCACGCGATCGCCCAGCCCGGCATCGCGATCCCGATCTCGGACTCGGGGCTGACCGTCGCCTCGCTCCCCCGGCACTTCTTGTCCGGGCAGTGCGTCAGCTTGTTCACGAGGAGGAGCCCTCCGTCCAAGGCGTACACGTGGCGCTTGCGATGGTCGCAGACGTGCATGAACCGCCCGCAGACCCTACACGCCCGGTTCTCGACCTCCAAGACCAGAGGCTTGAACTCGATCTCGTCGTCGGACCAGCGGTGGCGCATGACCGTCGCCCTCCCGCAGAAAGAGATCGGCCGGAATTCGACGACCTTTAGCCGGTTACCGGACCGTTGTTTCTTGAGGGTGGGAACACGTGACGGGCCTCCGCTCGCGTGGCGGACCTAGTGGCACCGGAACTGGGCGAACACCGACTTGAGGAAGGGACGTGCGGGGTTGGCGACACCGACGTCGGCTGGGGATCTAGCGCAGGAGCGGCGCGGTCCACCGCCCGAAGTGAGGTGTTCCCAGACCAGAACTTCCATCCCGACGAGTCGACGAGCCTCGCGAAGGGCCTGGGGGTCCGCAACTCGTTCACCGAACGGACCCGCGGTCGAATCACTTCGTGTCGAGGGCCTGCCTGATGATTTCGTCGATCTCCGAACTCGTCCCATCCTGTTCGAGTTTTCTCAGGTACTGTGACGAGGACAGGCGTTGCTGGTCCTGCCTCTGGTCTTCCTCGGTCAACTGGGCCACGACGTCAGCCCGCAAGACCTCTTTGTCGATGAGTCCCTTGACCCGCTGAAGTTGCTTGATGTCGAGATCGTTCGTAAGTCCCTGATCGGCGCTTGCCAACGCCGCAAGATCCTGCCGCACCTTTGAGATTTCCAGGTTGGCAGCCATGTCTTGCTTCTGCTCCTCGAGTTCTCGGATCCTTTCCTGCAGTTGACGAACGACCACCATGTGGCTGTCGGTGGCTTCGGTCGACTTGCGATGCTGCTCAGCCAGAGTGCCTAGCCTGGTTGTCTGCTTCTTAAGATCCGTGGCAAGCAGACGTAGCTGGCTGACGGCCTTGGCGCGGTCATCGTACTTGATGCCGTTGATGACGATCGGGCCGTCCGCGTCTCCCGCTGCCTTGACGCCCTTTCCGAAGTCGCCAACTGCGCGAGCGATCTTCTGCACCTGCTCCTCCTGGGCTTTCACGCGGCGTAGGGCTTCCTCTCGTGCAACCCGGAAGTCCACTTGCTTCTCCATCCAGACCGAGACCTTCTTCTTCAGGCTCCCGATCGACTCGTCGTAGTAGAAGGCCCAGTTGTTCGTTAACTCCTGGTCGTTCATCTGTGCCCAACTCTGCGAGGCGACACGCCTCGCACCTGGCCAAAACCGCCAAACCGCTGCGCCAGCAACGACCAGCAAGACGAGAGCGACGATCCGAGTCTTGGCGACTGACATTCTGGAATCCTCCGTTGTGCGACTTGGTGAGAGCTGAAGTTCAGGACTCAAAGCTTCCCAATGGAAGCTTCGGCCCTGCTCAACCACGTAACGCCCGTAGCGTCGGTCTCGGTCGAAAACTGAAGGAAGAGTGTCTCTCGGTAGGCCGTAGCGGCACCGCGATGAGTCTGATACTTCTTCAACCCGCTTCGACCGACCCGCTTGTAGTATTGCGCGAGCACCACGTGCGTGTTGCAGAGCCAGAAGGCCGATGCCGCTTTGCCTGACACCCCATCGGCCCCACGCCCGTCGTCGGAGAACCCGAGGGCCTTCTCGTACTCGCGAATCGAGGTGTCCAAGAGTTGCAGTCCTCTGCCGGGTTGCTCAGTGTTTGCCCGGAGCCGAAAAACATCCCCAATCCCTCTCTGTCCTAGAGTTCGATGCGCCACAGTAGACGAAGCAAGTGCCTTTCGATAGAGAGCCATCGCCTTGTCAAATTGAAGAGCGGTGGCGAATTCGTCGGCCTTGGACAGGCTCTCCGTCACTTCTAACTCTTTTGCGGCGCGCTCCGCGGCGATACGCTGTTTCTCGCGAATCTCGGCCTCCTTCGCACGAGCCGAGCCCTGGATGGCCTCTTGGACCCGTCGTTCGATCCCCGGGAGTGCTTCGATCGCATCGGCTGGCAGTGCCTCCATCGGGAGGCTCGCAGACTCAGACCTCAGGGACTCGGCGGCGGCGCCGTCCTGAAGGCTCTTGCTACGCAGCGCCAGCTTACTCACTACATCGCGCCACCGCTGCTCGCCCTTCTCCACCTCTTTGAGTGCACGGTCGATCGCTAGGTTCAGCGAAACTTGAAGAGCTCGGTCAGGCCACTGCTTCGTGAACTCCGCCGCGTCGCGAAGCACCGCCCGGCCGCGCGCATCTGCCTGGATGGCCGAAAGGCCTCGCTGGATACGCTCCAACGACCGTTCCCGAGTTGTGAGGCGGTCCAGCCGTGCGCTGAGAGGGGCGACCCGTGGGTCCACACCCGGACTGCCTATCGCTCGCAAGGCTTCCTGCGCCTCACGAAGCATTTCTCGATCGAGTGCGCTCTCTACGCGAAGGAGGAGTCCGTCGATGCGAGTTGCCAATCCGGGAGGCTTCCCGAACCAACTGATCGCCTCAGTAGCCTGGGTCGCCAACTCCGCGTCTTTCTGTTCGGTCGCGCGAAGCTCGATGATCTGAAGTGTTGCCTTGGCGAACGGATCCTGTGGCTCCAACTCGACCAAGATTCTTCTCAAGAGCCCAATCTGCTCGAGGATGTTCGCTCGGACTCGGCCGCGAACGAGATCGTCTTGCGGTTGAACCTCTGCGAGCGCACGTTCCTCGCTCTTCAAGCCTCGAACCGTCGTTGCAAGTTGCTGCACATCCGACGCCACCCGAGCACGATTTGCCCAGTCCAACTTCTTCTCGACTTGGACCTGCTGTGCTTGAACTCGGATTCTGAACTCGACCCACTCCTCTGCAACCTGGGTGTCGATGTACTTCAGTGCCGCTCGGTAGTGCCGAAGCGCGGCCAGGAAGTCCTTGTTCCCCTCCGCCGCCTTCGCAGCCGACAGTTCGCTGCTGACGCTGTCGCTGAGCGCAGCCATCGAGCCCACGAGGTCCTTGGGTAGTTCGGGCATCGTGAGCAGGGACTCCGACGCGTCCACCGCTTCCAGGACCTTGGTGATCTCCGCGTTCTCGATTGCTTCCGCCGTTGGATCAAGGTCCCGCATGACTTGTGTGCGCTGCAGATCGCGCGTGATGTCGACCTTCTCGAGAACGGCGACTAGTCGCTGCTCGACGTCCGCGCTCGCCTCTTGCGCCTTGTAGTCCTTGAGGACCTCCCGGCGGCTGACGATTTCTCTTTGGGTGCGGTCGATCCTGTCCTGGGCGGACTTCAGAGCCCGGGCGATTCTCGTGAGTTCGGGGGGACGTGCGACCCCGGAGGCCACGGAGCTGTCCTTCATCGCGTCCATGGCAATCTTTGTTTCGTTCCTCAGCGTCTTGATCTCCTTACGAAGATTCCCGTCCAGTTCCTCCAACTCGCGGACCTGCGCTTCGAGACCTGCGATCGTCGATGCGTGGTCCGGCACGACTATCGGACTCGAGGGGTTCCGAGGCTCGGTTCTCGGCGAATCTCCGCCGCACGAGACGGTGGAGAAGAGCAAGACGATCGCGAGGAGCCTCAGTTGCAGTTCCGCCAGTCCACGTTTTGCGTCAGCCATCCCGTACCACTCCTGGCGGTAGCAACCGGGCGCCGGCCCCATCCGTAAAGGCACCGCAACCTTGGGATGGTTTCATCGATGAGGAAATCTTACCCTGCCGCACTCAGGTTGTCGCGCCCGGGCGCGTTCCACCAGTGTTCGTCAGCCGTGCACGTTGCAACCAGCGCGTGCTGGGTGCTGGAACGGTCGTTCCGACCGGATCCTTCCCGCCCCGGGGCCGCCGTCGGGCCCCCTCAATCCGCTCTCTGTCTTGCCACGACACCTCTGCCCGCTCCCCCCCCGCTCCGGTCTCTCCGACAACACTGTCTCGGCCTCTGCCCGAGGGTTCCCCATGTTCGCGTGGGCGTAGACGTTCATCCTCATCTCCAACTTCGCGTGCCCGTCGAGCGCCCGGACCGTCCGATGGGTGGACGTGACGCTCTCGGCGGTGGGGACGGTCTCGGGGGCGGCGGGGAACTTGACGCGGGCAAGGGGCGTTCGAGGGGCGCCACAGGACGTGCGGCGGGCGGCGATTCGGGGGGTGGCCCGTGTCCAGAGCCAGATCTTGCCGTCCCCGAGTTCTCCCTGTTTGGTCTGGACCGGTGCCCGCCGAGGTGAGAGGGCCCCGGAGCGGACGCCGGGTGAATGCCTGCCTTGCGGCATGACCCGTACGGCGAGTGCGATCTGCGAGAAGCGGCTGGGGCGGGATGTGGGGGCCCTCAGCCGCCGACGGGGTGCTCCCGCCGCGCGAGGGCCGACTCGCGGATGCGAGGCACTAGGTGGCCTCGAGGGGCCTTGACGGGCAGGGGCGGATCCGACGGGGAGACCGACCGGTCGCTCCCCGGGTCGAGCGACCTCGCCCGCCCGCGCGGACCATTGCGTCCCCCCCGGCGGTCGGGGAGGATCCGGCGGTGACCGTCCTCGCCAACGTCCCGCCGATCCTGTCCGACCTCGGCGTCGCCATCCTCGCGGCGGCCTGCCTCGCGTTCGTCGCCCGGGCCCTGAAGCAGCCGCTCCTGCTGGCGTACGTCGCGGCCGGCGTCGTCCTCGGGAGCAACGTCGGCTTCGGCGTCATCACGTCGGCGGAGAGCGTCGACGCGATCTCGAGCCTCGGGTTGATCCTCCTCCTCTACCTCATCGGCCTCGAGATCGACGTCCAGGCCCTGCGCCGCGCCGGGAAGACCGTCCTGCTCGCCGGCGCGCTGCAACTCCCCCTCAACTTGGCGGTCTGCCTCCTCGTGCCGGTCGTCCTGAAGGCGACGGGCCTCGTCGGCCCCCTCGGCACCTACGGGACGCTCTACCTCGCGTTCGGCCTGTCGCTCTCGAGCACCCTCGTCGTCGTGAAGGTCCTGTACGACAAGTTCGAGCTCGACACCCTGCCCGGACGCATCACCCTCGGCGTGCTCGTGCTCCAGGACCTCTGGTCGATCCTGTTCCTCGCCGTGCAGCCGAGCCTCACCGCGCCCGAGGTGGGCCCGCTCCTTCAGGCCCTCGGCTTCGGCGTCGCGCTCGTGTTCGGCGCCTTCGCCGTGGCAAAGTACGTCCTCCCGCCGATCTTCCGCGGCGCGGCGCGTTCGCCGGAGCTCATGGTGCTCGGCGCCATCGCGTGGTGTTTCCTCGTCGCGGGCCTCGCGTCGGCGGCGGGCCTCTCGGCGGAAATGGGGGCCCTGACCGCCGGGCTCTCCATGAGCTGCCTGCCGTACAAGCCCGACATCGTCGCGAAGGTGACGACCGTGCGGGACTTCTTCCTCACGCTCTTCTTCGTCGCGCTCGGGCTCAAGGTCGCGGCGCCCACGTGGGCGCTCACGGGGGCGGCGGTGGGCGTCGCGGCGTTCGTGCTCCTCTCGCGGTTCGTCGTGATGTTCCCGCTGTTGCGGTGGCTGGGAGCCGGCGACCGCGCGGGCCTCGTCGTGTCGATGAACCTGTGGCCGGCCTCCGAGTTCGCGCTGGTCCTCACCGCCATCGGCCTCAAGCTCGGGCACGTCGAGGGCGCGGTGCTCGACGTCGTCCTGTTCACCATGATCCTCTCGGCCGTCGCGGGCACGTACCTGATGGCCGCCAGCCACCCCGTCTACGTCCGCCTCCGCGGCTGGCTCGAACGGCGCGGTTGGGCGCGCGAGTCGGCGGTGGTCGATGGCGGCGGGTCGGCCCACGGAGAGGGCCACCCGATCGTCGTGCTCGGCTTCTACCGGACGGCGAGCGCCCTCCTCCACGAGCTCGAGACCGCGCGGCCCGACCTCCTGTCGAAGGTGCACGTCGTCGACTTCAACCCCGTCGTGCTCGACGAGCTCCGGCGGCGGGGCGTCTCGTGCGCCTACGGCGACCTCGGCAACCCCGACACGCTCCACCACGCCGGGATCGCGGGGGCCCAGGTCGCGCTCAGCTCGATCCCGGACACGCTGCTGAAGGGCACGACCAACCGGCGGATCCTCGGCCACCTGAAGCATCTCTGCCCCGACGCGCGCCACATCGTGACGGCGGAGACCGCGGGCATGGAACAGACGCTGTTCGCCGACGGCGCCTCGGCGGTGCTCGTGCCCTACCGCGCGGCGGCGGCGGCGGCGCTGACCGACGTGCTGGCCCTCCTCGAGGGACGCGAGGCCCCGTCCGCGGCGACGTGGGGCGCCGCACGGAACGAAGTCCTGAAGTGACGACGGGAAGCCCCGCGCCCGGCGCGGCTTGGGGCCTCGCGTCCGGTGCCGGGCCGGCCGCCCGGGCCAGGTCCGGTCGTCCGGAGGCCCCCGACGCGGGCAGGCGTAGCATCGGAGGCCCCGGAGGTCTCCCATGCGCCGTCGCCTCCTGCTCGTGCGCCTCGTGCTCCCGGTCGCGTCCTGCCTGGCGCTGGCGAGCGCCCCCGCGGCCCGCGCCGACGCGCCGCTCCCGCCGCCCGCCCCGCACACCGCACGGTCGCCCTCCAAGGCGGTGGAGGCCGAGTCGGACCCGGTGACCGGCTTGACGACCGTCTTCCGCGTCGTCGGCGGGACGCGGGAGAAGGCCTGGTCGATGCCCGGTTGGTACCGCGCGCTCCACGTCGCCGACGACGGCGAGCATCTCGTCCTCGGGTTCGACGGCTTGAATCTGCTGCCGCGCAACGCGCCCGACACGCTCGTGGTCCTGCGGTTCGTCCGCCGCGGCGAGGTCGTCGCCGTGCGGACCGTCCGCGACGTGGTGCGCGACCGCGCGCTGCTCCGTCCCATCGCGTCGCACCTCCTCTGGCGGAACGGCGAGGGCTTCGACGCGGAGGGTCGCTTCGTGGTCGAGACGACGGACGGCGCACGGCAGGTGTTCGACGTGGCGACGGGGACGCGGGTCGACGTGCCCCCGCCGCCGCCGACCTATGCCACCGACCTCGACCGCCTCGCGGCCTGGATGACGGGCACGTTCTCCAGCGCCGCGCAGAGCCAGGCCGACCCCGACTACATCGATGTCCGCCTCCACCTCGCGCCCGTCTGGACCGCGCGCACCGACGGGCGGTGGTTCTACGTGGAGCAGGCGATCGCCACGGCGCTCGACAAGCCCTACCGCCAGCGCGTCTACCGCCTGCGCGCCGTCGCCGACGGGCTCTTCGAGAGCAAGGTCTTCGAGCTCCCCGACCCGTCGGTCGCCGTCGGCGCCTGGAAGCAGCCGGACGCGCTCGCAACGCTCGACCCCGCGGCGCTCGTCGACCGGCCGGGGTGCGCGGTGCTGTTGCGCGCGGTGGACGGGGCGTCGTTCGCGGGCAGCACCCTCGGCAGCCAGTGCGTGAGCGGGTTCCGCGGCGCGGCCTACGCGACGTCCGAGGTCACGGTGACCGCCACCGGCCTCGTGTCGTGGGACCGCGGCTACGACGCGGCCGGCAAGCAGGTGTGGGGGGCGGAGAAGGGCGGCTACAAGTTCGACCGTGGGACCGACGGCGCGCCCGGCGCGTCGCCGACGAAGTAGGGAGCGGACCGTGACGAAGAGCCTCCAGGACACCTACGCGCCGCAGAACCGCTGCTTCGGCTGCGGCCCCGCCAACGAGAAGGGGCTGCGCCTCAAGAGCTTCGCCGTCGGCGACACGTCGGCCGGCGGGACCGTCGTCTGCGACTGGCAGCCGGAGGCCCACCACGAGGCCTTCGCCGGCGTGCTCAACGGCGGGATCTGCGGCTGCCTGCTCGACTGCCACGGGAACTGGGCGGCGGCCTACCACCTCCTGACGTCGCAGGGGCTGTCGGAGCTGCCGTCCACCGTGACGGCGGAGTTCCACGTGAAGCTGCGCGCGCCCACGCCCACCGGCGCCCCCGTCCACGTGACCGCCCGCATCGTCGAGACGACGGGGAACCGGGTCGTGGTCGAGGAAACGCTCGAGGCGGGCGGCAAGGTCACCGCCACGTGTCGTGGCGTGTTCGTGTCGGTGCCGCCCGGGCACCCCGCCTACCACCGCTGGTAGGCAGGCGGCCGGGTCGCCGGGCGGCTCGCATCGGAGCGGTCTCGGGGGACGGCCCTCGGGGAGGGACGCGAGGCCCGGCCCCGGCCGGGCCTCGCGTCCCCCGGGAGCACGCCGGCCGCGGCGGAGCCGTTGCGCAGGGGCGCCGCTCCGCGGATCCGCGTGGTCGGGGCGTCGCGACGGTCGTAGGCTGCAACCGGAGGATCCGTGGCGATGCCGCGTCGCCGTCTCCGGAGGCGCTGCGCGGTGGGCGCCGTGCCGGTGTTCGCGGGCGCGATCCCCGGGGCTCGTGCAGGCGGAGCCGCCCCCGGACGCCGGCGTGCCGCCGCTCGCCGCCGCCCGTGCCTCGACCGCGTCGACGCCGACGGTGGCGCTCGCGTGTGAGCCGGTGCTCGCGGCGTTCCGCGCGAAAGACGACGAGGCCGGCGACGCGCTCGCGGCGCGCGAGCGGCCCGACCGGGGGCTTGTCGCCGAGGCGCTCGCCGAACGCGGGGCGGCCGCCGCCGGCGCGTGGTGGGTGTCCGGCGCGCTCGGGACGACCGTCGAGATGCTGCCCGCGGACTCCGACCGGCGGATCGCCCTCGGCCTCGACGCCGAGGCCGCGGCGTGGCGGGACGAGCTGCGTCGGATCGGGGCCGAACAGGACGTGGCGGCGCTCGAGGCCCTTGCGGAGCGCCTCGATGGGGGCCTCACGACCGTGCGCCGCGTCGAGGTGGCGATCGAGGCGGGGCACGCGGGCGCCGGCGCGGAGGCGTGCGCGATGGCGCGGCGCGCGCCTTCGGCGACGGTCCGTCGGAGGCGCAGGCGCAGACGCGGCTGCGCGCGGGGCACGCGCACGGTCGCGTGCGCCACGTGCTCGGCGACCTCGCGGGCGCGATCGACGCCGACCGGATCGCGCCCGAGGTCGAGGACGCCCGCGAGGCGCTGGTGTGGCTCACGGACGTCAGGCTCGAACGGCCCGAGCGGGTCGTGACACCGGTCTCCGGGACCACGTCGGTGCCGCTCCGCGACCGCAACGTGGGCAAGGTCACGCTCCGGGTCTACCCGGTGGAGCCGCCGGCGCCCTTCGCGATGCGCCGGACCCTCGTGGGACGGCACCAGATGAACCTCGCCGGCCTCACGGCGGCGCGGACGTGGTCGTTCACGTCGAAGGACGGCGGGGACCCTGCATGGCACGGGACCGCACTTGGCCTGCCCGCCGGGCAGGACGCTGAGGACACAGGTTTCCCCACCGTAGAGCTTCACCGTAGAGCCCCACCGTGGAGCTTCACCGTGGAGCTTCACCGTGGAGCCCCGCCGAGGGGCCCGGCCTGTCGGCCGCGGCGGCCCTGCTCGACGCGTAAGCCCACGTGCGCGCCGACCCGCGGTGGGCCGATCCGACGTTCTGGGCCGGGTGGAGCCTCGGGGGGCTCAGCGACTAGGAACCGCTCGGCGACGCGGAACGCGGCGCGCGCCTCGCGTCCGGCGCCAGGCTCGAGGGTCCGCTCGAGGGGGCACGGGTGCGGGCCGGGCGCGGCCCGAGCATCGCCTCGTACAGGCCGCGCATGAACCCGAGGCGGATCCCGCCGCGCCCCGCGCCGAGCACGGGCGGCCTCAGCCCGAGCCGCGCGGCGCACCGCTCCATGGAACCCGGGGACGCCTGGAGCCAGTTCGCCGCCACGCGCCGCAGGTCCACCGTCGGGTGCCCCGCGACGACGCCTTCCGCGGCCAGGAGGTCCGTCGCGTACGAGCCCCACGACGCGAGCGTGTCGCCCGGGCGGAGGAACGCCTCGAACGCGCGCCGCAGCGCCGCGCGCGGCGCGCCGGCGAGCAGCACGTCTGCGTCGAGCCGCGTGTGCGACGTCACCGACGGCGCCAGCGGGTGGGACGGACGCACGACGAGTTCGAGGTGCGCCGAGCCGTCGCCGCGCGCCGCGAGCGCGTGGACGACCTCGTCGGGGTGGCGGTCCTTGGCGTCGATCGGCCACGCGTTCGTCTCGACCGCCACCACGACGACCCGGCTCGGGTCGCGCAGGGGCGGCGGCGGCGCCCACACGGGCCGCACGCGCCGCAGCAGTCGCGACTTGTCGCGCGGCCGCCCGACGCGGCGCTGGTAGTCGAGTTGCGTGTCCACCATGGCGCGGAACGGGACCAGCATCTCGCGGTACGGGGCCGGGTCGCCCTCGAGCACGCCCAGCGCGTTCGCGATGGCCTCGATCGTCGAGAGGCACTCGGCGCGCGGCTCGCGGCGGATGCGGTACTCGCTCGGCGACGCCGGCGTGATGCGGTACCGCGGCAAGGCCGCGATCGCGGGGTTGAGCACGAGCAGTTTCTTCGCCGTGGACCACGTGCCGTCGACGACGAGCAACGTCACGGCGTCGGTCGGCGGCGCCGCCGCGACGTCGACGGCGTCGGGGCCGGGCCACAAGAGCACGGCCCGGCGCGTCGGGTCGGTCGTCGCCGCCACGACGGCGGGGTGGGTGTCGAGGCGGGTGCCCACCACGACCACCGAACCGGCCAGACACCGCGCCGCCATGGCGGCCGTGCCGATCGCGACGCGGCGCTCCTTCGGGTGCTGCAGGATCAGCACGCGGGTCCGCGGCGCGAGCGCCGGGAGCCGGCCGCAGACGCAGACGGTCGCCGGCCGCCAGCAGCGCGCGCAGAGAGGCCGGGGCGCGGCCGGGGGCGACGTCACGCGAGGCCCGTTCCGAGGTCGTAGCGGAGCCGGCGCGCCCGTGCGGCCCGCCGCCGCACGCACTCGACCCCGATCGCGTCGAGGCCGTGCGCGTTCGCGACGGCCAGCACGGTGCCGTGGCCGCAGAACGGGTCGACGACGACCCGACACGGCGTCGCGGCGCGCAGGAACGCGACCGCGGCCTCGCAGGCGGCGGTGCCCATGGCCTTCGACCACGACATCTCCCCGAGCGCGGGCACGACGTCGGGGGTCGCGAGCGCCGTCGGGAGCCGGACGTCGCGCGAGAAGGCGAGCAGGTGCGCGTACCCGGGGCGGCCGTAGGTGGGCGTCCCCGGCGCGGCGCGGCACACCACCTTGTGGACCAGGCACGCGACGCCCGCGCGCTCGGCCCCGAGCGCGACGAGGTGGCCCTTGTCGATCCAGCGGCCCTCGCGCAGGACGTCGGTCTGGTAGAAGACCGCGACCCCGTCCGGCGCGACGGCCGTGCACACCTGCGCGGCGGCGTCGATGAACCATGCGCGCCACGCGTCGAACGGGAGGTCGGGCCGCTCCGACGCGTCCGGCATGGACGTCACCACGGCGTGCGTTGCGGGGAGGGCGGCCGACGCGAGCCACGCGAGGCCGTCCCCGACGTGGAGGGTCCGCGTCCCGGCGCGCGGCGGCGCGAGGGCGACGGTCGGCGCGGCAGGCGGGAGCGGCGGAGGCGGGTGCATCGGCGGGGGACGACCGTGCCGCGTCGGGTCGGCACGCGGGTGCGGACCGGTGCGGGACGGGTGGGCGGAGGATACGCAGCCCGACACCTGCCGGGTCGCTTCCGCGGGTGGCGGTCCCCCGTGGCCCGGGCCTCGCGTCGCCGGATCGAGGGGGGCGGTCGCGGCCGTCGGTCCCTGCGAGTATACCAACAGAATGCTTACAAAGGACCTGCAGAACGTTCGTCGAAGCCGGGGGGGCCCCCAGCGCACCGTGTCTGGGGGCATTGGAGGCCCCCCGGCGGTTGGAAAGGCCGACGCCGATCCGGGCCCCGGACCTCCCGCGACGGATAGCGTCCCTCGTCCCATGTCCGCCGTCCAAGCGCCGAACCGTCGTACGTTCCTGCGTCGCCTCTCCGGGACCGCCGCCGGCCTGTGGCTCGTCGGTCGCCGCGCCCCGCGGGCGGTCACCGCCGCGCCGGCCGAGGTCCTCGTCGTCGGCGCCGGGATCGCGGGACTCGCGGCGGCGCGGCGCCTGCGCGACGACGGCGTGCGGGTGACGGTGATCGAGGCGCGCGACCGCGTGGGGGGGCGCGTCCGCTCCCATCGCACGGCGGCGGGGGAGACCTTCGACCTCGGCGCGTCGTGGATCCACGGGGTGAAGGGCAACCCGATCGCCGCGCTCGCGCGCGACCTCTCGATCCCGACGGTGACGAGTGGCCGCGTGAACGCCCTGTTCGACGCGCGGGGCCGGCGGCTCGACACCGCGGGCGTGCAGGCGCGGATGGCCGCGGCCCTGGAGGCGGCCCGCGCCGTCGCGGCCGCGCCTGGCCGGTCCGTCGCCGACGTCGTCCGCGTCGCGGGCGTCGAGGAGGGGCTGTCCCCGCGCGACCGCCGGCTGTTCCGCTGGTTCCTGACGGCCGAGCTCGAGCACGAGTTCGCGGGCGACGTCGCCGAGCTCTCGGCCGCGCACTTCGACGCCGAGAACGAGAAGCGGGGCGAGGAGGTCGTCTTCCCGACCGGGTACGACCGCGTCGCGCAGGCGCTCGCCGACGGGCTCGACGTCCGCCTCGGCACGGTGGTCACGCGGATCGAGTGGGGCGACGGCGGCGTCCGCGTCCACACCTCCGCGGGGGTCCTGGCCGCGGCCCACGCCATCGTCACGCTGCCGCTCGGCGTGCTGAAGGCCGGCTCGGTCACGTTTTACCCCGACCTCCCGGCCGTGCACCGCCACGCGGTCGAGCGGCTCGGGATGGGCCTCATGAACAAGGTCTGGCTGACGTTCCCAGCGCGTGCGGGCGCTGGAACTTCGGGTTCGGGTGCTTCAGGTCTTGGGGCTTCAGGTCTTGGGGCTTCGGGTTTTGGGGCTGCGGCTCTTGGGGCGGGGGGTCCCGGCCGGTTCTGGGGCGACGCCGACTGGATCAACCGCGCGGCCGACCCCGTGGGTCGGTTCACGCAATTCTTCGCCCCGCGCACCGCCACGCCGATGCTCGTCGCGTTCCACACCGGCACCCACGCGCGCGAACTCGAGCGACGGTCCGACGAGGAGACCGTCGCCGGCGCGCTCGCCGCACTTCGTGCGATGTACGGCGCGCAGGTGCCAGCCCCCGTCGAAACGCACGTGACGCGCTGGTCGGCGGACCCGTTCGCCCGCGGGGCCTATTCCTTCGTGGCCGCGGGCGCGACGCCGGAGGATCGCGCCGCGCTCGCCACGCCGCTCGGCCGCACCGTGTTCTTCGCGGGCGAGGCGACGCACACGGGGTATCCGTCGACGGTCCACGGGGCCTACCTGTCCGGCGTCGCCGCGGCGAAGGCGGTCCGTCGCGCCGCGCGCGCGGCCGCCCACGCGGCCTGACCGACGCCAGACCGACGCCAGACCGACGCCAGACCGACGCCAGACCGACG
>Ga0163144_10016832_pt1 | contig 14955 bp, 10 predicted proteins | sample OliLak19BULKMAT1_FD_123175 | JGI IMG/M metagenome (GOLD analysis project Ga0163144, IMG submission 123175) | Freshwater microbial mat bacterial communities from Lake Vanda, McMurdo Dry Valleys, Antarctica - Oligotrophic Lake LV.19.BULKMAT1 | ecosystem: Environmental > Aquatic > Freshwater >... | reverse complement strand
ACTTCCCAGTGTTCGATGTCTATTTCTTGGTTTAGAAAAGGTGTCACAGATTTGATACAATTACCACAGTTAATATTGGTTTTAAATTTTAAGGTAGTCATGATAAAGATGTTTTTAGTTAAAAATAATACAAATCTAATTGAAAAATATGCGTAGAACTAGATAAATAGCTGATTCTATATTATTATTAATTAAATATAGCTACGATATTCTTTTTATAAGTTAATTTTACTTTTTTAACACAAGCATATTTAAGTAAATAAATCAATCATTTTTAAACACATAAGTATCTAAAAATCAGAATGCTACATCCTATTTATTAAAAGGTTTGCATAAGTTGCTATATTTCTTCATTAAAAAACAATCAATTAATTGTGAGTTTATTACAAAAGTTTTTCCATTATCTTGATCTTAGGTCAGAAGTTGAAGGCTACGATGTCATCCATAGTGAAATAGAAAAAGGAGTTACATTTAAGGGTACAAACCTTTGGATTTTAGTATTTGCAATCGTAGTTGCATCTGTAGGGCTTAATACCAACTCTACTGCGGTGATTATCGGGGCGATGCTTATCTCCCCTCTTATGGGTCCTATCAATGGAATGGGCTACAGCATAGCTACTTATAATTTTGAATTATTTAGAAAATCTGTCCGAAACTTCGGCTTTGCAGTTGGAGCGAGTTTGGTGGCTTCTAGTCTTTATTTCTTGATTACACCCGTTTCTGTCGCACATTCTGAATTACTCTCACGCACCAATCCTACTATCTATGATGTACTGATAGCTCTATTTGGTGGTTTGGCAGGGATTATAGCTATCAGCAGTAAGCTCAAAGGCAATGTAATCCCAGGAGTAGCTATTGCGACAGCCTTAATGCCTCCGCTTTGTACTGCTGGATATGGTATAGCTGTATTAAGGCTTGATTATTTTTTTGGTGCTTTTTATTTATTTACAATCAATACTGTTTTTATAGGAATTGCCTCCTTAATCATTTCTCGTTTATTAGAATTTCCTATCCGTACTGTGATAGACCCTAGCCGCAAGCAACGCATCAATCAGTATATGTGGACAATTATTTTTATTACACTTTTGCCAAGTATTTATTTTGGATATAGACTAGTCCAGAATGAGCGATTTGTTGAGAATGTCAATAAGTTTACTACCTCTGAGATTTCTTTCTTTGAGGGGGTATATCTCATCAAAAGCGAAGTAGATGTAAATAATAAGAAAATTAGATTGATTTATGGTGGAAACTCTCTCACTACCGAAAATAAAGAAGAAATAAAAAACCTAGCAGATAAATTTGGTCTAGAAAATGCAAAGCTAGTGATTAGTCAAGGCTTTTCTCTCAATGATGCTAGTAAAGATGCAAATAATACAAATACTGAAACTGATGCTCTGAGAAGTAAGCTGAATGCTCTTACACTTACACTACAACAGAATGAACAAAAAGCTGACAGCATAGCCAAACTTCCGCTTTTGGGTAAGCAAATACTTGCTGAAATCAAGCCTATTTACAAGCAAGTAAATGCCTGCTCTTATTCAGAGACTTATATCTTTACGGATAGCACCAAAAACCCACAAAAGACAGCACTTGTTACTTTTTCAGTGACAAAAAACTCTATTAGAGAAACTGATATAGAAAACATCAATAATTGGCTTAAAGCACGCCTCAATAATACATTTATCAAGACTTATTTTGAAGAAATAAAAAATTAAATAACCTCATATAAAAATTAGCGGGTTTATCATAAATACCTTATAATAAGCAACTTATGATTAGGTTTGGTGAAAAAGAATTCTGTTTTGTTATCTAAAAAATAAAAACTAAATAAAATAGAAGTTAAACAGATACATTTTAAAGATGCTTTAATTTCAAAAAACTTGTATTTTTGTGGATATAAGTACTATTCAAGTTGAGTAGGTTTTTATGGCTAAAATAAATATCCTTTACACACCTATCATTGATGATTAGAATATAAAAAATATGGAACATAAGATTTACGCAAAGAGAGGCTTATCAAGTCCTAGCTTTATTCAGAAGGTAATGGGTGTGAAAATCAAAGAAAATGCACTCATAGAAATCAATAACCTTCTTGCCGAAAAAGAATTACAGAGAATCACTGTAGAAGAGATTCACCAAATCGCAGATAAGTATAATGTAAACTTCGGCACAGACTATGAACAAGGCACGATTGAGTTTTATAGAGCTTATTTACTGGTTTGTCTTGAGGATAAGTTTTTATCAGAAAACGAACTCCAAGACCTTCGTCATCTTAAATTTATCTTAGAACTCAATGATAAAAAAGTAGATGAAACACATCAAGAACTTGCAGGGCAGATTTATAAAGAAGAGGTAGAAAAGGTAATCCAAGATGGTGAGCTAGATGAGAATGAAAGGATTTTTATCGAAAAACTTCAAAATGATTTAAAACTACCCAAAGAGTTTGCCAACCGAATCTATCAGCAAAGTGGGCAAGAGCTTATTCAGAGTTTGATGAATAATGCCATCTCTGATGCTAAACTCAATCCACAAGAAGAAAAAGAACTCTATGCCATCGCCAAAAACTTAAATGCCGAACTCAAATTTGATGATGCTACTCGCACAGATTTAGAAAAATATAAACTTTACTGGCAGATAGAAAATGATGAACTACCCGAATTAGTAGTAGATATTAATATCCCAAGAAGTGAGAAGTGTTATTTTATGGCAAAAAATGTAATCTGGTATGAGCGTAGCCAAATAGCAGAACAGCGCACTCACAGTAGCTCTAGGTTACGTCTTAAAATAGCCAAAGGGCTTTACTGGAGAAATACCTTGGACGCTAGCCAAGATTTACTCCCAGAAAAATGGCAAATATTTGATCAAGGGCTTTTATATCTGACCAACAAGCGTGTTTTTTTTAGAGGCGAAAAAAGTGATAAAATCCTTTTACTCAACCGTATTTTAGATTTTAGTGTTTTCTCTAATGGCATAGAAGTAGAAAAAGACCAAGATAAAAATCCTTTCTTTGCTTTTGAGAGTAGCACTGATATATTTGCGATGCTTCTAGGCAAAGCCATTAGTCAGCTAAGAAATTAAGTAAGATTTCGATAAGCAGTTATTTATGGAAAGATTAAAGGGCAAACTAATTTTGGTCGTCTGCTTACTGGTTGCTAGAGAGTGTTACTAAATGAAGAATTATGAACAAGCTAATCTGTTATCTTTTTTTATTATTTATGATGCTAGAGCTAGTAGCTTGTGAGACAACTTCTGATAAAAATAATATAACAAGGAAAGATACTCTTGATATTGACTTTCCTTTTGAGATAGACCCTAAAGAGGTATTTGAATTATCTAAATTTAAGTCTAAACTACAAGAAGTAATAGTGCCTTTTGACCCTGTATATAAGCAAAAGAAGCGATATGAAGGTGTTGAGTTTAAGAAAGTGCTGGCTCATTACTTTGATTTAGAGAGTATAAAATCTCAAAATATCATGATTATTTTTGAGTGCAATGATCATTATATTATCTCTATGCCTCTCCAAAAAATATTTACACACCATGCCTATCTTGTTTGGAGAGACTTAGACGCACCCAAAGGCAAAAGGTGGATTACAATCAAAAAAGGAGAAGAAACTAAGGAAGCAGCTCCTTATTACTTAGTCTGGACAGATGCCCCAAAAACAGATTTTTCTTTTGTCTGGCCTTATGGCTTACTCAATATCAAACTTATCAAAAGATAAACAACGATTTAGTTTGTTTAAGAAACTCATTATCAGATTATTACAAACTCATAACTCACTAATCCATCTCTTCTTTATCTATCCACGACTTTCTTCGTATTTTTTGACAGCTTCGGAGGTAATGTGTAGTTTTTTGAGAGATTGCTCATATACTTTCATTTCACTTTGGTTATTACCTACCTCTTCTTGATCGCTGCTTTTATCCGCACTGATGAGTTCTAAGAGCCAGTAAGCAGCTTTTATGCGTTCAAGCTCTGATAGTGAGTTTAAAGTATCATAGACTGCTTGAGCAAAATCTTCATCGCTTAGGTCTTTTGCTTCACTGATGATATATTTATATTCCTCTGAGGTCAAATGATGTTCTTCACTACTCAACTCTACTAAAAGATATTTTTCGCTTTCTTGAAGTTTGCCGTCTGCTTTTGCACCTAAGAGCATCAAACCAAAAACAGCTTGGTTGTAAGAAAATAAATTATTCATTATTAAATGATCTAGTTAAATATGTTCTAAACTAATACAAAAATGATAATTTAGTCTTTTTTTATAAAGTACTTTTATCAAAAATATTTATTTTATTATTCACCGTTATTTGGTTGCTTGTATAATACCAATAATTTGCTTTAGTTTTGTGGCATCTAATGGTTTATAAAAATATCCTTTTATTGTTGGGTAAGTGCGTGATTTCTCTATATCTTCTTTATCTATAGAAGATGTAAGCATCATTACTGGAGTTGTTAAATCTATTTTTTTTGCTCGTAAAGCATCTAAAAGTTCCCATCCATTCATTACAGGCATATTGATATCCAGTAGTATCAAATCAGGTACATTTTCTTTCTGATAGTTTAAAATAGCATTTAGGGCAAGTTCTCCATTTAGATAAGTAGAGATTTTACAATGGTTTAGCTCTTTTTCAATGAGCCTCTTGATGATAATTGTAGTGATAGGATCATCTTCTACAATCATAATATGATTATGGTGCATAAAAATAAATTTTAAAATTTGAGCCTTTGTTAGGTTGACTTTCTACTTCTATTTTACCTCCTAAGGTTTCTACTTGGCTTTTGGTGATATAGAGCCCAAAGCCTCTTGCATTTTCATTGTTATGAAAGGTCTTATACATTCCAAAGAGTTTTTCTCGATATCGATGTAGGTCTATGCCAAGCCCATTATCCTTTACGAACAAACAGATAAAATCGTCTTCTTTTTGAGCTTTTATTTCTATGATTGGCTTTTTATCAGGGTTATGATACTTGATAGCATTGCTGATGATGTTAAGCAATATACTTTCTAAATAGGCAGGGATGGTATCTAGATAAATATCATCACTCACTAATATACTCACCTGAACCTTATGTTTGATGATTTCCCCTGCCAAAATATCCAATGTTTTGTCTATTTCTTTTTTAAGGTTTTGTTTACATCTTGGTTTTGAAAAATTTTCATTGATGGTAATAATATCATTAAGATTATGAATAGTCTCATCAAGCTGAGAGGCAGTACTCTCTAGCATAGATAAGTAAAGTTCTTTTTCATCACTGTTTCTTGTATCCTTCAAAAGACTAATTAATCCTATAAAATTCGCTGCATGAGAGCGTATATTATGAGAGACAATATAAGTAAAACTTTTAAGCTTGGTATTTTGAGTACTGCTGATATCAAGAAGTTGCTCTGTTCTTGCTAGGGTTTCGAGCTGCTCAGTGATGTCAAAACCTACACATAAAATTTCTTTTACTATAGTATCTTCTCCAAATACTCCTTTAAATTCCCATTTTGCTCCTTTGATAATCCCTTCTTTTGTAGTTTTTCTTAATACTACTTCGTGGGATATTTCAGGATATTCAAAGCATAGGTTCTTAGCAGCCACATATTTTTCTTCATCTTCTGGTATTGTTCTTACAAAAGCCTTTTTTCCAACACTATTTTCTTTTTTATCAAATATTTCAGAGAAGCAATTATTGATATAGCTATAATTACCTTGTAAATCAATCTTCACTACATAGACTGCTTGACTATCTAGTATGGATTGGTATTGTCTAGCAATCAAAAGCGCTTCTTCCTTAGACTCTTGTAGGGCTAGTTCTGATTTTTTGCGTTCAGTAATGTCTTGGTGAGTCCCTATGGCACGCAAGCCTCTACCATCAGCGGTTTTGGCAACTACTTTACCTGTATCAAGTATCCACTTCCAATCACCAGACTTGGTTCGCATCCTAAATTCTATCCTAAAATCAGTACTAGTTCCATCTCTTTGCTTATTGATAAGATTTGTAACCCATTCGGATTCATCAGGGTGTAATAAGTTAAAAAAGATAGACGTATCTGATTCTATTTCTTCTAGTGAATACCCTAGCATTTCTGCCCATTTATTATTGTAAAAAGCCTCATCTGTCAACATATTCCAGTCCCAAGTACCCAGATTAGTAGCATCAAAGATGAGCAAGAGTTGAAGTTTTTGTTCTTCTAATATTTCCTTAGAACTGGTAAGTTCTTCTAGGTTTGTGATAAGCTCCTCTTCTGAAGCTCTTAGCTCTTCTTCTATAGCCCTTAGTTCTTTATTAAGTCCTATGAGAAGATTCTCACTTCTTTTGCGTTCAGTGATATTGATAGAAACCAACACAAAAGCAGACATTTCTCCATTTTCATCAAAAACTCCTTGCAGTGTATTAAGGTAGGTATTCCCTTCAAAATCTATTTCAAAGTTTTCAGAAGTACCTTGCTTCAAAGTCGGGAGTGAATCTGCTATTTTTTGAGATACTTCTGGTGCAAGTATATCTTGGATATGAACACCTATCAGTGATTCTGTAGAAATAGAGTGTCTTTCATAACCCTTACCTCCTGTGAGTAAGAGTTTCAAATTTTTACTAATCAAACTTATAGAGCCATCAGGGAAATTATTGATGATTACCTGTAACCTGTCCTGTAAGTCTTTGAAATCTTTTTCTGATTTTATTCGCTCAGTAATATCTCTGGAGATAGCTATAACATAGCCTTTCTGATGGATTTCTTGATATGCAACTGTAACTTCTACATTGATAAGTTTACGGTTGTGTTGATTTATATTTTTACTAGTAATTACTAATTTCCCTTTTTCTTTTAATTCTTGGATGTGGTCACTCCATTTTGATTCATCTGTAAAAAGAATCTCAAAATCACTCACATTATATTGGTGAACATCTTCCATTCTGATTCCCAATCTCAGAGAAGCTATTCTATTGATGTAAACCAACTGTCCTTCTTCATCACTGACTTGAATAGCATCATGGCTATGGTCTATAAATTTTTCTAGGAGTTCTAGTCTTTGATTCGTTGTTTGTCGTTTCTGCTCAGCCAAAGTACGGAGTGTAATGTCTTTGGCAAGAAATGCTACCCCTGTAATATCACCTTCTTTATTTTTGATAGGGCTATGATAGATCTTAAAATATCGCTTTTCTTCTGATATGTCTCCAAATATAGATTCTTCTATGATATACTCACCTGCTAAGGCACGAGTCAAGTTTTTTAGAGCACGTTCTTTATATTCATTATTTTTAATATATTCAAGAGCATATCTATTAATTTGTATATCCGAATCATAGATCATTTTCATCGTTCTACGGTGAGCTTCATTAAAACTGGTATATCTATATTGAGTATCTAAAGAGAAAACAGGATCTCTATAGCTTTCTTGTACTCCTTTAAAAAGATTATATTGATTCTGAAGCTCTATTTCTAATTCTTTTTGTGTGGTAATATCTAAGAGTAAGCTATTCCAAATAATGCTTCCATCTTCTTGTCTTTGGGGCATTCCTTGCCCTAGTATCCATTTAGTTACTCCATTATTGAGATTGATTCGCCAAGTAGCTTTCCAAAAACTTAGGCTTTGTGATGATTCAGCAATGCTTTTTTGCATGCCTGGCAAGTCATCTGGATGTACTTTTGCCCATATTTTGCTAACATCAGCAAGGCTTTCCTCTATATCTAACTCATAAATATTTTTTACTCCCTCATTGATATATAAGAGTTTATCCTTACCCTCTGTATCAATCTGATATCGTAATATTAATCCAGGTAGATTATCATTAAGATTTCTTAGTATTTCTTCATTCTCCTCTATCCGTTTTTTTGCTTCTACTTGAACTGTTACATCACGAGATAAAGAGTAAATTTTATTGTCTTTATATACAGAGTGCCATTCAAGGTATCTATACAAACCATCTTTTGCTTTGTAACGACTTGTAAATTTCGAAAAACTTTTCTCTAGCAAAAGTTTTTCGTATAAATCAATTGCTTTTTGCAAATCATCTGGATGGATGATTTCTAAGAATTTCGGCCCTGTTAATTCACTGATTGTGTAGCCTAATACATTCTCCCAAGCAGGATTGAGTTTTATGAGGTTACCTTCATTGTTGATAATGCTTAATAAATCATAGCCCAACAAAAAGAACTCCCTAAGATACTTTTCAAAATCATCTGTAGCCAAATTTTGAACTTGAGCAGAGGTGTCTAGCTGATAGCTTTTTAATAAATATTTAGGATTATTATTTTCATCTAACAGTGTTTTTATTTCACATTGAGTTTTGACTAGATGTCCTTTATAATGCTTAATATTTAGGGTTTCGACCCGACATAACTCTGGGCTTAAGATGCAATCTGTAAGTGTTTTATTCCATTGAGATAGACTTTTATCTGTCAGTAACTTTTCCCAAGTCAGTGGTCGGCTAGACATTAGAGAGACCGAATAACCGAAATTTACCCAAAACTTTGGCTGAAACCATTCATTTTGAGGATTTTCAATATCCAAAAAACTAAAACTATCCGCTGTAGAGTTTAAAAAAAAGTCCAGTAGCCTTTCATCTTTTTGGATGTATGAATAAAGTTCTTTTTGAAGATGATCCATACTAATATCTATTAGTTTAGTTTTTTTTTGATTTATAGTTTTTAAAGTCATTCAAATCATTTATTCAGATACTTTCATATTTTTTTTGGTTTTTTTAAAAACATAGGTTTCAAATTTACCATTTTTTTAACAATAAGTTAAAACTATTCTATATTCTTAGAATGATTACTCATGATTAAAAAAATGTATGACTAAATTATATATTAAATATGATAGTACCTATACTAAAATTCTTTTAATATTGTTTTCTTGAGTACATTAATATATAAAATTTTTTAAAATATTTTATATCCTATCTCAATCCAGGGTTGCTTAATATCATTTATCATTTCGATAATTATATGATGTGTGAATAAATTTCTAATTTGTATCTAAACTGTTTTATTTGAAACTTAAACAACTTGTATTCCACTTACTTATTATTAAACATCTGATTTTCAAGTAGTTATAAATTTAGTAGCAAAAAAAAGTAACTTTATGCGATAAAAAAGTCTTTATTGAATAGGATATATTTTTACAAAGCAAGATTTTTGAGGGATAATTGAAAAATAATTCATGTTAGATAATAATCCCCTAGCATTGTAATATCTTACTCACTATTACTCATTTAAGACATTCTTAAACTAACTTAAATCAAATGAAAAAATACTTACTACTTATTTTTGCTTGCATTGGATTCTGGGCATTGGTTTCTGCACAAGACGTAATCACTTATGATTACCAAAAAAACAGAATAGAAAACAACCAAAATATACCTGCCGAAAAACATTTTGCTATTACAGGCTTTGCCTTCGCAGAAGTAGCCGTAGTGGAAGTAAATCTTTATACCAAAAACGGGCTTAATCAAAAAAAACCAAGCCCTATCTATACAGCTCATTGGCAAAGAGGAATGGACACAGAAGCCAAGGCTTTTTATGTGCCAGTAGCTTATAAACTCAAAGGAGATCAAGAGTATGACATAGAGATGAACTATTACAGGTGGGCAAATCCCAACGAAATTAAAAATATCAAAGAAGATTTGATGACTGCTCTTGATGCTTATCTAAGCCAAAGCCTTATCTCTCAAAAATCAAAAATATCACTCACAGGTAAGTGGAGTGAAGCCTTAGATGATTTAAACTCTATAGCTCGTGAATCTCTTACTTATTATTATAGCCCAGCAAGCCTTAATTTTGATAGCTTTTCTGATTTAATAGCAGATAAACTTAAGCAAATAGATAAAGGAACTGGTAGTAAAGCGAAAAGACTCTTTGCCAATAAATCTAAGCGGGAAGCCATCATAGCAGAGCGTGATAAAGACATAGAAGAACTAGATGCCATGCTCCGCCAAGAGGTGTCTTTTTTGTTTAACTCAGGGATGGCAGTATTGGCCGAAAACCGTGTGATGGATAACTTAGAGACAGAACATACTCGCAATGTGATTACTTTTCATGGTGGGTATAGTGGTGTCTTCTTAAATAGAGGTGGTTCAGATTATGAATCAGGTTTTAATGCAGGACTTACCCTTCCATTTGGAAAGCGTGATTTAGCAAAACCTTTCTGGAGTAAAAGTGCCATCGTGGCAGGTATTTATTTCAAGAATTTTGATTTGGATGCAGGCGAGCGAGCTACTGGACCTTTTATTGGTGTTCCATTTTATTTGGGTTTTGGCTATAAAGTGCTTCCTTTCATTAGATTAGTAGGTGGTGCAGTGGTGCTACAAAGTAAATATGATGACACAGTGCTTGCCCCTGTGCCTGATGAAGAGATATACTTTAAGCCTTTTGTGGGCTTGGTATTAGATTTAGATGTTTGGTTTAACCTGCGTAAATAATGAAAGCAATGATGAATAAAATAACTTGCCTCATCTTTATACTGCTCGGTCTTTACCAAAGTGCAGAAGCACAGCAAGACCGATTCAGATGGAGAGTAGGCGTATATGGTGGTGTCAATAATTATTATGGAGAGCTAGAGAAGAGGCTTTTTCCTCCTAATCCTTTTTTGACAGATGATTGGAACACAGATTATCTTACCTATGGAGTATCATTAGAAAATACATTTTCTAGGTCTTGGAGCTGGAAAGCTGTTTATACCAATGGAAAATTTTTGGCAAATGATGTTCGCCGTAACTGGAACAATGAAATAGAGACAGATTCGCCTAACTTTCTAAGAGGGTTAAATGCTCAGACTGAGATACAAGATTTTAGTCTATTGATGACTTATTATACTGATAATGGGAAACTATTTGGTAGAAAAAGCTTTTTAAGTCCTTATTTTTCTTTCGGAGCTGGAGTTAGCAATTTTGAGGTGTTTGGTGACTTGAGGAATGCTCAAGGACAAGAATACTTTTACTGGACTGACCAAACTATCAGAGACCAACCGGAAGGAACACCTGGAACACAAGAAATAGCACAAGATGGCGTATTTGAATCAAATCTAAGCCAAGATAATCCTACTAATTATAATACTACTGTGCTTAATATACAAGCAGGGCTAGGCTTTAAGATAAGATTGGGTGGACGTTTTAATCTCAATTTAGAAACCATCATAAAGCAAACTTTCACTGATAATTTAGATAATTTTGAGAGTCCTGATGATTCTTGGAATGATGCTTATAGCTTTACTTCGGCTTCTTTGCATTATAACTTTGGAAAAAGAACTCAAACTTTTCGTTCACCTAAGATTTACTCTTCGGCTTATCCTAAGGAGATGAGCATTACTCAAAAAGATAGCTTGGGCAGAAGTCCAGATATGCTCAATTTTAAAACAGAATTAAAAGAAATAGAAAGCGAAGAAATGGCCCTTCAAGAAGATAGCATCATCGTTTATCAGAATGATAAAGTATTAGAAAGAATCGCCACTAACAAAATCTATAAGTATGATACTGCTCCCTATACTTATACACCTTCTATCATAAAATATCAAACAGAAGGAAGCCGAGTATTGCAAAGAGATACTACTTATCTAACAACAGATATAGATACACCTCAAAAGAAATATGTGATAGAGGAGAGAATATACCGACCTCAGACCCAAGATACACTTAGAGTACGAAGGTATGTAAGAGATACAGTCAGAATAGTCAAAACTGTAAACCCTGATTATCAACCTCTTACCAGATTAGAAAGTATGCCTGAGGGAAGTAGTGCTTATCGCTATAATCCTTATCAGTCTTCTCCAAATACTTATAATGCTTATCGGTCACCAGAGTCTAACTATGCTAGCTATGACCCTAGCAATCCGAATAGAACAAGTACAACTCAAGGAACTAATTATAACTATGGTACAACACCCAATGGCTCAAATACCCGCAACTCTACGGTCATAACTCCTATTATTGGCTTTGGGCAGAGTGGAGCTAATCCAAATGATAGCACTGCACTTTCTTCTGAGCAAAGGTTAAATGTAATAGAAGACAAACTAGATTTGGTAGCTTGGCATATTTTAAAAATGCAACAGGATAGAGGAGAACTAAATCTGTCAGGGATAGTTAAAAATGATAGTTTAAGTAAATCTAAGTTTGTACTTGACTCTTTGAAGCAAATACCTATAAAAATAGACTCCATAGAAGTATCTAATACACTCACTGGCAACAAAGTCAATACTACCGAAGTAGTACAGCTAAGAAGTCAAGTTCAGGCATTAGAAAATAAAATAGCTAATTTGCAAAAAGAAGTAAACACAAATACCTCTAAAAAAGGTATAAAAGTACTTGGACAAATGAAAATCGTATTTGCAAGTGGAGTGTATAGTGTAGATGCTGCTAACAAATCCATAATCAAAGAGTTTATAGTGGGACGTACTGATAATAATTTCCAATATGCTTTACAAGGCTTCTCTGATAAAGTAGGTGATGCCCAACAAAATTTAATTTTATCAAAAATGCGTGCAGATGCTGTTCGTAATGTCTTGATGGAGTTAGGAGTGGATATGAGTCAAATCTCTTCTGACTTCTATGGCTCAAGCATTCAAACTTCTAATGAAAGAAAAGTAGAGATTATCTTGATGGAAAGATAATAAAATTACAAACCGAAGGCTTTTTTAGATTGAAGCCTTCGGTTTAATTTTTACTCTCACTAAAACGCCTCAGCAATTCCAAAATAAAAATTTATTTTTTCACCTTTAGCTACATCAAAGCGTAAGTTAAGATTCTCTGTTTTCACTATCTTAAGTCTTAAACCTGCTCCATAAGCATACTTCAGATTATCAAACCCTATTTCCCTACCATAACGATAAACTTGCCCAGCACTTCCAAATACAACCATTCCTAAGGGATATGCAATCGGAAAACGATATTCTATCTGAGCTGCGATAAGGTTATTATCTCTAAAACGTCCTTCATAATATCCTCGCATAAGTTCATCTCCTCCAAGCGAGCCTAGTTCTAATAGGGGAGCATTGCCATCTGTAAAATAGCCGAATCCCTGTAAGGCAAGTACATCTTTTCTGGTTTTTGATAGCTGAATATATTTACGTAAATTTACTCTTACATTTTGAAAAGCAGTGCCATTGAGAAGTGTACCGTAAAGTCCTTGTCTAAACTCTAAAAGTGAACCTTTGTAAGCATTGAGCACATTATCTCGGCTATCATAAGTGGCAACAAGTTCTACCCCAACAGAAGTAGAGCCATTGTATCCAATTAAGCTATCATTGGTAGGAATTATTTTTTCTTTACCGATAAAGTAATTCACATCCCAAATACGGTTATAGCGAATCCCTCCACCCAAAAAAAACTTTCCTATAATCCGTTTGAGCAGCAGAGGTTCTAGTAAGAGGTTTTGATATTCTATAATCTCTTCGGTACTTTCTCGGGTATAGTTTCCTAACCCATAATAAAGCTGCGGGAATTTTGAATAGCCAATATTGCCCTTAAGCATCCAGTTTTCTTGCTTAAAAAAAATAGTATAACCCGAACGGAGCAAAAGTTGGTTTTCAAGCGTGTAAATAGCTGAAATAGGCATGTTAGAAGTCCTTGTCTCTTCGCCTGTATTCTTGGGTTTAAAAAGCAATTTAACACCAAGCCCAAAACCCAAATTAGTTTCTGGTGAATAAGTAACCACAGGTGAGACTACAAACTTGATTCTAAAACGAGTAGTATCCTCCAACTTATCTGCTTTATTTCTAAATTCTACATAATTTAATACCTTATCAAAAAAGCTTTTTTTTCCATTTTCTTGCTCTGATTGTTCTGTTTGAGCTTGAGCATTGAAAATGCCGAATAAACCAATAACACAAATACAATAACGAAATATAAATTGAGTCATAAACAAGCAGTCAAAGTGTGATTTTTATAAAAAGACAATTCTATAAAAAGATTGAAAGACATTTTGTTCCAAAAAAATAACATTTAAGTTAAAATATAACTTATCAATTCATTTCTAAAAAAATGAACATAAAGAAATCCATTTTAATACTTCACTCCGTAAGTCTAAAAGTTATAAAATAAAGTCTTTGTGTCATCATCTTGACAAATAGCCTGTTTAATAGCTACTTTTTACTCTTTATGAGAAAAAAGTAATTACTTTTGATTCTTCGTTGATTACTTAGATAAAAGCAGTTTTGCAAAACACACATACCGCCATACTTTTATTCTCTAAGTTTTCTTGCCAAAAGCAAGCAAATGAAAAAGTATTTCTAAGGAATGTAAACTCGCAGACCAATCAACAAATTGCCTCTTCACTTTTTGAATATACCTTTAAATTAGTTCAAAAAACGCATTTACCATTTTTTTGGATAGGAACAGAGGAGCAAGTAGGAGAAACCTTCGGAGAGAGAATAAGCCATGCTACGCTTCAAGTCTTTCAAAAAGGGTATGAAAATGTGATTATTATAGGAGATGACTGCCCAAGTCTTTCCCTTAGTGATTTTAAAAAGGCTACACAAGCATTTACCAAGCATCAGCCAAGCATCGGATTTACAGAAGATGGAGGTGCTTATCTGATTGGAATCTCTAAACAACACTTCCAAAAAAATAATTTTGCCTCTCTTGCTTGGCAAAAAAGCAATCTAGGAGAAGGCTTAATCGCTTACTTTGATGATTTTGGAACAGAAGTCTCTCTACTTTCTACTAAATCTGACATAGACAATTATGTAGATTGGGTAGAGATAATTCATACCTTACCTCACCAACACAGCTTTAAGCGAACTATTCAGCATTTATTCTCGATTTCATCTTCTCCTGAAATAATTTATTTTTATATTTATCAGCTTATTTTTTACTTTTCTATCAAGAGCCTTCGTGCACCTCCACACTAAATTTCACCTTATAATCAAATTTTTTACCTTTTATAGGTGAATCATCAAAATTTGAGCCTCCTCGCAAGGTGTCTCACCTGCGATATTATTTCCTCGCAAGGTGTCTCACCTGCGATATTTTGGTGT
>Ga0163144_10016831_pt1 | contig 14955 bp, 8 predicted proteins | sample OliLak19BULKMAT1_FD_123175 | JGI IMG/M metagenome (GOLD analysis project Ga0163144, IMG submission 123175) | Freshwater microbial mat bacterial communities from Lake Vanda, McMurdo Dry Valleys, Antarctica - Oligotrophic Lake LV.19.BULKMAT1 | ecosystem: Environmental > Aquatic > Freshwater > Lake... | reverse complement strand
TCCGCTGCGGAACGCAACCGGGATGATGTGCGGAACCTGATCGAAGAGGCGAAGAAGAATCGCCAGTCGTTGGTGACGTATCTGGTCGACTCGCAAGGGTCGATCATGGAGCGGGTTTCGGGCTCGCGCCGCGACAAACTCACCGACCTCACGAACAAGTTGCAGACGGTCGAGGGAGGTTCGTCGGGTAACCTGCTCGGGCTGATCTCGTCGCGCGACGCCGAGGTCGCGAACCTGCGGGACCAACTCGCGCGGGCCGAGGCGGAGCGGGCGAAGGCCTTGGCCGACCTTACGAATGAGCAGGATCGCCTCGCGGGGATTCAGGCGTCGCACCAAGCGACGGTGGACCGACTGAACACCGACGTCGGCACGTTCGAGGGAGATATGACGGCGTATCGCGGCGGGATGGAAGATTTCAAGACCCAGGTCGATGCCCAGACGGATCGGTTGAAGAACGATGCGGCCGAAGCCCAGAAGCGTTCGGACGATGAGATCACGCGGCTGTCGGACGAAAATCAGATATTGGTCAGCCAGTTAGGTGCGGCGCGGGGCGAGAAATCGGCGGCCCTGTTCCGCGGGGCCGACGAGGCCGGGCTGGTTGACGGCGAAGTCGTCGGGCTCGACGCGTCTACCGGCACGGTGTACTTGAATCTTGGGGCCCGGGAGCGGGCCGTGCTGGGGATGACGTTCACGGTGTACGCCGATCGCGCCGCGATTCGCCCGAACGATGAGGGTGTCTATCCCCCGGGCAAGGCGACGATCGAAATCATCAATGTCGGGGCCACCGGCTCCACCGCCCGCGTCACCAGCGAGGTGCGGGGCAATTCAGTCGTCAAGGGCGACGTGATCGCGAACGCGGTCTACGACCCGACGAAGATCTACAAGTTCGTTGTCTTCGGCAACTTTGACTCCAACCGCGACGGGATTTCGAGCGCCCTGGAGGCCCAGGAGATCCGATCGATGATCGAGGGTTGGGGCGGCCAGATCGTTGAAGATCTCACGGGTGACTCGGACTTCCTCGTCTTGGGATCGCGCCCCATCGTGCCGGCAAGGCCCGCCGATGCCGCGCCGTTGGAGGTTGTCCAGAACTTCGTCCGCCAGCAGAAGGAAGTGCAGCGGTACGACAACCTCGCCGACCAAGCCCGGAAGACCAGTGTTCCGGTCCTCAACGAGAACCGGCTGTACACCCTTACCGGGGTGGTGCCTTCACGGCCGCGGCGGTAGGGAGAGGCTAGGGGACTGAGGTTGAGGACGCCTCGGCACTCCGGATTCCGCACTCAGGACTGATATTCGGATGCCCACCGGCTCGCGGTTTCAATCCAAGATGCCGATGCTGCTTCAGGAAGCGCTGACCGGCGTCATCCGCTCGGCGATCTCGTTACCCCTGCTGATGGGCTTTGGGCCTGCGATGACCGCAGCCCGGGCTCTTGGGCGCACCTTCGCAACCAGCCGGATCAATCGGAAGCGGTTCCCGCGCTCGGCGATCAATCTTCGGGTCGCGTTCCCAGATGCCGATGAACAGCGCATCCATTCTCTCGCGGTCAGCGGGTATGAGCATCTTTTCCAGTTGGGCGTGGAGATCTGCTACACGCCCCGTCTCATCACCGAGGAGGGTTTTCGTCGGCATCTCTCGTTCTCGCCGATCGAGCCGGCGGTGCGGGCGTTGCTTTCCGGCAAGCCCATCATTCTGTTGAGCGGGCACAGCGGCAACTGGGAGTTGATCGGTTACTCGATGAGCATGCTGGGGTTCCCGATGGCGGCGACGTATCGGCCGTTGGACCTCCTGCCCCTGGATTCGTGGCTCTTCGACACCCGCCAGCGGCGCGGACTTACCCTCCACAGCAAATTTGGGTCGGTGCGGAGCATCCCGATCGCCATGGCCGAGGGGATGCCGGCGGGGTTTGTCGCGGACCAATCCGGAGGCGATCGGGGACTCTTCGTCCCGTTCTTTGGTCGGCTGACCAGCACCTACAAATCCATCGGCCTGTTGGCGATGCAGACCGGGGCGACGATCATCTGCGGCAATGCTCGGCGTTTGCATCCCTTGGACGGGGAGGGGGGCGGGTCTGGTTCGGCCTCAATGGGGTACACCATCCAACTTGTGGATGTCTTCGGCCCTGAAGACTGGAACGGGCGGCCCGATCCATTGTATTACCTCACGGCCCGGTATCGCCGTGCCATGGAGCGGATGATTCTGCAGGCACCGGACCAATATCTTTGGATGCACCGGGTGTGGCGCAGCCGCCCGCTGCACGAGCGGTCCGGCAAGCCGTTTCCCGACGCCCTGCGGGCGAAGTTGGGCGGGTTGCCGTGGCTGAATGACGCGAGTGCCGAAGCGATTGTTGACCGCAGCGACCGCGATGCGCGCCTGGTGGCGGCCGGTTCGCCTCTCTAAGCAGTGTCGGATCGGGGTGGACGGCCGGAAAGCCGCCGCCGGTGCATCCCTCCGTGCGGAGCGGTGGTACATTGGTCAGCGAGTGAACGGATGAACCGGTCGAAAGGTTGGGGCGTAAAGACACCTGCACGAATGCCGACATCCGGCACGCCTTGCCGGCGGATTGACGGAGAACAGCCATGACTTCAGAGGAACTCACGCCAGCGGAAGACGGTGAATCGTTGGGACGGCTCGACAACATCCGCGTCCTCATCGTGGACGACGACAAGGATGTCGTGGAATCGTTCGATGCGGCCTTTCAATCGGAAGGGGCGCTCACGCAGGTGTGCATGGACGGGAACGAGGCGGTGCGGATCTGCCGCGAAGACCCTCCGGATATCGTGATCTTGGACATGATGCTGCCGAAGCGGTCCGGGTTTCTGGTTCTTGAGAAAATAAAGGGGTTGGAGGACAGCCCGATCGTCATCATGGTGACCGCCAACGAGGGCAAGCGCCACCAGGCGTATGCGGAGAACTTGGGCGTCGACCGCTACCTGCAAAAGCCCGTGCCGCTTGAAAAGTTGATCAATACGGTCGCCGAGTTGATCGAAAAGGAAGACCGCGAGACGGAAGGACAACCCAAGGCGGCGTGAGGCGGCACCCTACGCTTGCGGTGTGGCCCGAAAGCGCAGACAGATTGTGCTGATGTCCCCCAAAGATGGGGGCGGGATGAACCCGTTAGGGACGCTCTCTCAACTTGTGGCGACGTTCGCGGACTTCAACACCGGGCCCGACGGCGGCCCGGATTCGGCCATGGGAACCGAGTTTTTTCATGGCCCCGGCATCGCAGTTGAGATCCCCAGCGGCCAGGACTTGATCACGCAGGCGATTGTTTCGATTTCCGACGAAGACATCGCGTGGCCGGTGTTGGGGCGGTTGTGCAAGCGGACTGGGTGGAAGATGATGGACATGGAATCCGGCCGCGTCTTCGGCGGATAAGTCGAGGAAGGCGGGTTTCTCATGCCAACGTATGTGTACGAAGTGCTCGACAAGGCCGGGAAGCCCACGGGCGAAACGTTCGAGATTTTGCAGCGGATGGCCGACGACGCGCTGGTGAAGCACCCCATATCTGGCGAGCCTGTGCGGCGGGCCATCGTGGCCCCGGCCATCGCCGGCAAGTGGTCGGACATCAAGGGCAAGAGCTCGCTCTCGAACTCCAACCTGGAGCGCATGGGCTTCACGAAGTATGAGCGCAAGGGGAAGGGCTACATGGAGCGAGTGGCGGGAACTAAAGGTCCCAAGAGCATCTCGGCGGACTAGCGGACCTCGAACGCCACACCGTTCAACTCGCCCCACCAAGGGAATTCTGCAACTGGTCATCCCAGCTCCGCCACCGCGCCGTCCACGTTCCTGATCTCCACGACCTCCACTCCCGGCACCTTCGGCCGTTCCTGCTTCGCCACCGCCTTGGGCACCAGCACGCGTTTGAAGCCCAACCTGCCCGCTTCGCGCACCCGCTGCTCCAGTTGTGGGACGCTCCGCACCTCGCCGCCCAAGCCCACCTCCCCCACCGCCGCCGTCGCCGGGGCCAGGGCGCGGCGATAGTGGGCACCGGCGATGGCGAGCAGAATCGCGAGGTCTGCGGCGGGCTCCGCGACTCTCAGGCCACCCACGCTGGATGCGAAGACGTCGCGATCCGCCAGCCGCAGGCCCGCGTGCTGCTCCAGCACCGCGATCAGCATCGCCAGTCGGTTCGCGTCCAGACCGCTGCTCTTGCGTTTGGCGACCCCGGGGAAGCCCGTCGCTGTGAGGGCCTGCATCTCAATCAGCACGCACCTCGTGCCCGTCAAGACGGGGCACACGACACTGCCGGGCCTCGGGACCTCGCTTCCCGCGACCGCCGACACGCCCGCACCCTCGGGTGTCTCCTTCAGTCCCGCACCCGTCATTTCGAAGAGCCCGATCTCCAGCGTCGTCCCGAACCGGTTCTTGATCGCCCGCACCACTCGGTAACTGTGATACCGGTCTCCCTCGAAATACACGACCGCGTCCACCATGTGCTCAAGCATGCGGGGGCCCGCGAGCACACCGTCCTTCGTCACATGCCCCACCAGCACGATCGCAATCCCCGACAACTTCGCCAGGTACACAAGGTCGCTGCAGCACCGACGCAACTGCGTCACACTCCCCGGCCCTGCCGGCACGTCCGGTTTGTAGATCATCTGGATCGAATCGATCAGCAACACTGCGGGTTTCACTTTCCGGGCCTGCTCCACGATCCGCGGCAGGTTGGTATCCGCCAGCACGAACAATCCCGACTCCGTCGCGGCCGTACCGCCCAGCCGTTCGGCCCGCATTTTGACCTGTTCCGCGCTCTCCTCGCTGCTCACATACAGCACGCGCTTGCCGCGGGCCGCCCACCGGATCGCCGCCTGCAAAAGCAACGTGCTCTTTCCGATACCGGGTTCGCCACCCACCAGCACCGCGCTCGCCGAAACCAGCCCGCCGCCCAGCACTCGGTCGAACTCGCTGATGCCGCTGGGTAGACGGGTAACAGCGGCGTCGCCCAAACCAATTTCCGCGAGCGTTCGGGCCGGAACTGCCGCGGAGAGAACGTCTGACGGATCGTCCCCGGAAGCGAGTGCGCCGGCGGCCGCCGCCAGGCCCAGGTGGGCGTCACTCTCCGCGGCGGGGTCAAAGACGGATTCTTCAAGGCTGTCCCATTGCCCGCAATCGGGGCACTTGCCGGCCCACCGGTGCTGGGCCGAACCGCACGAGCGACACACAAAGACCCGACGCGTCTTGGCCACGAATCCCCCGAACAACCCGTTCCTTCCACGAACGCCGCAACGCCCACACGGACGCTCACGCGCTTGGCGGCCATCGTACGACGCCCGCTTAGATGCCGTACGCTGCTGCGATGCCCACCAACAACCTTGATCGCTTCCGCATTGACCCGGATGAGAAATTCGTTCTCAAGAACCACGACCCGGCTTGGGCGGGCGGCGTGTTCGCCGATCTCGAGAAAGACGACATCAAGCCCAAGGCCCGCGAGTACCTCGCCGAGCGGCTCAAGGAACTCGATGCCGCCCAAGAGGTGTTGTGGGCGAGCAATAGCCACAGCGTGCTCGTGATCGTGCAGGCGATGGACGCCGCGGGCAAGGACGGAGTGATCAAGCACGTGACGCGCGGGCTGAACCCGCAGGGGTGCGTGGTCCACAGTTTCAAGCAACCTTCCACCGAGGAACTCGACCACTCGTTCCTCTGGCGGGTGATGAAAGTGCTGCCTTCGCGTGGCAGCATCACCCTCTTCAACCGCTCGCACTATGAGGACGTGCTGGTCGTCAAGGTGCATCCGGAATGGCTGGACAAGAGCGGCCTGCCGCCGGGGGAGCGCGGTGACACGTTCTGGAAGTCACGCTATGACGATATCAATGCTTTCGAAAAACATCTGACCAACAACGGCACGATGGTCCTGAAGTTCTTCCTGAACGTCTCGAAGGGCGAGCAACGCAAGCGCTTCCTGGACCGACTGGACGAGCCCGAAAAGCATTGGAAATTTTCTGCGGCGGACGTCGCAGAGCGAGGGCATTGGGATTCGTATATGTCCGCCTATCAATCCGCTATCCGCGCCACCAGCACGGCCGAGGCGCCGTGGTATGTCGTGCCGGCCGACCACAAATGGGTCACTCGCTGCATTGTGGCGGAAGTGTTAACGTCGAGTATCCGCGGGCGTGATCTGCGGTACCCGGAGATTTCGCGGGAACAGCGGGAGGCGCTAGGGGCGGCGCGCGAGGCGTTGATGGCGGAAGGATAAGCGGCGAGGTGTAGGAAGTTGGCAGACGGAAACAGCGTGGTTTGAGCGGTTGAAAAGCGATTGAGGATATGTTGGTCGTAGGTTACGACTCTCTGTCGTTTCAAACACCTTTCTCTACCACCGCCGTACCCAAGTTTTCCATGCCGCCACCGCCTTCGCGCTGTTCCACTCACTCCCGCACTCCGGGCAGCGTATGGCGGTCGGATGCCTGCTGAGGTCATACCCGCAGACCGTGCATATCTCGCCCTTCGCCGCCTTCAGTCGCGCCCTCATCGCGGCGTACCGTGATTGCTGACTGACAAGGTGCCATGCCGCGAGCATGAACAGGAGAACGCTGTATCCCAAGACCACCGGAGGAAACCAGTTGTGACGGGCCGCTTGTGCGATCGCGCCGAAGAGCAGAAGTGTACAGAAGCCGATGAAAAGGACAATGAAGCACCTAAGTAGCAAACTACGTTGCCAACAGATTGGTCGCGGAGCGGCACCACGCGGCTTAGGCGACAGGAAGTGGCCCAAATTCCGTTGTGTGGATAACTTTTTCAAAATTCGACCCGCGTGTTGCCATTGTATCAAGTAGCCAAATGGCCGCGGAGGGATGGGAAATCAAGGCACCTCCCTCCCCTGCCGCAGCCGCGGGTACTCCCTCGGCAAGGCAGGGAGATTTATGAACCTAGTCAATATCGCCAGGGCGCCCACTTCTTCCAAGTTGTGATCGCGCCTCCACGATCCCAACGCTGGCCGCACTCGGGGCAACATGGTGCTCCCTTGGTGCCTGTCATAGTGTACCCGCAGCAAGTGCATAAATGGCCACCTGTTAATTTGATCCGTTTCTTAATTATGCTATACCGCACTAGCATTTGTACACCGAAGATAATTGGCACTACAAGTGCCAATTTACTTCCCCACATATTCCAGATCGAACGTGGACCCCCTTGGCCGGTTGCATAATACAGCAAATCATCAATCAACCCCATAACAAAAATCGCCGCGACAGCGATAATGACAGGCTTGCCGTTTGGCAGCGCTGGAGGACAAGGTTTATCATCACGCGTTAGAATGAATCAAACCTCGTAAATAATCAATCCGCACACACGAAGAGCGGCGAGAAGGCTCTGTTCGGCAGCGTTAGTCGCGATTCCGTGCTGAACAACGCAGTTGGCCATGTTGCGGGCGTAGTGGGCGAGAACCAGTATGGCGCAGAGTGCGTATAAAAGAAAGCAGTGCCCCCGCTTCCAATCGCTATCAATGCACATCCGGCCATCTCAGCAGCAAACTCTACGGTGGCGTTAATCAGACAGGCAGCCATAGACGCATTAGCTGCATCCATGGCGATCTGGTACTGCGCGTACGCGGCCTCAACACACGAAGCATCAACTTCGCCTCCTCCTGCCGCATTCACCCCCGTCGCAAATAACGACGACATGTCCGCGCCCGCCGCGAACATGGTGGCCGCCGAGGTCACCGTGGCGAGCGAGTGGGACTGGAACGTGCCGGTGTCGAGCACCCGCACCCCCGCTTGGATGCGGGAGATTTCTTCGTGGATCGCCAGCTGCGGTTCGGTGAGCACCTCGCTCACCAGCAGCAAGAACTCCTCGTCGAGCGTGATCTCCTTCGGGTAAATGGCAACGCCACTGACGTTCACGTCTCCCGCGGGGCCGGCCAATCGCCCGAACACGATCCGGGCGATCACCCCCTGATCGAAGAGTTCGGGTTCAAGCTCCTGCAAGTCCATCGAGATCGCGCGGACAACCTTGAACTGAACTTCCTCACCCCGCCAGTCAGTAGCGGGGTAAGCGCCCGGAGTGGTGATGTCGGTGTCCCCCAAGCGAAACGCTACCCCGGCTTCGCTCCCGTCATTGAAAAGCGTCTGATGGATCTGGCACTGCATGTCCACAAACGCCTGCGCCGCCGCGGCCTCCGGAGGGAGCGTGACGCACGGGGGCGATGCGGGCATCGAGCACGCCGATGCGAGGTCTACCAGCGACAGGTTCAACATCAGGCCGACCGCGAGGCCGATCCCGAACGCGGTGCGGGAAAGCCGCTTCGCCAGGTGCATCGTCGCCAGAGAGAATGTCATGGGAATCTCCGCGCAAGGTGTGCGGAAAGGCACACAGCGACGCCGGATTACACCGTCCCCTCCCCCCCTGTCAAGCCCAAAATCCGCTTTGTGCATAACTTTTTTCAAATATCGCCTCGGGTGGCTCGGGCGTCCCACCCGAGCGCCCCTTCCTCTCTTCGACCCTGACCGTGCTCGAACGGCTCCCCCTCTTCGGTCAATACCGCCACGGAACCCACTTGCGCCACGCCGCGACAGCGGCAACCTTATCCCAGGTGCGACCGCATTCCGGGCAGGGATTGCCCGACTCGCACTCCCGCAGGTCGTAGCCGCAGTAGGTGCAAAGCTTGCCGTCCGCGGCCTTCAGGCGGGCCCTCATCGCGGCGTACCGTGATTGCTGATTCACCCCGTGCCACGCCGCGAGCACGAGCAGGAGAGCGCCATATCCCAAGACCACCGTAGGAAACCATTTGTGACGGGCCGCTTGCGCGATCGCGCCGAAGAGCTGGAGTGTACAGAAGCCAATCAAAAGGATTATGAAGCACCTACAGTATAATGGACATTTGGGTTGTACTCCGATTCAGATAATATAAACCGGGGAGCGAAATGGTTCAATGAAGGACAACCCTCCCAGACGCATGCCTTCTGAAAGGCAGAATCAACATTCGTCCTATCGCCAACGTGAATGACGCGTAAAAAAAAAGATCACCTAGTCCTCACTTGTCGCACATATCACAACGACTCTCCCACTTGTCCGCGAATTCGACGCTACAAGTCCATCATCTGCATATCGGGCTGCTGCCGCGCCTCGACCGGCGGCATCGCGACGTTCGTGAACGCGACCGTGAGTGACGCGTTCCCACGGGCCATCTCCGACCGCACGTTCGCGGCGTTGAACGTCGTGCCGCGGGAGCGGGCGATTTCGAGGCCCGCAGCGACCTGGCCGGGGGTGGTGTTGAGGACGATCGCGGCGGCGCCGTCGGTGCTGACGGGGGCACCGTCCAGCACCGCCATCAAGTCAAGCCCGATCTGTCCTTCGCTCTTGGCGAGTTCGATCACGGGGATCGCCTGCTCGAAGGCCTGCAAAAGACCGTTGGCGTTCTCGAACGTGCCGGCCTTTTCGACCCAGGTCGCTCCCGGGATGACGATGTCCGCCGAATCGCACAGCGACCCGGCGAGGGTATCGATGAGCACCACGAACTTGCCCGAGAGCGCATTCTGGAAGTCCGCCGTGACCCAGTCGCTCGGGTAGTTGCCCGTCACGATCACCGCGCCGATGCTGGATTGCCCTGTGCCGTTGCCCAGCGCACCGAGCAGGCCGTCGTATTCCAGCACGGCGCCGAAGGCCGCCAGCACCCGCCGCACGCCGCGGGCGTTCGGGGCCTTCTCCGCGTACATCTTGAAGGCGTTGGCGTCGCCGTCCTTGGCCCCCGCCGGGAAGACCTTATCGCTGCCGTGCGTCGGCACCGGGCCGACGGCGAAGACGGCTTGCGGATCGAGCCTCGTCGCGACCGTGGCCAGCACGAACGCATCCTCGCACGAGAGCATCGGGCTGACGACCAGGGCAAGCCGCGCGCCGCCCTGCACGGCCTTTTTCACACCCGCGAGCGCGTCGCCGTAGGCCCGCGCGTAGTCACACTCGACGATCGACGAAAACTGCCGCCGCGTGGGGGTGCGGAGCCGGTCCTCGGAGTGGACGAACTTCCAGCCGTATCGCACCTCGTCGGTGATCCACCATTTGTTAACCGCCATGTTGGTTCGGGGCTTGATGCGGTAGACCTTGCCCTCGTTGTGGTCGATGCGGATGTTGTCGCCGCTGGCGGTGATGCCGTCGATGCTGGAAGCGCCTTTGAGGAACCACACGCGCTGGGCAAACAAGAAATCCTTGTCCAGGAGCGCACCCACCGGGCAAAGATCAATCACGTTCGCCGACAACTCGTTGTCGAGCGGGATCCCCGGGAAGACGTCGATCTCTTCCTTATTGCCGCGGCCCTGCACCAGCAACTCGGCCGTCCCCGTGACCTCACGGGTGAAACGCACGCACCGCGTGCACAGGATGCAGCGGTCGGCGTACAGGTACACGTGCGGTCCGATGTCCTTCTTGGCCTGCTTGACCTTCTGTTCCTCGAAGCGCGAGACGCCGCGGCCGTACATGTACGAATAATCCTGCAGGAAGCACTCCCCGGACTGGTCGCACACCGGGCAATCCAGCGGATGGTTGATGAGCAGGTATTCCATCACCGACTTCTGGTTGGCCACGCTCTTGGGGCTGTCGGCGTAGACCACCATGCCGTCCGCGGCCGGCGTCTGGCATGTCGGCATCAGCTTGCCGCCCATGAACGGTACCAGCTGCCCGGTTTTGTCCGGGGCATGAATCTCGGCGAGGCAAATGCGGCAACTGGCCACGATGGAGAGGCCGTCGTGGTAGCAATATTGCGGGATCTCGATCGCGTGGTCGTTGGCGACCTGCAGGATCATCTGCCCGGGTTTGAACTCACATTTCCGGCCATTCAGAGTGATCGTCGGCATAGGGGAAGAATGGTAGCCGGAGGTCGGGCGGCGACGGGGGCCCTGCAAGCAATCGCTGAACGCCGGCTGAGACAAAAGAAAAAGCGGCCCGGTTGCGAGAACCGGGCCGCGTGACAAGAGCACGAGGTTTCGAGGCCGAGGAAATCAGTTGAAGTAGCGGTCGAGCAGGTTCACGGCGTTCTGACGGCCCAGGAAGAAGTTGGTGCGGGCGATGGAGTCGTAGGGGTCGGAGAGGTCACGGGCGATATTGGGCAGTTGGTACCCCGCTCCCGGTCCGGGTTGACCCAGGACCGAGTCCGCGGCGTTGGGATCGGCGATCGCGCCGTCCGGGTTGTCGGCGGTGATGCGGAGCCCGACGAGTTCGCCGACCCGGCGTGAAACGGCGCCCGTGAGCGACTGGATGAAGAGATCGACGTCGGCTGGGCTGGGTGAGAGGCCCAGCAGCGCGAACGACGGCATATAGACGACGGCCTCATCGCCCTTGTCGGTGTTGAAGGGGTCGGAGTGCTCGCTGAAGCCGAACGGGTTGGTGGGGTTGAAGTCGTCACCAAACTCGAAGAAGTTGAAGGCGTCGAAGGCCTCCAACAAGGGGATCAAAGGATCGACGGCCGACGAAAGGAAGACGGTCGAGAACTCCTGGAACTCAAAGTCGCCGGGGTTGATGGAGAAGACCACGTCGATGCCAGCCTGGGCGTAGAGGCTGTTGAGCGACGACACCAACTGATCGATGATGAAGTCGTCGACCGATTGGCCGTTCACGGCCGAGCCGTTGATGCCGAGCACGCGTGAGGTGAAGGCCGGGAGGGTGGTCGTGAACCCGCCCGCCTGCAACCAGTCGACGGTTCCGCCGGCCGTCTCGATCAGCACGTACTGGGTCGCCTTGGTGATGGTGCCGGTGCCGGAGGTGGTGACGACCTCGAGCGAATAGTCGGTGTTGTAGACGCCCTGGAGATAGACGGCGAACGTGCCGTTGCCGGTCCCTTGGATACGGGCGGGAACGATGAACTCGATGAAGAAATCGCCGTTGGCATCGAACCCGTACCGGGTTTCGCCGTTGGCGGCGATGACGCTGTTGGGCGTGCCCGCCGTGGGCCTGAAATCGGAGGGGCTGAAGACCAGCAACCCGTCGTCAACATTGATGGAGTCGGTGGTATCGAAGAGCCCGAACTGAACACTGCCGCGCTCGTCGGTGAGCGTGACGGGAGAAGCGGACCCAAGATCGGAACCGGTGTCCGCCAGTTTGACGGTGATCTTCATCCGCGTTCCCGCGGCGATCTCACGACGGTTGTTGAGGTGGAAGACGTCGACGTCGGACGTAAAGTCCCCCGGCACGCCCGAGGCCCCGGCGGGCCCGATGGAGGAACTGATCGTCCGCGTGATGGAACCATCGGCGGCCCTCACCACGGAGATATTCGTTCCGTTGGTGCCGGAGATAACGTCGTCGGCGGTGTTGGGCTGCCCGTCGGGGCCACGCTGCAGCGTAAAGGTGAACTGCCCGATCGGGATCGATGCGAAATCGTCCGCGGTGCCGAAGATGCCGTCGTTGCCCGCGAACTGGGACGCGGGGGGCGGATCGACGACGGTCTGGCCGTCGCCCGAGTCGGTGTCGGACGTGAAGCCCGAGTCGCCGTCGTCGAACACTTGGAATGTGAAGTTGTAGTCGCCCACGCCGCCGGGGATGGGGTCCGCGAAGGGGAGCGTGCCCGGGGCGGCCACGCCGTAGTTGGATATGGAGATGAAGAACGTGCCCGTCTGGGTGATGAGGTACTCCACCGCGCGGGTGATGTCGAGAAGGTCGCCCAGCGGCGCGGGAAGGGGGATCGCCGCGGGCAGGACGTTGAAGCGGTTGACCACCTCACCGGTGGGGCTGATAAGGGCCTGCACGGCCCGCTGGGCCGAGCCCTGCATGGCCCCGAAACGCACGATCTGGCCGGCGGTGAGGGTGATGCTGTAGAGATCGACGTCGCTCACGAAGCGGAAGAAGTTGGTGTCGTTGTCGGGGTGGTCGCCGATGGTACCGGTGATGGTGAACGTGCGGTTGGTGTCGGGCAGTCCGTCGGGCGTGACGTTGTTGTCGAGCACGATGTCGAGATTGGTGGGCGGGTAGAAGTCGACGTTGATCGCGATCTGGCCGGTACCTGCGGCGACCCGATCCGGAGCGAACTTGTCGCCCGCATCGCCGATGATGACGTCCTGCGAGTAATCGTCGTTGGTGGGAGTGAAGCCGTCGCCGTTGCCGTCGACGAGGGCCCCGTCGAGTTGCCCGTTCAAGATACCTTGCTGGAGTTCGAACCGGTAGATGCCCGGCCCCGGCACGCCGGGCAACACCGGGAGGTTGCGCGATGTGATGGTGCGGCTGAACGTGACGACCACGCTGTTGACCGCCGATTCGTAGGTGAAGGTGTAGTCGATGCCGTTGATCAGGCGGATGAGGACGTCGCCCGTGCCGCGAACCTCGGAGATCGAGAGCGCGGGCGCGATCGTGGCGGGGTCGATCGGTTGGTTGAAGACGATGGTGGCGATGAACTGCCGGCCCACGGCGTCGACGTTGATGGCGAGGATGTCGATCGAGATGGGCTGGGCTTCCGGGCGTTGAATGCGGAGGTTGCCGTTGGCGGTGAAGGCATTCCCGCCCACGCGGACTTCCGCGAGCGTTCCGGTGCTGACGATGCGGTAGTTCTCGCTGGCACGGTTGGAGCCGGTGGCCGTGCCGCCGATGGTCACGACGCCGATGGAGGAACGGCCGCCCGCGACGCTGTCGTCGGCGGTGCCGAAGTAGCCGTCGCCGCCGCGGAGCACGCCCGCGGAGATGTCGGACTCGCGGAATGAGCCGGTGATGTTGACCGAGGCGATGGTTCCGGTTCCGTTGTCGTCCGCGGCGGAGAGCACGCCGCCGAAGGCACCATCGGAACCCAGGTCGGGCCCTGCGACGATCGCGGAGTCAACGAGGTCGCCGTTCACCACGACGGTGCCCAGAGCATCGCCGACGGAGAGGACGGAACTGGTCATGGGCCCGGAGACGAACGCCGAGAGCGAGCCGCCCACGCGGTAGTTGGCCCGAGAGGAGCCCGCGGTTGCGGTGAGGTTGGTGAGGTCGCGCTCGACGCTGACCAAGCCCCGCGCGACCCCGGTGATCGTGATCGCGCCGCCCGTCAGGAGCGTGATCGAAGCCTCGTTCGTGACGGTCGGGCTGGCGGCGCCGAAGTCGCCGGTGATAGTGAAGGTGGTGACGCTGCGTGCGGAGAAGAACCCGCCCGCGAAGCCGGTGGACGTGACGCTGGTGACCGCGCCGCCGATGGCGAGCGTGCCCGTGCTGGTGACCCGGCGGAAGGCCAGGGTGGTCGCGGTTCCGTCGATGGCGATATCGCTGTCGCCGGTGAGATCGGCGTTGAAGGTGACCACGCCCAGCGAGCCGTTGTCGTTGGTAACGAGGTCGAAGTTGTTGAGAGAAGGGCCGCTGGTGCCGACGGTGACGGCGGTGGCCGCCGTGCCGTCGCGGACGGTCAGTTTGTTGAGAGCCGCATCAAAGAAGGCCGAGCCCGGACCCGCCACCGTGATGGTGATGGTGTCGGCGCCGACCGTGAACGTCCCGGTGCCGCTGAAGGCCGCCCCGGGCGTCCCGGAATTGGAGGCAAGATCGGGGTTGACCGAGGCGAGGTCGGTGCCGCCCCGGCTGAGCCGGCCGTCGACCGCGCCGATGGCATCGGCCGACACCCTTGAGTTGGTGACGGCCCCCGCCACCGAGACGGTGTTGACCGACGAGAGGCCGAGTACTTGGCGGTCGTCGGCGGTCACATAGACGCCGTCGAGACCGGTCGCGATGCCGGCGATGAAGGTGGTGTTGGCCGCCTCGCCGCCAATGGTGACGACCCGGATCTCTCCGGATTTTACGGTGTCGGCTCGCAGGTTGGCCCCGCCCGGCCGGTTGTCCGAGCCGAGATTGGTGACGCCCGCGAAGACCACGGCGTTGCGCAGCGAGCCGCTGACGGTGAGCAGGTCGATGGAATCGCCAGCGCCGATAAAGGTGGCGTCGCCCAAGGTCGCGCCGTCCTTAAGGACGTCGCCGGTGATGGCCAAGGCCACGATGGAGCGTTCGGCGTAGATGAACGACTCGAAGACCGACCCACCCGACACGGTGAAGTTGGTGATGTTGCGGCCGGCGGTGATGCGCGGGCCCTG
>Ga0163144_10016830_pt1 | contig 14955 bp, 10 predicted proteins | sample OliLak19BULKMAT1_FD_123175 | JGI IMG/M metagenome (GOLD analysis project Ga0163144, IMG submission 123175) | Freshwater microbial mat bacterial communities from Lake Vanda, McMurdo Dry Valleys, Antarctica - Oligotrophic Lake LV.19.BULKMAT1 | ecosystem: Environmental > Aquatic > Freshwater >... | reverse complement strand
AGCGGATTGTTATTCGTGGAGCCCGTACCCATAATCTCAAAAATATAGATGTTGAGATGCCACGAAACAAAATGGTCGTGATTACAGGGCTTTCAGGAAGTGGAAAGTCATCACTGGCGTTCGATACAATTTTTGCGGAAGGTCAAAGACGGTATATAGAATCGCTTTCCTCATATGCACGCCAATTTCTCAAACAAATGCAGAAACCAGATGTTGATGAGATATCAGGGCTATCACCAGCTATTTCAATAGATCAAAAATCTGCTTCCCGTAACCCACGTTCAACAGTTGCTACAATTACTGAAATCTATGACTATCTTCGTATTCTCTATGCACGAATCGGCCGACCCTACTGTCTTGATGTAGATGTCCCTATTGAGAAACTTTCACAAGATGAGATTCTCGGTATTATCATAAAATCTATTGAATCGCATGAAATTTCTCGTGCAAAAAAAGACAGCACAAGTGTACTTGGTGTTGAGGTTAGTGGTGCACGTGTTTCAATATTCTCCCCCGTCGTTGTCGGTCGGAAAGGTGAATATTACCAATTGCTTTATGATCTTCTTGGAAAAGGATTTGAGACAGTAAAGATTGACGGTGAAGTGAAACGACTTCGAGATAAGATAGTACTTACCAAAACCAATCGTCATGACATTGATGTACTCGTTGATGAAATTTATGTAAATGAATTTAAAGATTCGCCTAAAAACGCTCGTGAACGACTTTCAGAAGCTGTCGAGCTTGCGCTCAGTGTATCGAATGGTCTTGTCAAAATCCGAACTCCAGAAGGAACAGAGCGAATGCTTTCTGCAAAATTTATTTGTCCAACTGACGGTTCTTCATTCCCTGAAGTTGAACCCCGACTTTTTTCGTTTAACTCCCCATATGGTGCGTGTCCAGAGTGTAATGGGCTCGGAATGGTAGGGATTTTTACCAATGACGAATGTCCTTCTTGTAAGGGTGCACGTCTAAGACCAGAAGCATTGCGTGTGTATTTAGGAGGTGACAATAACTCGCTTGGAAAAAATATTGTTGATTTTACGAATCTTACTATTGGTGAAGCTGCGGACTTTATTTCTAAACTAAAGCTCTCGAAGAAAGATCAAGAAATTGCATGGCCAGCTCTCCGAGAAATTATTGAACGACTTGATTTTATGATTAATGTGGGAATTGAATATCTCACGCTCAATCGGCGTGCAAATACACTTTCTGGCGGTGAGGCACAGCGTATTCGCCTTGCTTCTCAGCTTGGTTCAGGGCTTGTCGGCGCTATGTACGTGCTCGACGAACCAACAATTGGTCTTCATCAGCGCGATAACGACAAATTAGTTAAAACACTCACTGAACTTCGTGATCTGGGTAATACGATTATTGTCGTAGAACATGATGAAGATACTATTTTTGCTGCTGATTATCTTATTGATATAGGGCCAGGAGCAGGTATTCATGGTGGAAACGTAGTAGTAGCTGATTATCTAGAACCACTTCTATCCGCAAAAAATAATGATTCTGGTTCATTAACCCTTGGATACCTTCGGGGAGAAAAAAGAATTGAAATTCCGATCGAACGTCGCGATAGTGAAAAAGGAACAATAAAGATTCGTGGTGGAAAAGCATTCAACATTAAGAACATGAATGTCGATATTCCTTTAGGGAGACTCATTTCAATTACAGGTGTCTCTGGGAGCGGCAAATCTACGTTTATGTATGAAATTCTTCATAAAAATCTCCTTGCTCGACTTGAGCGAAAGTATCGTACTGCAAAGACATACAATCTTTCCACGATAACAGGCACAGAATATCTCGGGCGCGTAGTACTCATCGATCAGTCACCAATTGGTCGTACTCCACGTTCAAATCCCGCTACCTACACTGGCTCTTTCACTTTTATTCGTGATCTTTTTGCCGCAACGAGTGAAGCACGTGCGCGCGGCTGGAAACCAGGTCGTTTCTCATTTAACGTGAAGGGAGGAAGATGTGAGGCATGCCAGGGAAATGGAGAAATTGCTGTCGAGATGCATTTCCTACCAACTGTGTATGTTGAATGCGATATATGTGAAGGAAAGCGTTTTATGAAAGAAACTCTCGAAGTACGCTACAAACATAAAAATATTAATGAAGTGCTTCATATGACGATTGAAGAGGCATATGAGTTTTACAAAGACGTACCTTCTATCGAAGAACGTCTCAAGTCGCTCCTAGAGGTGGGGCTCGGATATCTTGAGCTTGGCCAGAGTGCAACAACGCTTTCAGGAGGAGAAGCGCAGCGCGTGAAGATTGCATCCGAACTGTATCGTCCACATACGCAAAAAACTATATATCTTCTCGATGAGCCAACAATCGGTCTCCACTACGAAGATGTAAAAAATCTTATTGAAATTCTCCAACAGCTCGTCAATCGTGGTAATACAGTGATGGTGATCGAACACAACCTTGATCTTATAAAATGCGCTGATTATATTATTGATATAGGACCTGAAGGAGGTGATAAAGGTGGAAATCTTGTTGCGAAAGGAACACCTGAGGAAGTTGCAGAAAATCCAAAATCATATACAGGACATTATTTAAAAAAAATGCTTGATAGATAGCATGGAGAAAACTTCTCTTGCCAAGATAATACCCTCGAATCCTGGAGTATATTTCTTTCTGGGTGCCAAAAAAGAAATTCTCTATATAGGCAAGGCAACATCACTTCGATCACGCATTCGTAGTTATTTTGACTCTGCACTTCGTGAAAAGCGAAGTTCACTCATTGAAACTATGGTGCACGACACCAAATCTATCTCCTGGACTGAAACAGATTCTGTACTCGAAGCAATGCTCCTCGAGGTTAATCTCATTCGTACACATAAACCTCGCTGTAATACGCGCTCAAAGGACGATAAGAGTTACAACCATCTTGTTATAACTCGTGAAGAGTTCCCACGCGTGCTCGTCGTGCGAGGAAAAGATTTAAATAGTACGATTGAAGAAACATACAGTGACATTTTCGGACCATTTCCAAATGGTGCACTATTTCGAGAGGCACTGAGAATCATTCGAAAATTATTTCAGTTTTATGATACTAAAAAAGAAATCACTCAGGCTCGAAGCAAGATTGAGCGCGGTAAGATAGACTTTAATCGACAGATTGGTTTGTACCCAGGTAAAGTTTCGAAGGAATCGTATGGGAGGACTATAAATCACATTCGCCTGCTTTTTCAAGGCCAAAAACATAAAATACTTGCCGATTTAACAAAAGAAATGAATGCATGTGCACGGATGCAAAAATTTGAAGATGCTGCGCGAGTACGAAATAAAATTAAAGCCCTGGAACACATTCAAGATGTTTCCCTGATTAAGGATGAACATCGAATACATCATGATGACCGCACTTTACGAATTGAAGCATATGACGTTGCGCACTTCTCAGGAAATCATATGGTCGGTGCAATGGTTGTGGTGAAAGGTGGGCAAAAAGATACATCCGAATACCGTAAGTTTAAAATTGAAAAATATACCAAAAGCAATGATACTGGTGCGCTTACAGATATATTATCACGGAGACTTACACATAGTGAATGGACTTTACCAGACTTAATTGTTGTTGATGGGAGTACAGCACAAAAGAATGCAGCAGAGATCTGCATAAAAAAAGCAGACATGGTTATTCCAGTTGTCGGTGTTGTAAAAGATGAACACCACAAACCAAAACGTATAATCGGATCAAAAAAGCTTATTGATGAGCATAAATCTGCAATTTTACTTGCGAATTCTGAAGCACATCGGTTCGCTATTACGTATCACAAATTAAAACGTCGAATTATTCGCTGAAACGATTCCAAGTTTTTATTAGTTACATATATACATGAAAATTGGATTTATAGGACAGGGATGGATCGGAAAACATTATGCAGACGATTTTGAACAGAGAGGGTACGAAGTAATCCGTTACGCGCTTGAAACACAATTTTTAGAAAACGAGGCGCATATTAAAGAATGCGATATTGTCTTTATTGCAGTGCCTACTCCAACGACTGAAAATGGCTTCGATGACAGTATAGTGCGGAGAGTTTTACCACTTATTGGAAAGGGAAAATGTGCCGTAATAAAGTCCACAATAATTCCAGGAACAACTGAAAAACTGCAATCAGAATTTCCTGATATTTTTGTATTACACAGTCCTGAATTTCTTGTAGAAGCGACAGCTGCATATGATGCTTCTCATCCAAACAGAAACATTGTTGGTATTCCAAAAAATGACGAGAATTTTAATGTATGGGCAAAAAATGTGCTCTCAGTACTTCCATCTGCTCCGTATAGCGCCGTCATGAACGCACGAGATGCAGAGTTTGTGAAATACGCAGGAAATTGCTTTTTATTTACGAAAGTTATGTACATGAACATGCTTTTTGACTTAGTGCATGCGATGGAAGGGAATTGGGGGTCTATTAAAGAAGCGATTGGAAATGACCCCCGCATCGGGTTGAGTCATCTTGAACCACTACACAAGGGAGGTAGGGGTGCAGGTGGTCATTGCTTTATTAAAGATTTTGAAGCATATCGACGTATGTACGAATCTCTCGTAAAAGATCCATACGGGAATGCAATTCTTGAAGCAGAAGCCTACAAAAATATTCAACTCCTTGTGCAAAGTAATAAAGATATGGATTTACTTGAAGGAGTGTACGGTGATCTGAGTAAATACTGATGAACCATAAATCAGCATGTTACACTAATTGTATGAGTAGAACACGTGTTGGAATTATACGGGGAGGACCAAGTGAAGAGTTCGATATTTCCTTGAAAACGGGTGCAGCAGTTCTCGAGTCAATTGATCGTGCTTTATTTGAACCTTTTGATATTGTTATTTCAAAATCAGGTGAGTGGCTTCTTGAAGGTCGTTCTCGTTTCCCTGAGCATATCATTCCATCGTTCGATGTTTTTTTCATTGCTCTCCATGGAACGTATGGCGAGGATGGAACCGTACAGCGACTTATTGATCGATATAATGTTCCGTATACAGGAAGCAAGGCATACGCATCGAATATAGCAATGCACAAGATTCTTGCGAAAGAACATGTTGAAAAACAGGGAATTAAAGTTCCTCGTCACCTCAGAATCTCCTCCGCGGATACTGAAAAAGTTCACACCCATGTGAATACCATACGAGAGCTTTTTGGACCGCACTATTTTATTAAACCTGTCGCGTCAGGTTCTTCAGTAGGCATTCGTCTCGTTACCAATCATCTCACTCTTCTGAGTGAGATAGAATCATCATTACAGGAATATGATGAAATTCTTGTTGAAGAACGAATAGTAGGCAGGGAAGTCACGTGTGGAGTAATAGAGCGTTTTCGTGATGAAACACTATATGCCCTCCCGCCTATAGAAATTATTCCACCTATTGAATCACCGTTCTTCGATTATCACGCAAAATACAGTGGTCTTTCTATAGAAATTTGTCCTGCAAAACTTACCTATGAAGAGAAAAAAAATATTGAAGCAGCAGCAAAAATAATTCACACAGAACTTAATCTTTCACAATATTCTCGTTCAGATTTTATGCTCGCGAAAGATGGTCTATATTTTCTTGAAGTGAATACATTGCCAGGACTCACAAAGGAATCACTTTTGCCTAAAAGCATTCATGCAGTAGGTTCGCAATACGGAGAATTTATAACCCATCTTTTAACAGATGCCCGAAGATACGCGTGCGCATGATACACTAATTTTAATTATTATGGCTCAAGTAAAACAACTCACAACAAAACAAATTGAGAAAAAATTGTCTCAAATTTCTGAATGGCATTTAAATAAGAAATTAACTGAAATATCTAAACAGTATCCATTTCCATCGTATGTTTCCGGACTTGCTTTTATAGCTAAAATTGCTGTACATGCTGAACTGCTCCAGCACCATCCAACTGTAGAACTCTCATATGGAAAAGTGCTTGTGACACTCTCTACACATGATCTAAAAGGACTTTCAGAGAAAGATTTTGAACTAGCAAAGCGAATTGATGGACTGAGGGTAAATTAATAATTAAAACGCCACCAGCTCGTACTAGCGGCGTTTTAATTTGTCGGGCTGCCGGGTGAGAAGCTAATACGTGAAGCTTCGCAAGAGGTTGTCGATATTTTGATTGTGCAAAAAATATCACACAACCTAAACAGCCGCTGTAAGCGGTCGAAATCAGGTCTACACGTGGAAGTGTCTAACACTCAACGATTACAAACTTTGTCGGGCTGCCGGGAATCGAAACTTACAGTTTCAGTACCCGCTGCGGATACTTTTCTTCACTTCATTCGAAAAGTTATCTCGCAACAGTTTCGATTCCCTAACGAAAATGTAAGAATCCTTAACCATAAAGGTTAAGGATTCTTAAATTTGTCGGGCTGCCGGGAATCGAACCCGGTCTATATCCACCCCATGGATACGTACTACCGGTATACTACAGCCCGATGAGTGAGAGTAATAGTGTAGCAAAACATTTTGTTTTATTAAACTATTACCGAACGAAGAGGAGATGTATGTATTGTTATACATCTGAATTATTAGTATTCATCATACGCATTAAAAAAACCTGTGTACACATTGTGTTTATAAAAGTACCGTGCATCGCTGATAACGTTCTATGTAAGACTTTGTGAGCCCTAACACTCGTTTTCAAGATAAACAAAATTGCTCAAACCTGAGACAATTAAACAGACTAGGATTTGTTTACAGTGTGGACCCGACAGGAATTGAACCTGCGACCTCGTGAGTGCAAAACACGCGCTCTAGCCAACTGAGCTACGGGCCCACACTACAAACAAATAAGCCCGCATATAATACGCATTTTAACAGCGTTGGTCAACAGAGCACTGCATACGACTATTACACTCCTGATATACTAAGCAAAGTGAACCTTGAATTTTTACAATTCCTCCCACAACTTGCAGAAAGAAGTGCGCTCCTTAATTACGCAAGTGCAGTACTTGTGACAATTGCAGCGTCAGCATATGCAGTACAAATTTACCGTTCACATCTCCGTGTCAATATTGCAACATGGGGAATGATTGTACTCATCGACATAACAGGACTCTCACTCGCTTTTGCGACAGGGAACAGCAATCCACTCATTCATATTGCCTGGGTTGTTACTGACGTGCTTATTTGTTTTGCAGCGCTTTCTAATCGTGCAAATTGGAAGTGGTCAAAGTTGGAAACAATATCACTCGTAGTATGTGTTGGATCTCTTACGTCATGGCTTGTTACGCAGTCATCATGGTCTCTCTACGGATACTTAGTTGCGTGCTTTTTTACACTTCTTCCACAAGCATATCAATACTGGAAAAATAAAGTACTCGCTCGTAAAAGTGCATGGATTTGGATTGTGAACAGCCTCGCACTTGTTATGACCATACTCTCAGTTGAAATTATCACTCCAGAATATACTGTCGTGACATTGGGACTTCTCACACTCAATTTGGCGATGGTACTTATTGCACTCAAATAGATTTGATAGAATACACAATATGAACCGCTGTACATGGGCTAAAGATGGAGACGAACTCTATATTCACTACCATGATACAGAGTGGGGTGAGAAGCGAATACGTGGAGCTTTGCAAGAGGTTGTCGACAGTTTTGTAACACTTTACAAAACTGTCACACAACTTGAACAGCGCCTGTAAGGCGGACCAGAAACTGGTACACTAAATATTATATGAACCGCTGTACATGGGCTAAAGATGGAGACGAACTCTATATTCACTACCATGATACAGAGTGGGGTGTACCAGTTTACGACGACACCAAGCTCTTTGAATTTATGGTTCTCGAGAGTGCGCAAGCCGGCCTTTCATGGCGAACCATTCTTAATAAAAGAAATGGCTATAAAAAACTTTTTAAGAACTTTGATCCAAACAAAGTAGCAAAGATGACTCAAAACGATATTGAAAAATTAATGAATGACACTTCAATTATTCGTAATCGAAAAAAAATTACAGCAACTATCAATAATGCACAACGTTTTCTTAAAGTAAAAAAAGAATTTGGCACATTTTCTGAATATATGTGGAAATGGGTGGGTAATAAGCCTCAATTGAATAAACCAAAAGTTTCCACTGATGTTCCTACTACAACGCCGCTCGCTGAAGCAATGGCAAAAGACTTGAAGAATCGTGGATTTAAATTTCTTGGTCCAACAGTATGGTATGCACATATGCAAGCAGTCGGCATGGTGAACGATCACACTGTGGATTGTTTTTGTTATAAAAATTTAAAGTAGAAAAGTGGGTACAACTCAATGCCACGATACATAGTACTTGCTACAATGATGGCATATCCACTAGCAGAGCTCTTTATGCGTGAAATACTACTTGAAGAATTGTCGTCACCCGGTTGCCATAATTGCGCCGCGTTTAAAGAATTTTGGGAAGAAATAAAAGGCAATTGGCCCAACGTAAAATTTACTGAGTACAGCATCATCGATCCTGCTGGGCAAGAAATGGTACAGAAGTATCAAATTTTTGCATCGCCTGGAGTCATAATTAACGGTGAACTTTTTTCAACAGGTGGTGTAAATCGCGACGATTTTATTAAAAAGCTCGAGGAGCTCTCTAAAGAATAATTATTATGTCAGAAGTTGGAGTAGGAAGTGGAGATAAAACAGCAGGTTCTTCGACTCGGAATTGGCTCATCGGTGGACTACTAGCGGTTTCTGCGTCAATCATATTTGGGCTCCTCTATCTTTTTGTTATTGCCCCATCGGTTCCAAACGGAAGCGTCGGATGGTATCTGTTTTCATTTGCAACAGGCCTTACGATGATCGTGATGCCGTGTACTCTTCCTCTCGCATTCGTCATTGTACCGCTTTCAATGGGGAAGGGAATGATAAAAGGCATCAGTATGGCTCTTTCCTTTGGACTTGGTGTCGCATTCACCCTCAGTCTGTATGGTATTGCTGCAGCAGTTCTTGGAGGACTCGCGCTTGGAGCCCTCGGCGCTGATTTAGAAACGCTTAAGAATTGGGTCTACTTCGGTGCTGGTATATTTGCACTGCTATTTGCTCTCTCAGAGATTGGTCTGATGAATTTCCACATGCCGACGTATTCAGGTGCTGCTCCTGCGTTCATTCAGAAGCGGCAAGAAATTCTCAAGGCATTTTTTCTCGGGGCTTTTTTAGGAAATGTTGGTGTGGGATGTCCGCACCCAGCAACTCCGCTCATTTTGATTGAAATCGCAACAAGCGGTGATGTTCTCTATGGCTGGACTATGTTCCTTATTCACGCAGTTGGGCGAGTACTTCCACTCTTACTTCTTGCTTTCCTCGCAATTCTAGGAGTAAACGGCCTTAATTGGCTTATGGCTCGCAAAGATGCAGTAGAGCGAGCAACTGGATGGGCAATGGTGTTTGTTGCTGGTTTTATCCTTACACTAGGATTATTTTCGCATAAATGGTGGGTTAATTCGGGTATTCATAATGGTCTTGAGGCAATTACTCAAGAAAGTGCACTGAACTCACTCTTAAATGACACGCTCGGTACAGCTGTTGCACACCTTCACGGAATTGAATCAGGTGTTGGGTTATTTGGACTACCGCTTGCATGGGGAAGTTGGTTCCTTGTATTTCTCTGGCTTTTCCCAATTTGGTGGTGGTACGCAAAGCGAAAAAGACAAATTCATAATAGCCCGGCATACAAAATTACTGCACTTGAAGCACAGATCGATAGAATTGAACGGGATCGTAGACAAATTGAATCAACAATGAATATTGATGAACTTGAGCTGACTCATGATTTGAAGCATACGCAAAATGAGATTGATGCGCTTGAAAAAAGAAGAAGAGAGGAGGAGTCAAAAATCCAATATGGTGAAACTGGTGCATTTAAAGAGCCTGTTGCTCGTGCATATGAGGTGAAAATACTAGGCATGCAACGAAACTACCTCCTCCTTGTTTCATTTTTCCTTGCAGTAATATTCATCTATTATCTTCCAACAAATTTCTATCTCAGAAGTACAAGCTCTACTGAAGACCATGGTAGTGCGGCAGTTCAAGCTCCAGAAGCAACCGTTACCGGAGTAGCCTTCGACACATCAACTGCTAATCTACCTCTCGCTCGAGATCCTGAATTTGTAACGCTTCAAAACGGCGATACGTACGAAATTACAGCATCATATGTCCAGAAGCAAATAGGTAATCAAAGACTCCGAATGCTTGCTTATAATGGTTCAGTCCCTGGGCCATTCATTCGTATTACACAAGGTGGGCAAGCAAATATTGTGTTTGTGAATAATACTGATACTGATCAGACAATTCATTCCCACGGATTACGCCTCAATAATAACTTCGATGGTACGCCAGGAATGACACAGAACGTTGTAATACCAGGTGAGACATTTACCTATATATTAGATTTCCCTGACGCTGGTATCGCGTGGTACCACCCCCATACTCGAGATGATTATGGCCAGGAAATGGGCCTTTATGGAAATTACATTGTTGATTCAACGGAAGTTGACTACTACAGTACAGTCAATCGTGAAATGCCGCTCGTGTTGGATGATATTCTCATCGAGAATAATCGTATTGCCCCTTTCTTTAAAGACTATGTTGATCACGCACTCCTTGGTAGATTTGGGAATCAATATCTTATAAATGGAGAGGTTGATTACACATTGAATGTACAAAAAGGTGAAGTTATTCGTTTTCTTATGACAAATGTGTCGAACGCACGAACATATCGTCTCAGTATTCCGGGTGCACACATAAAACGCATAGCTGCTGATCAAAGTAAATTTGAAATGGAAACATTTGATACCGAGCTTCTCATCTCACCTGCTGAACGACTTGTGTTTGAAGTATTCTTCCAAGAATCTGGAACATACAAACTTGTGAATAGGACTAATACTGAAACTGAAGAAATTGTTCGTTTTATTTCAAGTGATGCATCAGTAACCACTTCGTACAAGGACACATTTCTAAATGCTCGTAAAAATCTTCCACTATCGCAAGAATTTGCAAACCTTCGTGCGTACAATGACAAAGCTCCTGACAAAAAATTGAAACTTACCGTTTCGCTTACGAATACGATTAGTCACGATGCCCATGCTCATAGCGGGGCTGCTCCACTACCTGCTCAAAGTACTGGCTCTCCTACAGAAGTAGACCATCATGGTGGAGCTGCGGGCACAATGGATCACTCCACGATGATGGGTAATACAAGTGAAAGTACTGACATAATGCATCACTCTACTATGATGGAGAATATGGATGGATCAATGAGCGCTCCAACAATAGATTCAATTCAATGGAGTGATCCAAAAAATTCTGACGCTCAGAATACAACTGAGAATGTCGAGTGGGTCATTATCGATGAAGCAACAGGAAAAAAAGGTATGGATATTCCAGTTTCTGATTGGAAGTTCAAGCAGGGTTCGCTTGTGAAAATTAGGATTTCGAATGACCCAATGGCAGCTCACGTCATGCAGCATCCGATACACCTACATGGACAACGATTTGTGGTTCTAAATGAGAATGGAGTTCTTAATGAAAATATGGCGTGGAAGGATACGGCGCTCGTACTCCCGGGTGGTTATATAGACATTCTTGTTGATATGAGTAACCTCGGAGAATGGATGCTCCATTGCCATATCTCTGAACATCTTCATGCCGGTATGATGATGCCGTTTAGAGTTGAAGATCAAAATGGATATGCGACAGGAGACGAGTTCAGAAAAACACTCTCCCCATCTACTCAAAGTACTTCGGATGTAACAACCTTTGGAGACGCTATCCCACAAACACGTTCAAATAATTTTGCTGACAGCATCAAAAACGACGACAAGATTGCAGTTGAATCACAGATAATTAAAAAGGGTGTCGAGTCATATCTTACGTTAAGCTTTAACGATGCTGCTGGTAATCCGCTCAATCTCGACTCGAATATCACCTACCCACTTGCTATTACTTTTGTCGACAAAAGTAGTACAGTTCGATTTGTGACCTATCCTGGTAATACTACTTTCCCAGTACCAACAGTACCTCTCGATACTAATGTGCCACAGGGAAACATACCTGGAACACCAGGATTCGATGAATCGATGCCACATCCACACTCATTCAATATTATTATTATTCAGACTGCGTATGCACACAATGGTGTAAATGATGGGCATCCAAACGCACGTTCATACAGTGTCCCTGTAAAATTCTCCGAATCTGGTGAATACCGTGGGTTTGTAGAATATCTCGTAGAAGGAGAAAATAATCCTCGTTTAGGAATAATTACAGTAAATGTCGTTGTACCTTCATGGAGCGTTGATAACTACGGATGGTCACCGGAGAAAAAGAAATGGATATTAGGAATTATTTCGATCATTCTTATGGTGCCGCTCATTATATACGTACGAAGATACATTAATGTAAAGAATTAGAAATATGAATAAATATGTAACCATTGGAATAGTTGTTGCGCTCATACTCGTAGGAGGTGTGGTGTACAAAAGTACTACTGACACAGATAACTGCACAGCCGAAAATGGAAATGATATTGCACTCACTGTGGTTTCTAAAAAACTTGAATGGAAATTTGAACCTGAAAGTATAACGGTTAAAAAATGTGATCGTGTAAACCTCACGGTGATAAACGAAGACAACTTCGATCATGGTGTTGCGATCGATGCGTTTGGCATCTCTCAACGTCTTCCCGCGAATGGAACTATCAATGTTAACTTTGTAGCTTCAAAAGAAGGAGAATTTCCTTTTTACTGCTCTGTTTCTTGTAGTGATAGTGAAAATAAAAGTTTCGGACTTGCTGACGGCAAGGTGCAATCAGGAACATATTCAGGTATCTTCCGTGGGCATTTCCAACATATTGGGAAATTCATAGTAGACCTAGTAGGTAATATTGGTAATTAAATTTTATGACTAAACTTGTACTCAAAGTAAAAGGAATGCACTGCGCCTCATGTGCAATTCTTATAGACAAATTGCTCTTGAAACAAGCGGGTGTCATTGCGGTGAATACAAGCTATGGAGCACAAAAGGTAGCACTTGAATTTGACGAAGCAAAAATTTCTCTTGAACAAATTGACGCGTTCGTAAATAAACTAGGGTATGACGTGATACGTCCTGATGAAGATACAAACAGCATTGAAGAGGAAGAAGCTGCTGAAGCGCGGGAGTTAAAACTTGCTAAAAAACGTGTCATCGCATCTTTCGCGATTGCAGCACCTATTATTGCGTACTACATGGGTGTGCACATGTTTAATCTCCCACATATTCATCAAGTGTGGGGTATCGACCTCAACTATATTTATTGGGTTCTTTCAACTCCAATTCAATTTATAATTGCATGGCCATTTTATAGAAACGCGTATTCTGCAGTTCGCATTGGCGCTGCAAACATGGACGTACTTGTTGTGCTCGGTACAACTGCTGCGTATCTCTATAGCATGCTCGGCTTTCTCTTTTTTGACATTAGCCATCCATTTTGGGAAAGTTCCGCGGCGCTTATTTCATTCATTCTTCTTGGACGCTATGTAGAAGTAGTTGCGAAAGGACGAGCTTCAAGTGCTATTAAGGAACTTCTTAAGCTTGAAGCAAAAGAGGCGCACGTCGAACGTAATGGAAAAGAAGTTACTATTCCACTTGAGGAATTAACTGAAGGGGATATTGTCATTGTAAAACCAGGAGAAAAAGTACCTGTCGACGGGACTATTGTCGAAGGTGAGACACATATAGATGAAAAAGTAGTAACAGGCGAATCATTCCCTGTAAAACGTCAACAGGGTGACGAGGTTATTGGTGCGACAGTAAATCTTGAAGGTCGCTTTAAATTTAAAGCAGTAAAAGTAGGGAAAGATACACTCTTGAATCAAATTGTTCGTATGGTTGAGGAGGCACAAGCAAAGCGTGCACCAGTGCAAGATCTTGTTGACAAAGTAAGTGAATACTTTGTTCCTGCGGTTATAGTACTCGCAATACTCACTTTCTCAGGATGGTACTTTATTGCTGACCTTCCTGCGCGAACTGGTATTGTGCATATGATTGCAGTGCTCGTGATTTCTTGCCCATGTGCTATGGGTCTTGCAACTCCAACAGCACTTGTTGTAGGTATTGGACGCGCTGCAAAATTTGGCATCATTCTTAAAGGCGGTGAAGCACTTGAGAAGGCATATAAAATCGATACGGTTGCGCTTGATAAGACTGGCACGCTTACGATCGGGAAACCTATCGTCACTGATTTTGTTCTCTTCGACAACAGTATGGACGAGAAAGATGCAGCAATTCTTGCAGCGTCAGCAGAGATGGGCTCAGAGCACCCGCTCGCGCGTGCTGTCATAGAGTATGGGAAGAAGTTTGGAGAAGTAGCGAACATCAAGAAGTTCGAAGGTATGCAAGGAATGGGAATTCGTGCAGCAATCGCATATGACAAGAAAGAGTACGATGTTGTCATAGGAAATATGATGTACATGAATAAACTTCAGATTGATGCGCAGACGTATATTGGGAAGCTTGAAGCGCTACAAGAACAAGCGAAAACAGTAGTATTTTTGCTTATCGATAACAAACCAATAGCGCTTATAGCTATGGCTGACACACTCAAACCATTTGCGAAAGAAGCGATTCTTGAACTCAAAAAAATGGGTAAGAAAGTGATCATGATTACAGGCGATAACGAAAAAACTGCACGTGCAATTGCGCGTGAAGTAGGAATTGATGACATACTTGCTGAAGTACTTCCACAAGATAAGGCTGCAACAGTTAAAAAACTCCAATCTGAAGGACATAACGTTGCCATGGTTGGAGATGGAATCAATGATTCTCCCGCACTTGCACAAGCGAACCTTGGAATTGCAATAGGGTCAGGGAGTGATGTTGCAATTGAAACTGGCGAAATTATTCTTGTTAAAGATGACCTTCGTGATGTCGCAATAGCGATTCAGCTTTCTCGGAAAACGATTATAAAAGTGTGGCAAAATCT
>Ga0163144_10016825_pt1 | contig 14958 bp, 9 predicted proteins | sample OliLak19BULKMAT1_FD_123175 | JGI IMG/M metagenome (GOLD analysis project Ga0163144, IMG submission 123175) | Freshwater microbial mat bacterial communities from Lake Vanda, McMurdo Dry Valleys, Antarctica - Oligotrophic Lake LV.19.BULKMAT1 | ecosystem: Environmental > Aquatic > Freshwater > Lake... | reverse complement strand
CGGGTCTGGAGCAGGTCAATCTCCTCGATCGAGCCGGTGCCGTCGTCCAGCACCGAGATCGACGTCGGCACCGGGAACTCCCACGGCTTGCTGACCACCCGCACCTCGATTGGGGCGCCGTCGATCCGCTTGATCTCGGCGGCCAGCGCGATGTCCGCCTCGTGCACCGCCGGGCCCTCGCCCGGGGGGCTCCAGGGCGAGCCCGAGGCGAGGAAGTACAGCACCGAGAGCGCGTCGGCGGGGCTCACCGGGACCAGGAGCTGGGCATAGGCCGCCTCCAGGAACCCGAGGAAGCGGTCGTCGGCGACGTCGGGGGCGCGGGCCCCTGTGCGTCCGCGCGAGCCGGCCCCGATGAAGCTGTAGCTCATCTCTCTCCACTCGAAGGCGCGCTCGAAGAAGTGGAGCAGGCGCGGTTGCGCGATGTCCACGGCCGCCGGCAGCCCCGACGGAAGGTCGCTGTCGCCGGCGCGCTCGCTCGACTCGGCGAGCAGGAGATCGAAAGCCCCACTTTTGAGCTCGCGGCGCTCGATGGCGCGCAGCGCATGGCGCGGGCGCGGCGCCTCGCCGGGGCCGGAGACGCCGGCGTCGTTGCCCTGCAAGGCCCGAAGCTGCGCCGCGTACGAGCGCTGGACGGCCTGGAAGGTGTGGAGTCTCCAGGCGTCCATGATTGGATCGCCGGGGGTGGCCTCGATGTCGACAGTGATCTGCGGCAGCTCCAGCTCCAGAGGCGGTGAGGCGAGGGCGGGTGTCGCGCGGAGGAGGACCTGCACCGTCCCCTGTTCCGATTGCATGTCGATCCACGACGCTCCGGCGCTCGACACCGAGAGCTCGACGACCTGGCGCCCAAGGACCCCCTCGATCTTCGCCCCGGCCTGATCCGCGCCGAGCACGTGGCCGAGGCTCGCGCCGCTCGCGACGTAGCCCTGCGGCAGGACGAACGCCTGTGGCTCACCGCTCTTGACCACGCCCGAGACGGTGCGCTTCAGCGCGGGGGGCAGGGTGAGGTCGGGGCTCGGATAGCTCGCCGCGAGGAGCGGAAGGCTCTGCGGCGTGATGTCGGCGTACGAGTCGATCCCGAGCTCCGCCGGGGACACCGGCACGGTGGCCTCACCCGCCGCGCCTTCGCCCTCGGAGCGGTAACGCGCCGCCGGCGAAGGCAGCAGGATCTCGAGCACCAGACGATTGCCGTAATTGACCACATGGGCCCGGTAGACCTCGTTGAGCCAGCGATAGATTCCGCGCCTGCCGCTGCTCCCCTGGGTGTTGTCGAGCACGCTGACGGTGGCCTCCTCGAGCTCCCGCGACGCGGAGAAGCTCCGCGCCTCCGAGACGCTGTGAGCGACGCGCTCGGTCACCTTGTCGAGCATCACCTTCGCGAACCTGGTGATGTCCTGTTGCCCGGGAGCCCCGCCCGGCCTGGCCTCGACCTGCCATCCGCCGTTGAGGGTGGCTGTCGTGGGTGGCCCGTACTGCGTGCTGAAATCCTTGAAGCTGGTGGCCGTGACCGCGTCGGCGACGGTGCTCGCGATTTCGCTGCTCAGGGTCGAAGACTTCGATCGACCGGTCGACTCGCGCGAGCTCCCGTCGAGCTCGACCGTCGCGGAGCTCTGCGTCGTGCGGCTCGCCTTGCGCCGGACCGATTTGCGCCGCTCTCCGGCCATGACGCTCTCGACGTGCGAAAGCTCACCCAGGGCATAGCGCACCAGTCTCTGGCGCACCATCTGGAGATCGCCAATCGCATAAGGCACGATCCTGCCGCCTTCGCCGGGCGGGCTGGCGACGGGCGAGAGACCGCCGGCAGGGAGCGGAAAGACCTCCCCCGGCAGGACGATGGACGCGCCCGCCAGCTTGCGCAGGTCGCCCGCGGTCGCCTGGGCGGAAGGGCCGGCGAGCCGGCGCAGGAGGTGGTCGGCGACGAGCAGCCGGCCGAGCTCGTGACGCGCGGCGGCCCGGTAGCCGAGCTCGATGACGAGCGCGAGGTAGCTCTGCCAGACGCGGACCAGGAGAGCGACGTAGTCGGGGCTGGCGAGGTAGGCCGCGGCCGACTGCGCATTGAGGTCCAGCAGACTCCAGATCTCGGACACGGTTCGATCGCCGGAGGCCCGCTGCGCCGCGCGGAGCACCGCCGGATAGGCCGCGATCGGGCCTGGCAGCTCGCGCGGGCCGGCCACGAACGGGGCGTCGCCGCCGGTCCGTCCTTCGATGTACTGCACGGCGCGCTCCTGCATTTGCAGCCGCGCGTCGGGCGCCCCGGAGGCGCGGAGACTCTGCCACTCTCGCAGCACGGAGCCCGACGGCGCCGCATCGAGCGGATGGGGATAGCGCACGAAGCGGAGCGCGAGCTCGCCGGCCGGCGCCTCGGGCCAGGCCCTCATGAACACGTAGGGAAAGAGATCGGCGTGGCGATCCGTCGCGTCCAGGATGGAAGTCCCGTCCTCGATGTCGGACACCGAGTCTCCGGACGGGTCCGGAGCGGGCGGCACGGGCGGCACGGGCGGTGATGGAGCTGGCTTGTCCCTGGCCGAAAGCTCGACCATGCCCCCCTCGAAGTGCTGTGTCGTCCAGTCGTCGAAGCCAATGGACAGATCGTCCGTCCACACCATCCATGTCGAACCGCGCCCCTTGCGACACGACAGCTCGCCGTGGACCTTCAGCTTTCGCGGGAACGTCGTGCTCACCAGCACCGCCGCGTCCACGGCGAGGCTCTCCCGCTCGAACGGCTTGGCCGGGCTCCGCCCGGGGGCGACGCGGAAGCCCCACGATTGCAGGGCGGAGTCATCGCCCACCGCGAACTCGAAATCGAAATCGATGCGCTCGCGGACCGGGCCCTGCTCGACGTCCCGCGACCAGCTCTTTTTAACCACGTTCACCATACGCCCGTGCCTCTCTCTCGATCTCGATCCGCCAGCTACCCCCTGCGAGGGCCCTGTCGCCGCCGGGCGCGTGCCCGGCGGGACCGTTGGGCGCACCGGGTGCTCAGCCCCGATTGACGTTGCCCAGCGTGAAGCGGAACGGCTGTGACGTCTTGCCCGGTCCGCCGCCGCTCATCACGATGTCTGCCGAGCTGATCCCGAGCAGCGAGATCTCGGTGTTGTTGTCGCTGACGATGGCCGAGTCGATGACGTCGCCCTCTTCCACCTCGGACACCACGCCGATGAAGATGGAGGGCTTGAACTTGAACACCGCCTTCTGGCCCGGCGCGACGTTCGTCTTGGTCGCGAGCTTCTTGCCATCCCGATAGATGTTGGCGGCCGCGATGGCGCCCTGCCCGAGGCCGTTGAGCACCTGGACTTCTTCCGAGCTGGTGCTCGCGCCCGCGAGCGTGAGCTGGTCGCCGCTCAGGTCGTTCGAGACCTTCCAGAGCTCGCCTGGATCCGCGGTGAACTGTGGCGAGAGGTTGCCATAGCTGTCGGACACGCAGATCTGCATGTCGAGTGAATAGGTGAACTCGTTCATCCAGTTGAGCCCGAGGTTCTCGATCACCCGCCAGGCCACGGCGATCTCGTCGAACGACGTGGTGACGTTCTTCTGGAAGATGACGATCTTGGAGCGGTTGTTGTCCTGCGATTGGTTGATGAGACGGAGCCTGATCTTGTCCACGGTAATTCTCCTTGTTCGTGCCCGCGCACCGCAGGTCGTCACCAGACGACGGAATCGACGCGCCGCATTGACCCTGAGCAACCAGCGGGCCAATCGACTCGCCGCGGCGCCCTGGGGCCGGGAGAACGTCCTGGCCCGGATCGGCGGCGGCCCGGCGCCGGCATGGCGTCTCCATTGATTGCGTCTCCATTGGATGCAGGGGCCGGCGGCGCGCGGGCGAAGCAGCCATCCGCGATGGCGCGTTGCGGGCCGCAAAGCGCGAATTCCCGCGGACGCGTCCGTGTGGACGCGCCTGCCGCGGCCACGGACGCTCCCGCCAGGACAGCTTCTCCGCGCCGGTGCATCGCCTTCATTCCACTGCGGTGGGCCAATGACGCAGCCGGGCCCGCTCAGCGGCGGCCGTCGCAGGGCGGTCCACCGGAGCTCGATCCAATTGGACACACGGCTGTCCGGGTGAGACGCGACGCGTCGCCAGTCTCGACATCGCAAGGGGGCACGGATGTTGATGATGGCGCAGCCGCGGGCGCTCCGCCGGAGCGCTCCGCGACATCATCGATGCCCGAGGAACCGCCCATGAACATCTTCTATTTCGCGTACGAGGTGGACACCCACGATAGCTCGAAGGTCGCTTCGATCCTGAAGAACAAGGGGGTCTTGCCGGGAGAGGTGACCGAAGAGCAATATTTCGATCTCCAGGTCAACATCCTCCGGGATCTGATCCGCCTCCGCGTGCAGCCGCAGGTCGACGAGCTCGATCAGACGCTCCGGGACGCGACGCTGCCCATCTTCGTCGCGCCCGAGTTCTTCTTCAAATACGAGGGCGGCAAGCCCTACAGCCGAGCGACGGTGTTCAATCGTATCGAAGGCTATTTGAAGCCGATCAGCGAGGCCTTCCCCCGGGTGCTGATCGTCGCCGGCACGATCTGGTGGGGCGAGCCGGCAGGCGACGGCAAGCTGACTGTCCACAACACTCTGCCAGTCCTCTACAATGGGCGCCTCGTCCACACCTGGCGAAAGACGCGGCTCTCGCCGATTGACGGGCTCGACAAGGGGGCGCAGGTCTGGGACCGCTGGGAGGCGGACAACGAGCGCATCCTCGACGCGACGCAGACCCCGTTCCTGACCCTCGACTTGCCGGGTGGCCCGCTCGCTCTCGGTCTCGAGATCTGCCTCGATCACTTCACCTTGCGCGATGCTCGGAATCAGCTCACCGCGCGGGGGGTGCTCCGGACGGAGTACCTCGAAGCCCACGCGGCAGCGGACGAGGGCCCCGGCGTCGACGTGCACATCCTCGTCGCGGCCGGGATGCCGACCCAGCCCGAGAACATCGTCGCTCGCGACAACGGGCTCTTCCTCAGATGCGACGGGGGCAAGGGCGCGGAGCGCTCGAGCTGCCTCGACATCACGCGCGACGGCGGCTCGGCGGCGAGCGCGCTGCGTCTCTGGAGCCCGAGGCGCGCCAACGTGATCGCGCAATACCTCCCGGGCGCCCAGAACCAGGCGAACGACGCGGACGATCGGGTCGCCGCGTACGGTCCAATCGAGCTGCTCGATCTGCCGCGCTGAGCCCTCGCGGCGTCCGCCCCTGCCGGCGGCGGCAGGTCCGCCGGACCGCGCCTCTCCCCCTCAACGCGCAGGCGGCGAGGCGTCGATTGCCGGGGGCTTGATGTCGAGCCGGCTCCCCCACAGATGGTTCGTGGAATAGCCGAGCTGCAATGAGACGGCCTCGCCCTCGCGCCGGTACCTGGCGACCAGAGCCGGTATCGAGGGCGCCGTGACTCCCTGCCAGCCGGCGGCAATCAATCGCTCGAAGGGCACGACCGTCGCCACCGGGACGGAGGCTTGCCGCTGGAGTCGGCCGGCGACCTCGCCGAGCAGCGCCGGGCCGGTCAGGATCCACTGCGGCTCGCCGGCGAGACGGCGCACGCGCTCGGGCAGCTCGTCAATCACCGCCCGCAGGATCGAGTGCCCGGCGATGGCCCCGAAAAATCCGCAGACCATGAGCGTCTCCGGCCCCTCGTGGGCCCCGAAGAAGCCTGTCTCGGCGGCCTGCTCCAGGATCGGATCGAGCGGGCGGCCGAGCCACACCGAGTCGGCGTCGATGTAGACGCCGCCGTGGCGGTGGATGATTTCATAGCGTGCGATGTCCGCCTTTCCGCAATAGTGCGGCGAGTCGTCGTAAGCTTGGCGGTTCTCGAGCCCCATCCGCTCGATGTCGGCTTCGCGCCATAGCCGGCTCTCCCATCCGGGACAGGCTCGCAAGAGCTCGCTCTGCCAGGACTCGATGCAGCTCCAGGGTGGCTCGTGCGGCCCGATCCAGATGAGGTGAATGCATTTCGGGATCATCGTCGTCGCCTCTCGGGCGCGAGATCGCAATGCACGTGCCACTGCCCCTCTCGCGGCGCGAGCGAGGCGCCCTCGCCGCGGAACGAACATTGCCATGTGACACGAGGGGGACCGAACCATGAGGAAAAGACAATGACTGAATCGACAACGACTCCCACTCCGATCCCGGCGGGCTCCGCCGAAGGCATCGACGTCTCGCACGGCAACGGTCCTGTGAGCTGGACCGCCGCGGCCTCGGGACTCAAATTCGCCTTCGCGAAGGCCACCGACGGCCACATCAACCACGACGGCAGCATGTTCGTGGACCCCCAGTTCGCGACCAACTGGGCCGCCATGCGCGATGTTGGCCTCGTGCGCGGCGCATATCATTATTTCCAGCCCGGCGTGGACGCCGCATTGCAGGCCGCGCACTTCATCGCCCACGTGCGCCTCGAGCCCGGCGATCTGCCGCCGATCCTCGATCTCGAGCAGCCGCCGACGGCCGAAGAGAGCCGGACCCTCCAGCAGAATGTCCAGACATGGCTCGATGTCGTGGAGAAGGCGTTCGGCGCGCTGCCGATGATCTACGTGTCCCCGTCGTTCTGGGACCAGCACATGAACGACCAGCTCGGCCACTACCCGCTCTGGGTCGCGGACTGGAACACCAGCCAACCCCTGCTTCCGAAGGGCTGGAAACAGTGGACGTTCTGGCAATACACCAACGGCGGCTCCGCCCCCGGCATTGCCAGCCCGGTCGATCGCAACCGATGCCCCGACCTCTCGAAGACACCCCGTGTCGGCGGTCCCGCCCCGACGGCAGCCCGAGCTCGGACTTCCACTCCGCCCCCATCGACCTGCGGCCTCGACATCCCTGCGCGGCCCGCCGGCGCTCTCACAGGCAGCCAGCTCGCGGGCGAGCTCCACGGCCTCTCTCAGCCCGTGCGCGACCAGCGCGTGCTCGGCGAGCTCCTCGCCGGCAACCTGCCAGACTTCATGCGAGCCCTCGTCGAAGTCACCGTGCGTGAGAACATCGGCGGGACCGATCACACTGTCGTGTACCGGGTCACGCCCGACTACCTCTCCGTGGGCTCCGACGAGGATTACCTCCGAATGCCCATGACCCCGCTCACCGCCCAGACGGCCGGCGAGGCGCTCGGCTGCTCGCTGCCCACGCGCAAGATGGTGAACCAGATCTACGCCGCCGCCACGGCCAAGATCGCCCCCCTCTCATTCGATCCACAGAACGGCGCTTTCCCGGTCTTCGTCGAGAGCAATACCCGCATTGAAAAAGGGCTCGCCGTCGCACAGCCCCGGCCCGGAGCGCTCGTCGGCGGCGACAAGAAAGACGTCGTCATCACGGCCCAGCTCGCGACCAACCCGGACAGGGTGGCCATCTACGGCTGGCACGAGCTCGACGGAAAACCCATCCAGCCGCTCTTCCTCGGACACGGCATCTGGTACATGGATTACAGCCACGGAATCCGCATGGTCCTCGACACCGTCACCGTCGACGGCACGCCCATGCGCCTCACCGATTTGCTCGCCCACCGCACGCTCTCCGCGCTCGTCAGCGACGAAGGTCCCGTCGCGACATGCCAGTACCACGGCCGCCCCACCATCCCGCTGCCGCCGCCCCCGTCCATCTCTCCGACTCCGCCCCTCTCGTCCACCCCTTCGACGCCGGAGGTGCCGAGCACACCCCCCTCGCCGGACGGCCTCGTGTCGCTCCCCGCGGGGACTCTGGGCCTCGATCGCAGCCTGTCCATCGGCCCGGAGGCCGCCGCCCTCTTCGGGGACGGATATCGCTTCGCCCTTCGCAACGTCAACCTCCCCGGCCACGGCGACACCGGCGTCCTCACCTCCGAAGAGGTGGCCCAGATCCGCGCGGCCGGCCTCGCGCTGGGCCTCTACCAGACCTTCCGCCAGCATGGCGTCACGCCCGATCAGGGCACCGCCGACGGCCAGCTCATCGCCGACGCCGCGCGCTCACTAGGCTTCCCGCCCGGCGTCACCCTCTGGTGCGACCTCGAGAGCTCCGCCGAGCTCCACGGCACCTTCTTCGACCCCGACGGTGAACCCGTGTCGGCGCAGACCATGATTGCCTACCTCGAAAGCTGGGCCAGAGTCGTCACCACCGCCGGCTACGGCGCGGGCCTCTACAATGGCCCGCAAGCCCTCCTCTCCGGCGCCGAGCTCTCCTCGCTCTCCCTGTTCTCCGCCTTCTGGAGAGCCGAATCCGGCGTCCCCGACCCGGACGCCGGCTACCAGCTCAAGCAGCAGCACGCCAACAAGGTCGTCTCGGGAGTCAACATCGACGAGGACGTCGTCGAGCGTGACGCGCGCGGCGTTCTACCAGTCTTCTGGATGCCGTCAGGGGGATAGGAAGCGCAAATGGTTTCGAGAGTGTCAAGTCTTTGTGAGCCCGCCCCGCGAGTTGACATGATCGTGCTTATGCGCGTTTTTCGAGATCACTGCCAACTACTCGAAAAGAGGTATGGATCCTGGTTCCCGGATCTTGGTTTCCGCTCTGAGCCCGTCCAAAGGGCTGGCGCCCACCGCCCGGCGGGGGCGGGAGCAGGCCCGCCACGCGGCACGCCGCTGACGCAGCTCCGCCTGGCCGCGGCTTGCGGCTTCAGGCTTTCACCCGCCGCGGAGTGGATGGTGCGAGCTGACGCGACGCGTCGGATCGGTCGCCCTACTCCGCCCAGGCGTTCGGCGCGGCGCGGTCGTCGGACGCGTCCCACGGGCTTTCGAGATCGTCGTGCTCCAGAGTCGGGTCGCGGCCACGCGCACTCGGCACGTCGGTGGGCAGACCGAGGTGCGTGAGAATGGCATGCGCCACGGTCCTGTCCGTGATCGCCGTCAAGAGGCGCAGTCGACCGCCACAGGCATCGCAGCGGAGCACATCGAACCTGTGCGTCCGGCGAAGCAACTGGGCCCAAGGCAGCCGCGGTGCAACGGCCAAGAGCTCACCCCCGAGCAGCCGATCCAGATGCTTGATCGAGATGCCTTGGGGCGTGAGGACGACCCCGTCGGCCAGACGCAGGCTGTCGCGGCGCTCCTGCTCAGGCAGCCCGGGACTCTCTCCCACCCCCACGTTCGAGCTTGTTGCGTCTGCGGCTGCCGCTGCCCTCGACTCCACGGTCCGTCGTTCTACCGGCGCCTCCCCCGGCTTCACAACCGCCGGCGCGGCGGGCGTGCTCGTGCCCTCCTTCGCCATGTCGGAGCGGGCATCGTTCGCGGCCCGTGCGGCCCCTGCACTGGCCCCGTGCTCGTCGCGACAGCGCCCACCGCTCGCTGCCTGCGCGGCGGCGCCAGCTTCTTCGGCTCATCTGACGTCGGCATCACCGTTCGCCGAGTGCCGATCAAGGCGCGTTCGAGGGTGCTTTCGGGGCCGCGCTCGCGCGATCGGAGGTGACCTTGTCCACGAGGCGCGATCGCGCGTCCGCTGCGCCCATGCCTGCGGCGACCATGTGCGTGAGGAACGTGGCGAGCACCTCGCGCGCGCGGCGCGGTGACACGTCGAGCGCGTCGGCCGCGGCATAGACGGCATGATCGAGCGCGGCACGCCGCGCCTCCTCCTGCGCGGCGGCGCCCGGCACACCGGCCTCGATCGCGATCCGATCCGCTGCGCCGGCGTCGCGCGCTCGGAGCAGCGCAAGAGCGCGTGGCACCGCGGTTGCGGGCATCTCGCTCGTGCCGAGCTCCCAGCGGTTGACGGTGCGCGTGGTGACGCCGAGCTGCTGGCCGAGGGCTCGCTGCGTGAGGCCGAGGAGGTGGCGGATGTCTCTCAGCAGGACAGAGGGAGCGCTGGGCATGGTCAAGATAGGACATCAGAAACGCATCGTGACTTCAATGCATGCAGAAAAAGACACGAAAATGATATCTGAAGGCTTCGTGGAGCTTCCGATTGGTCACGAAACTCACATGCGCCTCGTTTTCACGCCGCCGGTGAGACACAAAACTCTGTCCGTGACGTCCTAGATTCTCACCGGCAGAGTTTCAATTCTGCAGGTGGCGTCCGCGCTTCTCTCAGTTTGAATTCAAACTCAGAGGCGTGTCTCTTTCCGGAGCCGGAAAGAGTCAGGCGAGCGTCAGTGGTCGCACTCGCCGCCGACCGCCGGGGAGAAGCGCCGGAAGCACGCGTCGATACCTATGGAGGCAGTCGCCCAAGCGAGCCCCGTGCCCGCCGTCATGTGCTCGATTTGTCGCGAAACCCAGCCTCGTCGCGGTGTGACGGTGCCAGCGTGGCAGCGCCGCGGCGGCCCTCGGAGGCGCGCGGCGACAAGGTGGCCATCAGCGCTTCGCGCGCGACCGGCGGCGCCAGGCGCCCGCGATCCCCACGGCGAGCGCGCTCGCTGCGCTCCACGGGGAGAAGGCACCGCCAAGCTGCCCCGGCGCGGCAGCGGTACAGCCCACGATGCTCGGCGCGTCGTCGCACTCGATGGGACCCATCTCGTCATGGACGTCCGAGCTGCACGACTCGCTCAGCATCTTCGCCTTGGCGTCCTGCACCGTGGGCCGATAAGACTTGTCGTACTGGCAGGTGACGCGGTCGTCGTCGTCGATGACGATGACCGGCTTCACGGTGTCGCCGCTGAGCGAGGCGAGGAGCTGGTCGCCCACCGCCACGGACTGGCCGGCGAGGTGGGCTGTCTCCATCGTGACCTCGTCGCCGACCGCGACGGTCCCGGACTTGTCAGTGAGCGCGTCGATCGCGTCGACGGTGCCTTTGATGACGGCGTCGTCCACCGCGGTGACGGTGATGGTGAATCGGCACCTGGCTCGTGACGAGCGGCCCTCGCGCCCGTGCTGTCCGTCTGGTTGTCGCACGGCGACGTCCTTCACCTGCCGCCGGTCCCCGGCCGCGCTCACCGCCGCCGAGGTGCCTAGGATGGCGAAGGTCAATCAGCTCTGGCTGCGCGCGAAGACTACCTGAAGCATCGTGATCGTTGTCGCGCTCGTCCTGCTGATGGGCGTGCGGAAAGACTGGGCCTCCGGGCTGGGACTCGCGCTCCTCCTCGTGTCGACGACCCTCTTCTTCGTCGACGTGTTCGGCGAGCGGCGCGCGCAGGTGTACACCAACGCGCTGCTCTCCGTCGCCGCACAATGGCGCGCTCCCCCGCCGCCGTGACAACGCACTCGCCCGCGACGGGGCCCTCCCCCGACAGAGCCCTTCGCAACTCCTTATCTGACTGGAAAGAAGCGTCAGTACGCGGTGAGCACGCGGATCCCGGACCCCAGCTCGATATAGCCCAAGCCGGGCGGGTTATCGATACCGGGACACACCATCGGGCAGACGCCGCCAACAAGCGTGCACGAATGCGAGCAGCCGCCGTACCACCCGCCGTTCGTGGACATGTGGAGGGCCGTCTCCGGATCCGCATTGGCGCCTTCCCACATCGGGTCCGGCGAGCTGTCGTGCACCGCGACCGTGTAAGCCGAGATGCGGCCCGGACCGGTCCCGACGAACACGTACGCCGGGTCCGTCGCGGCGCCACCTTCGACGACGACCGATGAACCGATGACGAATCCGTTCAACGGCATGTTGTACGTCCAGTAGCGCAGCACGCCCGGTCCGCCGCCGCCGCCTGAATAGCTCGCTGCCGCCGTGTCCGCCAGACGCAACGTTCCGCCCACCGGAATGCGCGGGGACGCCGTCGCCTTTGCCGGCCAGCCGCTGTCGCCTTGCCCCAGGTTGTCAATGCCCTGGAACGTGGAGTACGCGAGGCGCGTGCTGTCGGCGAACCACGCCACGCCGTACGGATACCGGCCCGGGCGCGTCGGCATGCTGATGTTCGCGCCGAACTGGAGCCACGTGAGCGACGCGACGTCCATCACGAACACGCGGTCACACCCGACCTGCGTGTCGACGTTGGTGGTGCCGTCCGCGGCCTTGATCTGGTCGAGGCATGTGCCCGTGAGCCGCACGCCGACTGCCAGTTTGGAGCCGTCCGGCGACAGCGCCATCGGGCCGGGGCCGGACACCGCGCCCGGCGTCGGATACCATTGCACCGAGGCTGCACCCATGTTGTTGCATTGCGCGATCGCCGCCAGGCTCGCCACCGCGACAGCCCCGCTGAGCGGCGCCGACCTGCGGACCGACACGAAGACCTTCGTCGCGTCGGCGCTCACCACGACATCGTACGACGACTGCCCCGCGACCTGCGCCACGGAGAACCGATCGCATTGCACGTCGTTCGTGAGGTCCCAGGCGATCAGCTCGCCGCTGCCCGACGTGGACGCGAGCAGCAGCTCCTTGCCCCCGGCGTTCGCGACGGCGATCCCTTGCACGTCCCCGACGCCCGGGAACGTCAGCCGCGTGACCCCGTTGTTGGCATTGCCGTCCATGTCGACCTCGACGTCGTCACGGACGCCCACGATCTGGCCGCCTCCATTGGCCACGAGGAGACGCCGCGCGCTCGCCGCCGCCACGTCGCGCGGCAGCGTGCCGACAGGCACCGTCGGGCCCGCCGTCGCGATGATCATCGAGCCGGCCGACGGCTTGGCGACGAGGCGCTGCATCCCGGCGTCCGTCACCGCGACGAGGCCCTTGCAACCGCACCTGCGCCGCGCGAGCGACATGGGATCTGCGGTCCCGTTCGCGGGCTCGTACACATAAGGCACCGCCGCCGCGTTCGCCGACGTGAAGTAACACAGCGGCTCCGCGGTCATGTCGTAATCCCCCGGACCCGTGCCGATCCGCAGGAACGGGGCCGTCCATTCGGCGCACGCCTCACACGCGGCCGTCAGCTCGTCGAGCGGCGCCGAAGCGACGATGTTCGGCAAGATCGCCAGATCGAGCGGTGTCGTCGAGTCGCAGAGCTGCGGCGCGCGCGACGCGTGAAAAACGAGCGCCTGTGTGCCCATCGGCGTCGACGCGTCAATGGCCCCGAGGGGCGTCGGAAGCTCCGGGTCCGCGAAAGGAGCGAGCGGGTCCGCCGGAGGCACGGGCACCCCCGCGCAGCCTGTCTTGTCCGGACCGGGGTCGTAGCAGCGGTTCGGCCGCGCATTGAGCATCGTGAACAGCTCGGGCTGCGCCGTGAACGTGATGGTCGCGCACACGTCCTCGTCATTGCAGAACGTATCCTGATAACTGTAGGCCTGCGTGAGCTGGAGCCGTGACAGCTCGGTGCCTGTCGGGCTCGACCGGGCGACGATGCGCGCCGCTCTGCGGAGCCGGCCATAGTCATTGCGCGCGAGCGCCTCCACCGAGTCGGGGATGTCGTCGATGAGCACCGCCTCGTACTCGCCGTACGCAGGCTGGATGTCCGTCGGGTTGATGCCCTCGTGCACGGCGAGGTTGGTGGCCTGTGGAGCGCGGCAGTTGTTCGCGTCGAAGGCCGGCGCCGGCACAGTCGCCTTGCCGAGGATCGGATTGCCAAAGGACATCGGATCCGAGAGCGCCGCATAGACAGCGCCGATCGAGCCCGAGGCACAACCGAGCAGGCGGCTCGATTGCCCCGCGAGCAACGCCACGTCGTACGGGACAGAGCTGTTGGAGATGTTCGCGTGCAACGGCGGCCCGCCGACCACGTCGTGCAAGTGGAGGTCTCCGACCACCTGCCGCGCCGTGCCCATGTCGATCGCGGTCACGTTCTCGTGCGGGTAACACATCGGATCGTGGAACGAGGCTCCTGTGTACTCGTAGATCGGCCCGTCCGAGCCGTGGATGGTGCCCGCCGAAACCGCGACGATCTCGGCGATGAGGAGCTTGCGGAACCGTTGATCGAGGTTGTTCCACGTGTCCTCGGCGCTGCCGGAGCCCTGCGCCATGAGGTCCTGAAAGCGATCGATGTCCGTGGAGCCCCAGCGTTGCCACATGTGGCCGGCGCTCCACGAGTCCTGAAGGAAGTGTTGCGCGACAGCCTCGTAGACGAGCGCCTCCACCTCGCAGGCACGATAGAAAGGCGCGAACCGCGCGTCCGTCGCCGCGCGCCGATTGGCAGGCTCGCCGTTCCAGATGTTCTTTCGGGTCGTCGTGCACTCGGCCGCGCGCGACGTCGCGAGGCCGTGGTAATGGTCAAACCACGTATCGCTCTGCGGCGGGAAATGGTTCGAGTTGGTCGCGCCCATGTGCGACGAGAACTGGTGACAGGTCTGCGCCTGATCGAAGGGCGGTGTCAGCGGCGCGAGCGGGCAGCTCTCATTGCCCCTCGCCCAGTCCCACAGGCTGAACGAGAAGTCCGGGAGCTGCGCCAGCTCGTCCAGCGCGAACGATCGGTACACGGTGCGAAACGCCGCGACCGGCACCTTCGGCGCGACGGTGGGGACCGGGCCGTCCTTGCCGTTCACGGTGATCGCCGGGAGGTCGGTGAGCACCGTGAGCTTCATCGTGTCCAGCAGCGAAGACGGGAGTCCCGCCATGTTGACCGCCAGCTCCAAGATGCGCCGGTGCTCGTCGAGCTGGCGCTCCGGATCGCGCCACCTGCCGCGCGCCGCGTCGATGCCCTCGCAGCCGCGCGTGGCCAGGATGTGTTGAAGGCCCGACACCTTCTTCGTGGGGTCGTTGTAGCCGTAACAGATGGAGTCCCACGCGAGCGCCGGCCTCCCAGTCACGAAGAGCGCGGAGGCAGCGGCGCCCGAGAGGGCCAGTTTGAGGTGCTTGTTCACGGGGCACCTCCCAGCATCGCATCGACTCCAGGCATGCAGATCGGCGAGTCGTAGAGCACCCGCAGATAAGCCGTCAGCGGATCCACCTTGGCCGTCCGGAGCGCGGCATAAGCGACGAAGCACTCGTCCGCGCAACAGGCGTCCGGCTCGTTCCACGGCGTCTGCGTGCTGCAATGGGGCGCCCACATCATGCAGGCGTCGATCGAGCGCACGCCCGGCTCGAAGCAATTCGACACCAGCTCGGCGCACCGCTCGCGCGCGGAGATGGCGTCCGGCACCAAGCGGACCACCCAGTTGATCCCGGCCCCCTTGGACACGATGGGACGCCCCTGACTGTCCACCGGATAGCCAGAATAGTCCGGCGCCGCAGGCAACGGCGGGACCACAATCGGAGGCGGAGCTGCCCAGTTGCCGCCCTGT
>Ga0163144_10016823_pt1 | contig 14959 bp, 13 predicted proteins | sample OliLak19BULKMAT1_FD_123175 | JGI IMG/M metagenome (GOLD analysis project Ga0163144, IMG submission 123175) | Freshwater microbial mat bacterial communities from Lake Vanda, McMurdo Dry Valleys, Antarctica - Oligotrophic Lake LV.19.BULKMAT1 | ecosystem: Environmental > Aquatic > Freshwater >... | reverse complement strand
CGTGTAGAATACGTCTATTTAGACACAGTTCACGGAATCTTTAGAATCAAAACAGAAAATATTAAATGTTCCCTAATCAAGGTTAGTCAACCTATGAATTGTATAGATTTTGTAGCAGGGCTTAATGAAAGTTGTTTGACATGGGGAGAAATCACAGTAAGTCAGAATCGTATAGTATATAAGCAGAGAGGAGCAGGTACTGGAAAAACTTATGAAGCTGTTTCTGAAATTAAAAAGGAGAAAAATAATCACCTCGAAGAATACATATTCTTAACACAGCAACATGGTGCAAAAACTGTTATAGCAGACGAAGTTAGAGCTCAGTTAAACATCTCACTTGAAAATGACAGAAATAAATACACAGGAGAATACGAATCTAAAAAAATAACAATTGCAACTGTTGATTCCTTCATATATAGCTTATTAAATAGAATTGAACCATGTTCAAACTATTTTAAAACATTGGCAGAAAAAGTTTCACAAGGACACACAGAAAGATTATGTGAAACTAGCGGAAATGTATCTCATTTTGCCAATGGAGTACGTATTTCCAAGAAAACAATGATAGTTATTGATGAGTCTCAGGACTTATCTGAAGTATACGCATCTGCATTCATGCATTTGGCTTATAAAACGCACGTAAACATCACTTTAATCGGCGATAAATTACAAAGCCTTAACTTAACATATAATATTATGAATAAAAAAGAGGATGTTCCAAGCTATGCAATAAATTGTGAATTTGAAACACCCACGGAAAATATTTGTAGAAGGTTTCATAACCCCTTATTAATGAAGTTTGTAAACGAGATGGTTCCGTTTGAGAAATTTGGATTGCCACAGATTACAGGAATTTGCAATGGCAACAATTGTGGTCATTATCACAATAATATAGAACCAAAAATATTGGAATTTCATGATAGTAGAAGTTGTATTATTGAATTAGTGGAATGCATGACCGAACTTGTATACGAGGAAGGATATCTTCCCGAAGATTTCGTATTCATTTTTCCTGTACTGAAATGCAATACATTAGCAACCGAACTTCACATTGCACTTCAAGAATTTTGGAAATCTAAGTTCAATGAAGATAAATTTTTAAGCATAATTCAAAATCATTCTTTCTGGGGAGAATGCAATAAGACTCGAAATGCACCTAATCGTGAGTATATTGAAACACATTCATCAGAAGGAAATGGACCGATTAATTTGACAACTTCTGAACACAAGACACGTATACAAAGTATACATTCATCCAAAGGAACAGGCAGAAAATGTTCAGTAACATTTCTGTCTGAAATATTGCTCACCAAATTTCGTACAGAACAGGGAGATTTAAAATATGAATCATTATTACACGTTTCTTTAACCCGTTGCAAAGAGATATTGATACTTATTTTAGGGAATAGTTATGACGATATTTACAGAAGAATTCCAGCCAAAAATGATATTGAAAATAATACCCAAAAATTTCCTGATCTTAATAAGATACGTATGTCTGATATTTTTGATAAATATGATAAGGAATGTAATTTTTCTGAGTTATACGAGGAAGGAGGTCGGAATCGAGGTATAATTGATTGGTCAGACCATTGTATACGCAATGCCATACTGCATACCAGATTGGCCATCGCATTATTAAAAGAAGATACAACCAAAGAGGATGAAAATACCAAGCATCTTGTTACGATTTTTGGAAAAATTAAAAAATCCCGTATTCGCAAGTGCAAAAATTCCAATGAATATTATTCCGAAAAGAAAACAAATGCATCTGTTATTCTGACATATGAATATATAGGTCCTGAAATATACAATAGATTTGAAGAAATTATTTGTAAAGTACAAGACAAGCTTAATGAGAATAGTTATGAATTAGACCCTCTAGACCCTCTAGAATCTATTGTATTGTATTTCTTAATAAGGAATGAGCAAATAGGAAAAGGTAATACAGATATACCCTTATTTAAAGTACAACAAATCATATCTGAATTTCAAGCTAAAAACAAGAGGGAACACGATGATGTCATTAAGGATCATTATCAATACGTTGCTGATATAGATGATTTTATAAAAGACATGATAAGAGAAATAAAGGAAAAATTTCCAGATGAGAAATTTCGTGTAAATTTTGAAGTCAAAATATGTTTAAAATTCGGCATTCAAACATCAGTCACAACTCTATGGTCGGATAAAACAGTTTGCAACATAATATTGAAACCTGTTATAAATAGCTTGAATAATTACGATGCGAATGTAGAATCTTTAATAGAGTCTTATATAATGAGAAATGGAACTTCTAAAAACACAGCTGGAATAGAAAGATTTAAGGGGAAAAATGTGATAAATTATTTTCTTACTCTTGACGGATTTAGATCAACAGAAATAATTGACGATCCAAAATGTGAACATGCAATTAAAGATTGTGTAAAGGCTCATTATAAATTATTTTTTAACAGACTTGGAAAATACTACGAATCTCATAATGCAGAAATACAAAGTGATGATAGTGAAAATGTGAAAAAATTGCCTATTTTCATCCAAAATGCATGGCGAAAATGGAGTGAAGGACAAGGGCGCTTAGCAGACTTACTTGATAAGGAATTAGAAGATGAACTTAACTTTAAAATCAGTAACAATAGTAAATTACTTTTGTAAATGTATTTCAAAATATTATTTTGAAATTATTTCTTTTTTTGAATCTGGATAGATTTCTCTTCCACTTGTGTTTTCACTTGTGTTTCCTTCTCATTCTTCAATTCTTCAGTCTTTTTCAAGTAGAATTGTAGATTCTTCGTGTCCATTTCCACGTTTCGGCCGTTTCTAATCGCCTTTATACAAGCAACATGACCGCCAACATAGTCTTCAACATAATAGGCGATATTACCCATAAGATGCCATCTTACATAGTCGTAAGAACCCTTGTCAACGAATAAAAGAAGTTCTTCAGGGTATTTCATATTAATGCCTTGCTTCATAAACATGTAAGCAAGTTGCCATTTTTTGAGACTACGATAATGGTTTGCGATTTTAATTATCGGTTCAATCCTTTCAGAATGCTCAAGTGCTTTTATATACCATCCCATCACATCGCACCATTCATGTCCAAGAACATCTGCCATATTCCCGCATCGCATGTAAGAATGGAATCGCTCTTCTTCAAATCCTCCGAGTTCGAGGCGCCGTCTTGCATAATAATATGCTTCTTCGATTTTGTTGATACAACTGCATGTTTGGGAAAGATAGAAGACTGTTCTTGAATCTTTTGGATTCTTCTTGTATTCTGCAAGAAGCATATCATAATCGCGATGAAATCGTTTTCCACTCTTATCATCGTCTTGTGTCCTGTCTTGATAAATCACAATCTCATCAGGGAGACGTATAATCGTGAATTTAGGGTCATCGTTTGACGAGGATGTATCCTTGAGCCATTCGTGAACGACTCCACGATATTCCCATCCACTTCGTGTTTTTATTAGACGAATATTGAAGTATTTTTCAGCCATTCCACTCCACCATTGTTGACAGACAAGAAAGCCAGTATTGACTTGGCCATGAAAACTGCTGATGATTTGGCGTAACATTTTTCCACCACGCAATTCGTCGTTACAATCAAGTAACAAGAGGAAATCAACTTCAATCGTGTTTGCGTATGCCAATAGTACGTTTCGTGACTCACAAAAGTTCACAAACTCTCCTTGAATCATGTATAAATTAATTCTGCTTTCTTTGCAAAAAGTTTCAACAATTTTAGTTGTGTCATCAGTGCTTCCAGTATCGTAAATAATCAAAGCATCTGCATATCCAACAAGAGTTTTCAATGTAACGAGCAATCGCTTCTTTTCATTCTTAATCATCATCGCAACCCCTAATTTCGTTGGTACATGTGAAGAGGGTGTATATTCTTGTTTTGCAATCACATTGAACATTTTTATATTGGAAGCGAATTGTTTATAACGAAATGATTTTTAACTTTCAATAAAGAAAATGATTCCTCGGAAAATTTTCCAATCGTGGAAGACAAAGGAATTGAAAGGTTCAATGCGTACTGTGACTGAAAAAATAAAGGAAATGAACCCAGAATACGAATACTATCTCTACGACGACAAAGATTGTAGAGATGTGTTACTCAATAATTTTGGAGTCAATTATGCGAATGCTTTTGATGCTCTTATACCGGGCGCCTTCAAATGCGATTTGTGGAGATATGCAATGCTGTATTTGGAAGGTGGTATATACATAGACATTGATATGGAACTCCTTGTCCCGTTTCGTGACATAATTGAGGAAAATGACGAGTTTGTAAGTGTTGCTGACCGAAGTATTGGTGGAATGGGTTGTGGAATGTATCAAGCATTTATTGCATGTGTTCCAAAGCATCCAATCATGTTGTACTCTCTGCAATTATCATTCTCTAATATTGCAACGCGCCGATACGATATGTTTGAAACACTCTCAATAACAGGTCCAATTGTAGCTGGAATCGCTCTTAATCTGTATTGGAAAAAGGAAAACCCGTATGAAGCCTTTAAAGCAGGTCGTTATGGAAGTGTTAAACTTCTCGTGAATACTGGAGAATATGTGAAAGATTTGGATGGGAAAAAAATAATTAGAGATAAATTTGACGGATACAATCAGGGAGATTTAAGTTATACAAATAATAGACATTACCACAATGATCCACGACAGGCGAGACGGGAAAAAATAATTAAGGCAGTGCTTATAGTTATTGGGATTGCTATTTTAGGGTTACTTCTATCTGCTTATCTTAAAATACGTTGGAAAAAATGCGAAATGAGTTTGAGTTCGTGTGAAAAGAGTGAGAGTGAGCGATCGTGAGTAATTGAAATTTATTTTTTAAATTTCAAGATGATACACAAACATACAAGGAACTGCATTTCCTATTTGCACCACAACTTCCTTTTTACTTCCACATAATTCATAAGAGTCTGGAAATGTTTGAATTCTCTTTAATTCGAGTTCAGTAAGTTTTCGAATATGAGCATCGTCATATTTGACGAGTGCATCATATCCGTCTTTCCAATATCGTGCAGGAATGGTGAATGATGACTTATTTAGATCTAAAAATTGTGCTCCAAATCCGTATGATTTATTTTCCATCCTCAATTTTTTCGTTAAAATACCTTGAATAGCTTTCTCACTTAGATAGTACGATTGCGGAACATCCTCTCTATTTAACAAGACTGTTGAAACTGGTATTCTGTCTGTTTTGGGTGTAATTGGTTTCGGGATAATGTTCAAATCCTTCCTTCCACCAATGATAATAACTCGACGTCTGTTTTGGGGAACTCCAAAATCAGAGGCGTATAATTTATTGATTATGCAGTTGTAATTTTTCGAGAGAAAAGACATTATAATGTCAATAGCTAACTTTCCATTCTCCAACTTCATTGAAAGAATTCCCATTACATTTTCGAATAGAAAGATTTTTGGTCTATAATAATCAAGATATTTGACATATTCCATAAAGAGAGAGTTTCTTGGATCATTTTTATCCCTTTTTCCAGCTGTGCTAAACCCTTGACAAGGAGGTCCTCCAACAATCACATCAAAATCATCTTTACAGACTTGCCTAAACTTTTCTGGAGAGAGTTGAGTGAGATCAGCGCATAATGATAAGTGTTTGTGATTTTTACTGTATGATTCAATAGCTTTGTCCCAGTAATCTATACCCGCAATCACATTAAGACCTGATTGAGAAAGTCCTTGAGACAGACCACCGCAACCGCAAAAAAGATCAAGAGTCTTGTAGTTTTCAACGAATCTTAAGGTTGCCATTTGGTTAACATTGAGAAGGATTTTTCTTAATCATTTTTAAAGTCTCAAACATCAACAGTAAAATGATTCGAATTATTTTACTACTCTCTATCATCATATTTAACTTGTATATGTATATCATACCTTCGAAACTCTTGAAGAATAGACTGAGTAGCAATGAGAAATATGTGTTTCGAACAACAAGGAATTACAAGATTCCATATTCAATGTTTTCAAATTGTCACCAGAAATGGGTAGATATGAATCCGTCCTATACGGTTGTATGGTATGATCACGATCAACGTGATAGATTCATGAAGACTCATTATGACGGAGCTATAAATGACGCATACAAATTGTTGATACCGCCAGCGTTCAAAGCAGATTTATGGCGATTATGCATTCTTTACAAGTTTGGAGGGGTTTATATTGATGCGTATGCGACCCCTCACGTTTCTCTCGATAAGATGGTCTCAATTGCGAACGGTGCTAAATTTATTTCGATTCTTGATTGCAAAAGTTTAGGAGGAGGTATTCATAACGGGTTCATAATTGCAGAAAGGAAGCACCCGTTCTTAAAGCAAGCAATGTTTGATATAATCGAGAATGTGAGTAATCGATATTACGGAAATTCTCCTCTTGACGTTACCGGACCGAATGCCCTCAAAAAATCAATAATGAAAATAACAGGAAAGGAACCAATTGAAGGCAATAATAAACTCTATTACTTGTTCCGTCACGAATATGGTCCATACCAAAATATATACTATCGGAATACCCTTGTGATGCAGAAACAATATAGCTTCATTGCCTACTTCTATAACAAAATGTCGAATAATAAGGATTATTCACGATTGTGGAAAAATCGAAATATATATTCAATTAAAACATAGGAGAATTCCTAGAAATGACAGGTTTAGATTTCGAGGATTTGGACACTTTTTTAATGAAACAAGAGAGTAAAATAATCCATCAAATATGGTTCGGTACAATTCCGAACAAGAGAGAGGCAAAAAAAGCTTACGAATCAATGAAATTGTATCGTGATAGTTGGAAGATTCAAAACCCAACGTGGCACCATATTGAATGGGACCTTAATCTTTGCAAGCAATTCGTTCAAAAAGTGTTACCCAGAGCACATTGAAATGCTTTCAAATTATAAATATCCCATTCAGCAATGTGATACGATTCGGTATCTTCTTTTGCATCGTTATGGAGGATGGTATGCTGATATGGATTACTACTGTTGTAAACCACTTGATGAAGTTGCGAATAAATATCCAAACGATATATACTTGGTTCAGACTCCAAATACGATTGGCACTGATATTGACCACGTAAGTAACTCATTGATGTTTTCAAAAGCGAATCACTCATTCTGGAAGCAATTAATGGTTGAACTTGAGAAAAATCCAACAGTACCTTATTATTACACGAAGCACCTTGTTGTTATGTTTACAACTGGCCCTGTGATTGTGAATCGTGTCTACTCAAAATACAAGTATAGGTTCCGAGTTAAAAGTCTCCCTTATAAACTCTTTCATCCATATGGAATTTCTGACACAATCATGTCTTTGAAAAATAATTCCGATATCTATACTATTCATATTGGAAAAGGTTCATGGGAAAGTGATGATAGTAAATTTTTCCTTGGATTACTCCGTGAATGGAAGATAATGGTATTCGTGATTATATTATTGGTTCTTCCACTTGTAATATATAACCTTACATATAAATAAATATGAATTGCTCTCAAACACTATACGATATTGAAAATAGTATACTTAAGACCCTTTATGAATCAGACAATGCAAGTAATAATATCATAATATATGATATTGATGATACTCTTATTAAGAGTGATGGAACCCCGATTTGGCCAATAATTCGCACGTTTTATTACGCGAAACAGAAAGGTATTCAGACTGCAATTATAACAGCTCGCCAAGGAAATCCTGAAAATGTGGCTAGAACAATTGATCAGCTTGCTCAGTATGGATTGACTGGGTATTCAAGTATCTATTTTAGACAACCAAATTGTGTTGATTATTACAAGTACAAGTTAACATGTCGATATGATATTCATATGAACAATTTTAAAGCTATTATTTCCATTGGAGATTCCGACTGGGATATTGGGGCTTATGGAGGTATTGGCTATAAAGTTCCAGTTTTCTAGAGTAGCCTAGCGTTTGCGCTGACACGCTGCAGGAAGAGCTCCTCTCTTCTTTTGGGAACGTGAATCTGATTCACTTTTAGAATCACTCTCGTCAGAATCAGATCCTGAACCAGAGTCGCTTTCTTCCTCTTCATCCTCTTCATCCTCTTCATCCTCTTCATCCTCTTCATCCTCTTCTGATTCTGAAGAAGAATCAGTTCTCTCAGCGTATTCAGGATCAACATCTTCCTTGTCAATAAATTCATCTATCTTTCCATATCCAAGAACATCAAACACTTTTGTCATCTTCTTTTCATTCTTGTAAGAATCTTTGAGTTTCAGATCGATCTGGTCGAGTTTCCCATCAAACTTGCGGTGGAAAGAATAATGATTCAAGTTTACTTTAATCATTTCTTTTGCAGTCTGTTCGCTAACTAATGTTTCTATTTCAAGATCGAATGTACTGAGGTCTTCTAAAATGTACCATCTAACTTTTGACAACTGTGATTTGAGGTTTTCTAAAGCTTTCTCATTTCCTTCGTGACGAATGAAATAATACCAACTCTCACATTCTTCACCGCTGGTTTCTTGCAGTATCGCATATTTATAAGGAACACTCGCAGGTTCCGAGTGTTGTGTTTGAGATTTAGACATTTTTTTATCTTAAATGTGTCTGTTTAAATCTAGAATTAAAAATGAAAATTTAAAACACATCTGCATGTTTTAAAAAAATGTCTTCAAAATACGTTAAAAAAGATCCAATTTCACACATTCTTACGCGTCCTGATATGTATGTTGGGTCTACCCGATCAAGGGGGATGGAAGAGTTCGTGGTGATTAATTCAAATTATCACATTGACAAGCGAACTATTGATATCTCTCCTGCAATTTTAAGAATCTTTATCGAGCCACTTTCAAACGCAGTGGATAATGTAGCAAGAAGTAAGAGCACCAAGTTCAAAGCGACTGAAATCCGAATCACTGTCGATTCTGAGACCGGAGAGACTTCCGTATGGAATGACGGAGATATTATTCCGATTGAAATGCATTCAACTGAAAAATGTTATAATCATACTCTTATTTTCGGCCATCTTTTGACTGGTTCGAACTATGACGATGATGAAGACCGCGAGGATATTTCAGGGAGGAATGGATTAGGTGGAAAAGTAACAAATATTTTCTCAAAGAAATTCACAGTTGAGGGACTCGATCCAACGAAGAAGAAACTCTTTTCGCAGACTTGGACTTCAAATATGAAGGAGGCTGAGGATCCGGTAATCAAGAGTACGACTGAGAAAATCGGCTATACAAAAGTTACTTATACACCAGATTTTAAGCAGTTTGGGATTTCAGGATATTCGGAAGACATTCTAAATATCTATAAGAAATACGTGGTTGATGCTGCAATGATTACGAAGCTCGATTTCTATTTCAACGATGAGCTAATTCCAGTGAAGTCACTCCAAGATTATGCAAAATTGTATGCAACTGAAAATATAGAAAATATGTTGTACATTAAAACTCAAGAGTGTGAGGTTGTTCTTACTCAAGCGAGTGAATTTCAATCTGTGTCATTTGCGAATGGTATTTGCACACTTTTGGGAGGAACTCATGTCGATGCATGGACAGAAGCTATTTTTCGGCCACTTGTTGAAAAATTCAACAAGCCAAAGAAGCCTCAGCTCAATATCAAAGATGTGAAGCAATTCTTCCGGCTTTTTGTTGTTGCATCTGTGAAAAAGCCTGAGTTTGATAGCCAGTCAAAAACTAAGCTAGAGTCACCAACAGTTGAAGCTGAGGTGAAAAAGACTCATTTCACAACGATTGGAAGGTGGCCCGTAATGGAGAGGCTTCAAGATTTAATTCGTGCAAAGGAAATGGTTGGACTGAAAAAGATTGAAAGAAAGAATAAGTATGTCAAAATTGAAGGTCTTGACTCTGCGAATAATGAAGGTGGTCCTCATGCAACTGAATGCACCCTTATTTTGGTCGAGGGAGATTCTGCCAAGACATATGCAACTCATGGTATTACTCACGGAGCTTTTGGAAAGAGTGGACGTGATTGGTTCGGAATTTACACTTTGAGAGGTAAGATTTTGAACACTCGAAATGCGACACCTTCAACAATTGCAAATAATGCAGTGGTTGATGATATTATCAAGGCTCTCGGAGTTAAAATTAATACAGATTACACTGTTGATGCAACCTTTAAGAAGCTTCGTTATGGAAGGGTTCTGATTCTTACAGATGCCGATACAGATGGAATTCATATTAGCGGGTTACTTCAGAATCTATTCCATTCTCTCTTTCCGAGTTTACTTCTTCGGAAAGAATCATTCTTAACTTCGATGCAAACTCTAATTGTGAAGGTTACAGTTGGAAATAAACACATCTTTTTCTACGATGAAAATGAGTATCGTAGATATGTAGATGCTTTTAGCAAGAAATATCCTGATAAGAAAATTGAAAAGAAATATTTCAAGGGATTGGGTACAAATAACACGGAAGATATCTACGATTCTTTTGGGAAGAAACTTGTTGAATTTCAAACAGATGACAAAACCTTTGACACGATGAATAAAGCTTTCCACAAGAAGTACGCGAATTCACGGAAAGAATGGCTTGAGACTTACGACCCAGAAAAGACAGTTTTGAAATGGAAAGAGAATCTTGAAGAGAAACAACAATTATCAATTACCGATTTCATTAATGGGGAACTCATCAAGTTTTCTCATGCAGATTGTGCAAGGAGCATTCCTAATTTGATGGATGGTCTGAAAGTAGGGCATCGAAAGGTTTTATTTGTGACTTTTTTACGCAAGCTCAAATACTCTGGAAAGACTCTCAAAGTTGCACAACTTGCAGGTTCAGTTGCTGAAAAATCCGCGTATCACCATGGAGAGCATAACTTATTCTTAACTATTACTCACATGGCAAATGCTTATGTTGGAAGTAACAATATTCCACTTCTCTATCGTGATGGACAATTTGGAACAAGGTTATGCGGTGGTCAAGATGCAGCAGCTGGTAGGTATATTTTCACCAAGCTGGATGCGTTGACTCGTCTCATCTTTAGGCCCGAAGACGATTCTTTACTTACCTATCGTGAAGATGATGGTGAAAAGATTGAGCCTTATTTCTATGTTCCGATTATTCCAATGATTCTTGTGAATGGATGTATTACTGGAATTGGCACTGGTTGGTCAAGTTCAATTCCTTGCTATAATCCGTTAGACTTAATTGCATCGATTAAATTATGGCTCAATAACAGCAACTCTGCATTCGATGCAAATAACACTTCAATATTGCCCGATTTAGTGCCTTGGTATCGTGGTTATACTGGTATAATCAACAAGACTGATGATCCTTGTAAGTTCATTTCGTGGGGTAATGTTAAACAGGAAGGAAATGGATGGCATGTTGATGAACTTCCTGTTGGTGTTTGGACCAATTCCTATAAGGAAAAGTTGGAGAAATGGAGAGAGGATAAAGTGATTGCAAGATTCAAGAATCACTCCACTCCTGAGAAAGTGAGTTTTACAATTCTTGAAGCAAGTGATGGATTAGCTTGCAATGAAAATACTCTTGAACTCCATAGCACAATAAACAGCGGAAATATGTGTATGTTTACGGATGTGCAACAGCTTCGCAAATACAATACACCTGATGAAATTATTGATGATTTCTGCAGAGTTCGTTTCGCTTATTACATTAAGCGGAAGCAGAAACAGATTGACGAAATCAATAGAGAGAATGAAATTCTTGGAAATAAGAAGCGATTCTTAATTGAGGTTTTGGAAGGTACATTCAAACTCTTTATTGAGACTGCATGCGGAAGGCAATCTCGTAAAATCGATGACATGGTGAAAGAATTAGATTCCAAGAACTATTATAGAAATCGAGTAACGAAGGCAGAAGAAAAAGAGGTGGAGGAAGAAGAAGATGAAGAAACCGATTCCAATCGCGATTACGATTATCTTCTTCATCTTCAGTTTAGAAATATCACAACAGAGAAGATTGACAAGATTTCGAACGATATCGCCTCTCATATTAAAAATAGAGATAGAATTGCGTCTATCTCTGAAAAAGAAATTTGGATTAATGACCTGAATGAATTCCAGACTGCTTATCTTTCTTGGCTGAAGTTGATTGAGAAGGAGGAGAAGAAGACTCGTGTGAAAAAGAAGGACTAATCTCGGCGAGTTAGTTTCTTCGAATGTACAATGCATCACCCCAACCCCATGAAGTCATTGCAATATCAACTCTCACAAAGCCTTTTATATTAAGGAACAAGTCCAACTCATTTAACAAGGTACAATTTTTGTACAATTCTCGTGTATTCACTTCAGTATAAATATATTTGAAAGAATCTAAATATTTCCCCATTCCTGCAAGAACAGGAAGTTCCATTCCTTGAATATCAAGATTCAAGAAATTTGCAAAAGAGACATCTACCTTATTTTTCTCGATATAAGTCTTGAATGTGGTTGTCACCACTCTATCACGCCGAATTTCATGAATATCAGGATGCATAACTAGATGATCCTTCAATTCGAGAAGACTACTTGATTGATAGTTATTCGTCACTATGAAATTGGTTTCTTGCCCATCAACGTTTGATAGAACAGCTTGATAAATTCGTACGCGAGGTATTTCTCTAACACATCTATCAACAAGTTCTTGCATAGCCTCGAACCATATTACCTTATCGGTACTAATTCCTCCTTGATTATATTGGACCAGTTCCTCACATGTATGCGCTCCAATGTGTACGATTCCTGTAACGGACATCCTGTGATTTGAAAGCAAAGTCATATAAGGTATTAACATTTAAATTTAAATAATAATCATTTAAATTTACATATACATTGAGTGTGATACGTACCTAAATTCTGGATCTGAATGCGAATCCCCTGAGAAAATCTCAATATCTCTCCCACTCAAACAGAGAAGAACCGCATCCAGAATGAGCTCCAAATGGATTTATTTCAATAAGATTCATTTCTTCATTTCCAAAATACACATCTAATGTATACTCAAAATATGGAATCGAATTCAGATTCATTTCTTCAAATGCTTTGAGAAATTGCTCAATCTCATCTTGGGTGTAATGGAAATAATGTCCAGTAAACTGTTGACTTGCTCCAATTATTTTTTTATTCCTGCAAAATACTCGAAACTCGTTTCGATTGTCCAAATCTTTCCATTCTGAAAAGATTAGATACGTATCTTTATTTTCAACTGCAAATTCTCTCGAAACAAGTATTAAATTTCCACCGCAAAGAAAGGTGGTTAAATCTTCAAGAGTTCGAATTGGCTTCACTCTTTTTTCATTCTTTCCTGAAGTTCCGGACAGTTTTGCAAAGCAAGTATCGAATGGAAGAGAAATATTCTGAATCCATCCCGTCAATTCAGGATGTATAAAGCCTGAAATATTTGCACTTGCTAATTTCTTCTTCATGTCTGGAGGGATGAGAATCAATGTCGAAGATGTTAAATATGACCAGTGTTGATAATCAAAGGATTCTACATATGCAATATAAGCAACAGCTTCTTCATGTGTCTTATCCTCAGTTGTTGAATGCGGAAACTCCATATTCGTGATTTTAGGATCAAGTTTAGAAATCTGTGATTTTGCAACAGAATTTAGAGTATTCCACCAATACGAGTGGACAACAAACCCTTCTGAAGTTGACGCATAGGGTTCGTAGGAACGAATATTGACTGTGTTACAGTGTGTATTGTTTGGGACGGTTTTGTAATGCATTTATTTCGAGTTGTTCAAACGAAACGAAATCATTTTTTAAATTTTAAAAATGATTTTGGAAAAACACACAGTATATTTTTCAAATGTCTAAAAAGAAGATTAACGAATTTCAGGAAGAATTTGCCCATAATGAAGATGAGAGAAATCACTTTGTCAATGCAACAGTTGAAGACAATTCTGATGGAGATGACACGAACAAGATTCAGATTTCCCTTCCCAAAAAGGATAAGAAAACTGGAATCGAGGAAATTATGATTACACAGCTCGTAGTTCAACAGAATCTGTTTCTGAATGCACAGAAGAAACTTTGTAATTTACAGATCGAAATTGACACAGAAGAAGTGAAGAAGAGATATCTCACGCTTGATTTAAATAACGAGCAGGTTTCTCATAACGAAACGAAGGATATACTTGTGACGTATCGAAAGGGATTTCGTGATCTTGGGATGCAACTCCTTTTTGCACAGCTCTACATTCTATTCTTTTCACTCTATGTCGCGTTTATCAGACATGACTGGCTTTTTGGAATGGGTGGTCTGACACTTGTTGCGACAAGTATTCGCAAGACACTCCGTGTTGTGATGAACACTGCAACTTTTTTGAAAAAGGATAAGGATAAGAATGACTAAGAATGAAAAATTATTTTTGATTTCAAAATAAATCAAAATGAAAAGATACTGAATCGCCTTCTTAAGGCTAAACAAAGTGTTACTGTGAGGGGGTGTCATCCGGGCTTGGGTGATGCGAGCGAACGTGTAAACGAGACCAAAAACTTGCTTAATACTAAAATTTTTTGGAGCTCATATTCTAGCAAACCAGATGTATACAATGATATACTGGATCATATTAAGAAGGCTGCTGTAGACGGTCACAGTCAGGTTGTCGTTAACATATGTTATTCAAGATTGAACGATGATTATTACGTTACTTATTCGCGTAATGAAAAAGACGCGGAAAAATAAAATTGAAAATCTACTTTTTTTATATTATTATATAAAAATGTTGAAAACCCAAAGTAAATTCAAGTCTGAAGGCCCTGCTCCCTTTAGCACGGTCGGATTGTTTACGTTCCTTCGAACCTATTCCCGAAGGCATGATGAGAATGACCCTCATAGCACTATTGAATCATGGCACGAATGTATTGACAGAGTTGTTACTGCTACGAATAAGCAACTGCATGTTGGATTTTCAGATGAAGAATCTCAAGAATTATTTTCCCTCTTATATAATTTGAAATGTTCGGTCGCTGGCCGTTTCTT
>Ga0163144_10016822_pt1 | contig 14960 bp, 10 predicted proteins | sample OliLak19BULKMAT1_FD_123175 | JGI IMG/M metagenome (GOLD analysis project Ga0163144, IMG submission 123175) | Freshwater microbial mat bacterial communities from Lake Vanda, McMurdo Dry Valleys, Antarctica - Oligotrophic Lake LV.19.BULKMAT1 | ecosystem: Environmental > Aquatic > Freshwater >... | reverse complement strand
AATGCAGGCGGACGGCCCGGTTGAGCGCGAGGCGCAGGGCGCTGAGATCCGGTTCCCTTAAGGTCATCAGCGTCCTTGCCAGCGCTCTTCCGGTGACGACCCCGACATCGTAATGAAATTGTTCGTGGGATAACAAACCCGCATCCTGGGCCGCACCTGCCCGAACCCTGGCCAGGGGAGTGATCGTTATCTGAAAAGTCTCGGCCAGCCCGAAACGTCGGTTGATCATTCTCGGAGGGAAATCGGGGATGCTAAAATTGAAAGCCGTGAAGGAGTCTTGCACGGTGTTGTCGGCCGGATCGATCACAGTTTGCATGACCGTGAAATGGTTCCATGTGAGGTTTGCTGGATTAGCCCTTACGGTGATGCTCATACTCGCGTGCGGTCAGGTTCCTATTTTTGGTTTCGCAGGATGTATGTCAGCGCTTTGACGGTGAGTTCGATCAGGAGGAATGGTTTCCCGATAAACTCGTTGCCGCCGCTCAACGCTGACTTGGCGCGGCTTTCGAGATCGGTCATACATGTGACAAAGATCACCGGAGTTTTTTTGTAGAGGGGAAGCGCTCGGAGTTTGGTGCAGAGTTCAAAACCAGTCATGACCGGCATGTTTACATCAAGGATGATGAGGTCGAACTGTGTTTCCTCGGCAATTTTTAATGCCTCCGAAGGATTGCCGACCATCTTGGTTTTGAGCCTGGCTTTCTGTAGCGCGTAATTGATCGTCAGGCACGCGATCGGTTCGTCGTCCACGATCAAAATATGTCCCTGTGGAAGCTGTTTGAACTGATCAAAGTTGTGTCGATGACGTTCCATGATCGTCGGCAAAAAATCGATCGACTGCGCCACGGTCCTTGTGGTTGAAGAGTTGATATACTCGGGATTCTCGTAGAGTTCCTTTAGCAACGATTCGAAGGCCTGGCAGAAGTTGGCGATCTCGTTAAAGCCGACCAGTGTGGAATCCTGGGTGATGGAATGAATGGTCAAGTAGAGATCAAGGGCATAGTTGCGACGGTCTTCTTTCTCGCCCTTGATAAAGTTTGGAAGGATGGAGCGCAGGGAGCTGATGGTGCCCGGAACCTGGCTGAGAAAAATCTGGCGCAACGCTTCGGGGCTGCTTTCCGTCGGACTCGCGGTGAGTTTGGAATGCTGATTTTCAGTGAGACGCGGGTTGGCTGCTTCCTGTGACTTGCGGGAGGATGTTTCGAGGGCCTCCTTGACCACGGCTATCAATTGTTTGCGGCTGCAATTGGATTTGGTAAGCGAGTAGTTGGCCCAGGAACGTCCGGCGTTCGCCACCAGATTGCCCAGGTCAAAATTTGAAAAGACCACAATGGGGATGTTACCGACATTTTCGTGGTCCCGAATCTGCCGGATGACTTCGACCCCATCAATGCTGGGCAGCACGAGGTCCAGCACCACCAGGTCGGGTTTAAAATCGTCCAGAAGTTCGATGGCCTTTAACCCATCCGAGGCGATTTCCACTTCATACCCGTTGCTCGAAAAGGTCAGACGCTGCATTTTCGCGAGGAATTCGTCATCCTCAACTACGAGTATTTTTTTCATCAGTCTCCTGCCGTTCCCAACAAGCGCCGGTCCCGGATTCGGCGCATCCGATATTTACCGAGCCCAACCGGGGTGCAAAGTTAAATTTTCGAAATTTCAGACTTTGGGGTCTGCCTGTGTATATCGGACTTTTCGCCGGAAAATTTAGCCCTGGCTGTCGGTCTGTTTTTCATGCGGTACTCCGAGGGCCTCCATCCGATCCATTTTTTGAAACTATTGGAGAAAACGAAAGGATTCTGGTAGCCGACATGGTTGGCTATCGTTTCGATCTTTTCGTCACAGGAGGAGAGGAGCTCGGCGGCGCGTTGCATCCGGATGAAGGTGACCTGGTGCATGGGTGAACGCCCGAGATGCTGGCGGCAGAGACGTCGTAAATGTTCGCCGCTGCAATGGGAGTATTTGCGGAGTTTTTCAATGTTCCAGTTTTCGCCGGGATTTTTCTCAACCATCTGCCATAATTTCCAGAGTCGGTCGTTTCCATGCCAGGGCTGGGCGAACCGGAGCACATAGAGGTGGATCAGTTCGACCCAATGATGGAGCGCGGCAGGGGAGGCATCGGACTCCATTTCGTGGTGCAGGCCTAAAATCGAGGCACGGAGCGAGCCGGGATCGAATCTGGCCAGAACTGGGGATGAAGAGGTGATGATTGGTTTTTGAATGGCAGGTTCCTCGTAACGCACCCAGCAGAAGCCCCAGCGTGAATCCCGAGTGGCGTGAAAGGCATGCAATGCGTGCGGGGGTGCCAGGCAGGCGCTGCCTTCCCGGCAGATCTGCCATTTTCCATCCAGAAGGATACGGCCTGATCCTGAAAAACAGGCCATCATGTAGGCACCGCTCAAATTGGTTCGAACCATCTCATAGGGGAACGCGGCATCGGCGATGCCGACGTGGTTGATGTGGCGGAGATTGAGCGCCGGGCATTGCAGGGCGCGGATTACGACCTGCTTTGTTTCTGGACCAATGATGTGGGTTTCAGATAGATTTCTGTGCGTTATGGCCATTGCATTCTCCCCCGCCGAAATAAATTATGCTTTGGTGTCTCCATTTGAAAACTCAAATCAATTTTAACTACTTCACTTTGTAAATTATGCCCAATCCCTGGACCGGAAAAGGAAACCCTTACACGCGCAAAGAAGTTGTGGAACGTTTGCGCTCGACTCTGAAGAAGGGTCAGCCAGTTATTGCGGCGGGTGCCGGAACCGGTATCAGTGCCAAATTCATTGAGCGCGGTGGAGCTGACCTGATCATCATTTACAACAGCGGCCGTTTCCGCATGGCAGGGCACGGTTCCACCGCCGGACTTATGGCTTATGGAGATGCCAACGCGGTGGCCATGGAGATCGGCGAGTTCGAAGTCCTTCCCGTGGTTGAGGAAATACCAGTGATCTGCGGCGTCCATGCCACGGACCCCCGACGGCGCATGTGGCACTGGCTTGGCAAGGTGAAGGAAATGGGATTCTCCGGCGTGAACAATTTTCCCACCCATACCATCGTGGACGGCCACTTTCGCAAGGTGTTGGAAGAAACAGGGATGAGCGTTCAAAAAGAGTATGAAATGGTGGCCCTCGCCCGGCGGATGGACCTTTTCTCCATCGTTTACGTCGCCTGCCCGGAGGAAGCCAAAGCCATGGCTCAAGCCGGAGCCGATGCCATCATCGCCCATGTCGGAACCACTGTGGGCGGTTCGATCGGGGTCACCGGCGCGGTCTGCACCATGGACGACGCCGTGGTCCGGACACAGTCTATCATTGATGCGGCGCGGACGGTGAGAAAGGACATCTTTTTCCTCTCGCACGGAGGTCCGATTTGCACTCCAGAGGATGCGGCTTATATCAATGAACATACTGATTGCGTTGGTTTTGTCGGGGCTTCGAGCCTGGAGCGGATGGGAGTGGAGGCTTCTCTCACCGAGTTGACCCGCAAATTCAAGAGCATCCCGGTTTCAAAATCCGCCATCACGTCGGCCGTTAAGGCCCCCAAGGCCAGGAAATAGTTTAAAGGTTCGTTCAATTCAGGAGGAGTTTTCATGAAAATCAACATTTTGCTTTTTGTCTGTCTGGCGATCTTGGCGGACACCTTTTCCCTCAATGCGCAGGAGCCACTCCGGGTTTTTATCCGTGCCGGCAAAAAAACCCACGGACCTGACCAGCACGATCACCCGCGTTTTTTGAAGGAATGGACGCAGCTGTTGAATGAGAGGGGGGCCAGGGCTGAAGGATCAATGGATTTTCCAACCTCGGCGCAGCTGGAAAAAACGGATGTCCTGGTGGTTTACGCCGCTGACGGGATGAAAATTGTGGGTGACGAACGTTCCGCATTTGAAAAATATCTCAAACGCGGGGGCGGTCTGGTGGTGATTCACGACGGCGTGGTCAGCGGTGATCAAAACGACTTTGCGAAAAAAGTCCAGGGCGGCTCATGGGTTTGGGCCAATGGAAAAACGAAATGGCACGAAGGTGAAGTAGGCATTTATTTTGTTGATACCACTCATCCCATCACCAGCGGAATCTCCAATTTCGACTGGAAAGACGAGATCTATCATGACCTGGACATGGATCCCGAGGCGCATGTTCTGGCCACCTCTTTTCACAGTGTTTTCGTCATCGCACCGCAACTTTGGACCTACGAAAAAGCATGGGACGGATCATCTGAAAAATACCGGGCTTTTGTCAGTCTGCCCGGCCACGAATACGCCGTTTTTAACACGCCCCATTACCGTTCCATCCTTCTACGCGGAATCGCTTGGGCTGGAAAAAGAAGCAATGTCGATCTGCTCTGCAAAAAGGAAGAGCTTTCTTCTTTGAAATATCCCGAAGGGGGACCGACTGCTCCGGAAAAGGCTGCGTCGAGAATGAACGTCCACCCCGACTTCAGCGTGAACTTGGTGGCATCCGAACCGTTGATTGAGAAGGCGATTTCCATCGACTGGGATGCGAAAGGCCGGCTCTGGGTGGCTGAAACCCCGGAGTATCCCGGAGGACGGACCATCAACCAGAACGATGCCATGGTGGCGCTCTGGAATGAAAAGAACCCGGAAAAAATAAAACCGGGTCAAAAAGAGGACCGGCCCGCCAAAGATCGCATTTCCTGGCTTGAGGACACAGACGGGGACGGGCGGATGGATAGGAAGACTGTATTTGCCGATGGCCTGGAACTGGTTACTTCGATGGTTTTTTACAAGGATGGTGTCATCGTGGCCCAGGCCCCCGACATCCTCTGGTTGCGTGATTTAAACGGTGACGGGCGTTGCGACATGGAAAAGGAGAAGGTCGTTTTATACAGTGGCTTCGGCACCATGGACACCCATGCGGTGATCAACAATTTTCGATGGGGTTTTGACGGCTGGATATACAGCGCCGTGGGTTACAGCGCCGGAGAACCAAAAACGCCCGACGGAAAAAAATCCTTTGGCCGCATCACTGCCGGAGTCATCCGCTTCAAGCCGGACGGAAGTGCGTTGGAACAATATGTTTCCGGTTCGTGCAACACCTGGGGATTTGATTTCGCTCCCGATGGGGAGGCCTTTTACACAACTGCGACCTGCGGAGAGCATTTCCTTCACGTAGTGATGCCGGAAAAGGACATGGCTCGCGGCAATGTTGGCGGAGTGCGTTCCTCGTCTGTGGTGCCGGATCATCAGAAAATATTTCCGTCAGTTCATCACACCCGTCCCGCATATGTTCAAATTGATCTGGTGGGACAATTCACCGCCACCGCCGGTTGCTGCATGTATAATGGCGGGGCCTGGCCTTCGCGCTACACCGGGTCGCATTTTTGTTCGGAAACGACCATGAGCTTGGTTCACAATGAATTTCCGAAGCCCAAGGGTGTGAGTTATGTGGCCGGCAAAGAAACGGGCCGGGAAGAGGCGGAGTTTATCGCTTCCACCGACCTTTGGTTTCGTCCAATCAATTCACGTGTTGGTCCGGACGGCGCGCTCTACGTTGTTGATTTTTACAATCAGGCCGCGATTCACAATGACACAAGAGGCCCAAAACATGGGGCCCGCAATGCCGCAGTCCGGCCAGACAGGGATCATCATTTCGGCCGGATTTGGAGAGTTCAGCACAAACAAGCCGAAAAACTTCCCGCTTCCAAGCTCAATTCCAAAAATGCTACCGACTGGGTCAAGGCGCTGGATCACCCCAATGGTTGGGTCCGTGGAACCGCCCAAAGGTTGTTGACTGAATCTGGGGAGCCAAAACAGGTTCCCGCTCTCAATCGCCTAGTGGATTCCGGCACCACCTACGGAAAAATGATGGCGCTCTGGTCGCTGCACCAGATGTCGAAGCTGGAAGCGAAAGTTTTATTGAAGTCCATTGATTCCGAAGATTTGGTGATCCGGAAAGCCGCTTTAAAAATCGCAGCGGAACCGGGTGCCAAAACGGGTCCCACGGCGGTGCGATCAATCCTCGCCCGGCTCAACGATTCAGATGCACGGGTGAAACTTCAGGCATTGCTTGCACTCGCGGGTTTTCCTGTCAGCGCCGAGGTGACAACGGCGATCGTCGAAGCCTACCCTGGATTGAACGACAAACACCTGGAGTCTGCCGCTCTCGGAGTCACGGCAAAAGATCCGCTGGCCTTTCTTGCGGCTGCGTTTGATTCCTCCAACGCGGGGAACCTTTCTGCTTTTGCGGGTCAGCTGGCAAAACAGGCCGGCAATGCTCAGAATCCAGAGTTGGCCTCCGCTTTGGTTAAGTTGATCGCATCAAAAGGACCATCAACCGACAGGTTAAAACAAGTGGTGCTGGCCAGCCTCGCCGCTTCTTTGAAAGTGGATGTCGTCCCGGCTTGGTCTGGAGATCTGAAACAGGCATTCAGCCGGCTTCTAACCACGCAAGACCCGGAAGTTCCCGGTGCCGCCCTTCCCCTGATTGCCCGTTGGGATGCGACAGGAGAATTGAGCGCTGATCTGCAACCTCAAATCAAAAAAATGATGGCACAGCTGAGCCTGAGCGATCTGGGCGAAACTCAGCGCACACAGCTTGCGGTAAATCTCCTGGGCGTCCGCAAAATGCACCCGAGCATAGTTCCCGAACTTGCCAGTCTGCTCTCTGTTCCAGGCTCGGTGGTGATGCAGAAAAGAATCATCGAAGCTTTCGGTTCGGCACCCGACATGAATTTGGGAGAAGTTTTGATCAACGAGTTTTCCGGATTCTCGCCGGATTTAAAGGACCCTGCCCTGACCCAGATATTAAAGCGGTCCGAATGGACCCTGGCGCTTTTGAAGGCGGTCGAGGATAAAAAAATCAACTTGCCGGAGCTTGGGGCAGGGTCAGTTCACCGGCTCCGAACACATCCGGACAAGAATGTGGCAAAAAAGGCGAACGAGGTCATCGACGAAATTCGTGGTCCTGAGCAGAAGGAAAAGGATGCGTTGATCGCACAATTTGCAGCAGTTGCGCAACAACCGGGAAACATCCCGAATGGCAAGACTCTTTTCACGCAGAACTGCAGTTCCTGCCACAAGTTCAAAGGGGAGGGGAGGGAACTGGCTCCGGATCTGACCGGCATGGGGGCGCACGGGGCGATGGATTTGCTGGTGCATATCCTTGACCCCAACCGGTTGGTCGAACCCAATTTCATCAGTTACAACTTCGAAACCAAGGATGATCAAAGCCTGGAAGGAGTCATCGCCCGGGAGAATCAAAGCGTGGTGGTGTTGCGGAATGCCGCAGGCGACGTGGATGTCAGGGTGGACAACATCAAGAGCCGCCGGGCAACGGGGCTCTCCTTAATGCCAAATGGTTTTGAGGTTCTTGGTGGTGAAGGATTGCGGGATCTGATCGGCTACCTTTGCGCCGATGAAAACAAATATCGGATCCTCGACCTGAGCAAAGCTTTCACCGCAAACACCTCGCGAGGCATATTCAACAGCCTGGAGGCGCGGGATGAATCCCTGCGATTCCGCAAGTTTGGAGTGGTGAAGCTCAACGAGATTCCATTTGAAATCGTTAACCCTACGCGCACGTTGTCGGGAAACAACGTCACCGTTCTCAAGGGTGGTTTTGGGCTGGCAAAAACCTATCCCCAGAAGGTGGAATTGCAAAATGTGAATTTGAAGGCCAGCCGCCTTCATTTCCTCGGTGGCGTGGGCGGTTGGGCTCATCCCTATGGTGAAAACAGTCTCGGCATCCCCGTGGCGAAGGTTTTGGTCCGTTTCCACGACAATACCTCCGAAGAGTTTGTTCTGAAGAACGGTGTCGAATTTGCTGATTACAACGGCACACCGGAGGTTCCCGGATCCAAGTTTGCGCCCGACCTAGTGGCGACAGGCCGCCAAGTCCGATGGTTCAGTCGTGACCTAATGGCGAGAGAGCCGATTCAATCCATCTCGCTTGAAAGTTTCGACAACCGGGTGGCACCGGTTTTTGTGGCCATCACCGCAGAGGTGGCGGATGGCGGTGGATCACATGGGGTGATGACTGCGGCCCGGTCGGTCGAGGCAACTGGTGCGCAAGGCGCGGGAAAACGAATTCTTACGATCGGAGGCAACAGCTCCCATGATTTCGAGAAGTGGTTCAATCTAGCAGATGCTGAAACATTGACCGCGGCTGGTTTCAAGGTCGCATACACCGAACAAATGAGCGAGGTGGAGGGCAAGTTAACCCAGACCGATTTACTTTATCTCTCCAATAATCAACCTTTCCCTGTCGGTAAGGTGCGTTCAGAAGTTTTTGATTTTTCAAAGAAAGGTCTTCTTTTGGTTCATGCCGCGCTTTGGTACAGCTGGAAGGACTGGCCCGAATATAACGCCCAGCTCGTCGGAGGCGGAACCAGAAGTCATGACAAGTTCGGATCCTTTGAGGTCACCATTGTCGATCAAAAACATCCGCTCACACAGGGTGTGGAACCGCAGTTCAGCATCGTGGACGAACTTTACCATTTCGAAAAGGATCCCGCTGGAAGCAATATCCATGTTCTGGCCACTGGCAAGAGTCCCGTGACGGGAAAGGTGTTTCCAGTCATGTGGACCACGGAACTGCCGGGTGGAAAGGTGGTCTGCCTGACACTGGGCCATGATGGGAAAGCCCATGAACATCCTGCGTATCGGAAACTGCTGGTGAACAGCTGCCGGTGGCTCAGCAATTAGGTTCGCAAAGAGACTTATCAACGCGGTTTTTAAGCCCTGCGTTCGTTTCCATCGAGGCTGTGTGTGGAGAGCGGGTGAAGCATTTATCGGAGTTCCGAGTCAGGGCAGATTGTTACCCATTCGGAGCCGGTAATAACGAATCCCGCCGGGGTTGTTGGTTTCTGTAAGGAACTGCAGATTATGGTTTCCCTTTAACGGACCCGCCACATCCGACCAAAGTCCCGCGTCGATGGAGTCGGCTGCTTCCAGCGAATTGGTGATGCCAGGCGGACTGCGAAATGAGACTCTCACCCGATTGGTGATGATTTGGATTGTTTCGATTTTCAACCCCGCTTGGAACACGACCGGCAACACATCGGAAGGCGACTGGATGGGGCCACCTCCGATCCCGTTGGTAGAGGTGTCAATGATGCGAAACCCAACGGTGTAAGTTCCCGGCGAACTTGTCGTAAACTCCCGCCCGTGGATGTGTCCGTAGGGATCCGATCCCGGCTCCCCGGAGTTTTGGCTGACGATGAGGTGATTCGTCCCATTCGTCGTGCCGGTGAGTTCGCTGAAGGTGATTGCCCCCAGATCGCTCTCCCCGTCTCCTTCCCAAAAAGCAAAGCTTCCACCGGGAGGCCCCATCACACTCACCACCTGCACGGCGAGGCGAGAACCAAACGCCGCATGACCGGGGACAGGGCCGCCGTTCGAATCAGTCGCTGGCAGCGCGGTGAAAGTCAGCCTGTCACCCCGGTAATAACCTTTGTTAAGACCTATGGTCCTTAATATTTGAGGGAAGGAGTAGCTGGAGCGGTTGGCATCAAAGAGAATTCCGTTGCTGAAATGGAGCTTGTCATTTTGATTCGTTCCCAGCGCTCCAACAAAGATATGAGTGTCCCCCCGGCTGGGGAACGCCCATGCTCCCAAGGCAAGCAGCAGACTGATCAAGCGCCGGGTAAGGTTCTGGTGCTGAATGTTCATATATGGAATTTTGCAATCATCGGTCCGCACTCGGATAAAAGCCAGTAAACCAACCTGGGGCTGGAGCAAAGGCAGAAACTCGTAAACCACCAAAGCACTGCCCCAAATTGGTTTTTCGATCACGTTTGTGATCAAATTTCAACGTTCCCCTGAACTCCGATCACGGAACGTGATGAAAACGGAAATATTGTTCGATGACGCTGCTGTCGAGCAAAACGCCGGGTTGTCCCTCCACGATAACGGGAGCGTTGGTCACGTTCGTCCAGTTGGTGGCGTCAATGGCCGCCCCGGATTGAAGCACCCAGTTGGCGGCGGTGCCAGAAGGCCACGAGACGAAGACTTTTGGAACAATACTGAGGGCAGGCGCCGGAGCCACCGACAAGATCGCTGAAATGCCATGGGGTGAAAGGGCCGTTTCGGCGGTTTTGTTTTCAATGTCATTTCCGCCGATGAAAATGGTGTAGTCACCAGCACCGAGCACGAAGCTGCCCGACACGGTGCCTGCATGGTTGGTGTCGGCCGCCGAACCTTTGTAGATCAGGCTGCTCAATTGGGAGAAATCCCCCGGAAGATCGCCATCGCCACCAATTTTCCAGTCGCTCAGCGCATTCCAGCTTCCATCAGTCGCATCTGAATTGGTGGCTCCCGGATCCAGATTCTGTTGAACCCACCAAGTCCGCCAGGCGATGGAGGCCTCACCGGAGTCATGGTCGGCAGCCGACGGGAGTGCCGTCTGGCTGGGTGCAAAGGGTGCAACGGCAGCGAGCCCCGCGTAAATTGAGAAACCGGGCATAAGTCCGCCGAGCGAATTTGTGGTCGCGTTGGCATTGGCTGAGACCGTCAGGCTGACCAACGCGGAATTGTCCAGGTGGAAACGAAAGGCGCGACCGCGATGGCTGTCACCCAGAATTCCATCAGCGGCGTCGGCCCAGCCGTAGTTGCCCGTCACCGCCTGATTAGTGATCGCCCTGGTACCGTTCGTCAGGCCTGAATAGGATCCGAAATCACGTGCGGAATAACCGACGTGCGCTTCTGCTCCATAGTTCGCCCCGAGGCAGACCGCAGCCGTCATCAGACCTTTGACGAGGCTTCGAACGCCGTGCAAGACGAAGGTGGTTTTTATGATGTTTTTTTCTTTTACAGTTTTCATGGTGTCTTTTTTTTGTTTTAGCACAGAGAGAACATCGAACGAACGGCATTCGAGAAAAAATGGAACAAAGTTTGCAACCGGGATGGCAGGAGCAAACCAATCTCAGCAGCAATGCGGAGGACAAGACAAAGCGGCTCAGGCAAGAATCGGCGGTGGAGTCGGGGGGGCGTTACTGCGCGAAGGAAGGCGTTCGATTGCTCCGGATATTTCGCGTCTCAGGATCGGAAAGAAAAATTCAGAAGGGTGTTCAGTGAGAAAAAATCCAATTTCTTCAAGTCCAGTTGTGTTTCTGGTTTTTGTTCAGTCTTTTTTCCTTCTTCGACAAACTTGCAAAGTTTGCACGGCTGTTTGCCGTCAAACGTTTTTACGAGAGCGACAGTCAGCGAAGTCTCTTGACAGGCTAATCAGGAGAACTTCGCCCGAATCGAAGCCGGTATGCGGCAGACGCTCGCCGCCACATTGCATACGCGGCGGCAATACACACCACGTCCGCCTTGAATCCCGTCCGAACCTGCCGCCCGCTCTCGCCATCGCACAAGAACCACTCATGGGCCGCATCCGCCTTAGCCCGCCCTACCTTCTCCACGACGATTTCCCCGCGCCTATCAGAACTTCACATTTTCCAGATATTTCACGCTCACGGGAAGGGACTCCAGCGGGTCGGTGGATTCGTCCTCGATGAAATAATGTTTCACACCGGCCGCCGCCGCCTGCTTGAGCACCGCCGGCCAGTTGACTTGTCCGGACCCAAGGGGGACGTCATCCGTGGGTGGCGCTTTCCCGGTGTGGATTCCTGTCGCGGCCCCGCGGCGGAGATCTTTCAGATGCATCAAAGACCAGCGGTTTGGATATTTCGCCAGCAATTTGGCAGGATCCTGGCCGGGATGTGTGACCCAGAATACATCCATCTCAAAGCTGACAAATTCCGGCTTGGTCTCCTCCATGAGCAGATCGAAATGGGTCCGTCCACCGCCATCTTTCAATGGTTGAAACTCATACCCATGCGGATGATAGGCGAAAGTGATTCCTGCCGCCGTGAACGCCGCCCCCCAGGTGTTGAAATCCGCCGCGGCACGGCGCGTATCAGCCTCGGTGAAGCCTGCTGATTCCTGATGAGGAATCCAGGCGCACATGGCGTATTTCACCCCGAACGCCTGGGCCCGCTTCACAGCAGATGAAATGTCGTCTTTCATGTTTTTATAACCAAAACCGGCGCTCACCAATTTCAGCCCCCTTTCCTGCAACAGAGTTTTGAACTTTTCCACCCCGAGTCCGTAATCACCGCCCCCTTCGATCTCGACGAATCCCATCGCCTTGATCTTGTCCAATGTGGCGGGGACGTTTGTCTTGAACGAATCGCGAAGGCTGTAGAGCTGCAATCCGATCGGATGCTTAAAATCCCCAGTCCGCTCGGCGGCGCTACTGGCGGCACCGGAGATCAGCATCGCCAGCAGGCAAATTGTGATCCGAAAGATTGATGTCAGGGAATGGTTCATGTGTGCTTTCATTGTGATTTTTCTAATTTCAAGTTTTGTGTCAGCCAGTCAATTGACAGTGATTCCTGTTCCGGTGTCACCTTCATTTGTTTACCTGGTAGTGCCCAAAAGGCTGTGCACGTCGGTGCGGAAAATGCCTTCGAACGTTTGGGAGCAGTCCTGTGGATTGCTGTGCGAGCAGTGCGCGGGTCGCGAGGGTCGCGAGCCTCTGCGGTTGACAGGATGATTTCTGCGCCTTTCATCCGGTGTCTGAGCCAATCCATCGGAGACGCTACTGTTCCTTGACGGTTTGAGCAAATCACAGCTCGGGCTGGTGGCAAAACTCGCCTGGGGAGTTTGTTATGGTTTCGGATTTGGCCTGGGCATCGGTTATGTTTTTGACCGGTTTCAGCAGGCGACAGACGTCGTTTCGGGGCTTCGAGCGGGAACGGCGCGCACGGAGTGACGCGCCCTGCCGTTTTGTAAACCTTCGTTGGGAGGGTGGGGCGGGCAGTCCCCTGCACGCCGAGTAGGGCAACCCGCTCAGTCAGCTTGAAGCTGACCGGAGGCCACACGGGCGTAATAGCCTCCGGCATCCAGGAGTTGATGGTGATTTCCAGATTCCGCAATGGTCCCGTTTTCGATCACCAAAATCTTTGTCACCCGTCGGATCGTCGTCAGCCGATGAGCCACCATCAGCGTCGTTCTTCCCTGCATCAGCTGGTGCAGGCTGGAAACCACCTGTGCCTCGCTTTCCGCGTCCAGCGCGCTGGTCGGTTCATCCAGCAAAAGTATCGGCGCGTTTTTCAGGAATGCGCGCGCCAGATTGAGCCGTTGCCTTTCGCCAACACTCAACCGGGCACCCCCGTCTCCGATAAAAGTGTCGAAACCTTGCGGAAGTTTTCGGATGAAATCGATGGCGCTGGCCTGGACCGCAGCCTCTTCAATCTCTTTGGCCGTGGCATGTGGCCGCCCGTAAGCGATGTTTTCACCCACGGTCGCCGCCATCACGATAGGTTCCTGGAGCACGACTGCGATTTGCGAACGGAGATCGCGCAAACTCAACTGGCGCAGATTGATTCCTTCAAGTTTTACCTCACCACGCACTGGGTCGTAGAACCGCGGAACCAGATTCATCAAAGTTGATTTGCCGACCCCGCTCGGACCGATCAACGCCGCTGATTCTCCTGCCGCGAGTTTAAAACTGATCCCTTTGAGCACCTCCTGATCCGGTCTGTAACCAAAATGCACATCGGCAAACTCCAGGTTGCCAAGAACCTCCACCGGGGGTTTTGAATGGGTTTCTTTGATGTGGGATCTAGCCTCACCCGCCCGGACGAGGCGCTGGGCGTTCGGTGCTTCCTTCACGTCCTCTTCCGTGTCGAGAATTTCAAACACGCGTCCAGTTCCCGCCGCCGCACTGGCGACCGTGGCGCCCACATGCGAAAGCTGATTCAGTGGATCGTAGAGCTGTGTCAGGTAGGAAATAAATATCCAGAGCTGCCCGACGCTGAGTTTGTTCTCCAGCACCTGCTGGCTGCCGACCCAGATGATGCCTGCCGTGCCGAGGCCGAAAACGAGGGAAATGGCGAACCAATACACCAGCTCCCATCCATGCTGGCTGAGTCGTTCGTGCTGCGAACGAGCGGTGAACCCAAGAAAACGCCGGCGTTCCCTCGGTTCCGTTGTGTAACTCTGAATCAAAGGGAGGGCGGCCATGCTCTGCTGCACATGAGAGGCCACCTGGCTGTCGGCCTGTTGCGCCACCGCGCTTTGTTCCGTCATTTTTTTGCCAAAAAAACGGATCACCAAAATCAAAGCAGGAATCGTTGCCACTGCGACCAGGGTGAGCAGGGCATTGATGCGGGACATGACCACCACCATCAGGATAAGTGAAAGTCCGGCGTTTAAAGTGGTGACGAAACCCTGCTGAAAAAGCGTTTGGAACGAAAAAGTGTCCCAGGCGGCGCGATAGATTAAATCGCCGGCCTTGGAGTTGTGATGGAATTTTAAGGAGAGCCGTTGCAAGACGGTGAACACTTCGTTTCGAACCCGGCGCAATCCACGCAAACCGACTTTGATCGAGACATAGTTTTGAATGGCGGCGATTCCGCCTTGAAGCGCGTAAATGAAAAACAAACCACCTGCTATCAATCCGATCTGAGTGGCTTTGTCCAAGGTTGCCGACAATCCGGCGATTGCGTCTGGCCATGGTTTTTCCCCCAAGACGTTGTCGATGAGCAACGCCACAGGCCACGGTTTGAGAACGTTGAAAGCGATGCTGACGACCATCAAACCAAACACAGCAACGATGCGGTTGGTGTCCGGTTTAAAAAAGCGCCAGGCGCGAAAGGATCCTTTCACGGAGCAGACTCTAGGAAAAAGCCTGTTTTAAACCAGTAGATTTGTGAGACTCGCGTCATCTGTGGCGCGATTAAAAACGGATGAGACCGCAGACCGCGGCTGTATCGTCCTCGGTCAGCCGCAGCCGGTGACAACTGTCGGGGTTGTGGGAGGTTCCTTGCGTTCAGGTTTTGCGCACTGCCGCGGTTCACAGAACCGCAGTCCGTCAGAGCAATCATCCGCATTTAATCACGCCCCGGTCATCTGCCGGTTCACGAAATTTGTCGTGACCGCTCCGCTGAAAACCTCTCTTTTGGCTCAATTCGGCAGTGATATCAAGCGGTAGAACCGTTGTTTCGAGGCGCTT
>Ga0163144_10016821_pt1 | contig 14960 bp, 17 predicted proteins | sample OliLak19BULKMAT1_FD_123175 | JGI IMG/M metagenome (GOLD analysis project Ga0163144, IMG submission 123175) | Freshwater microbial mat bacterial communities from Lake Vanda, McMurdo Dry Valleys, Antarctica - Oligotrophic Lake LV.19.BULKMAT1 | ecosystem: Environmental > Aquatic > Freshwater >... | reverse complement strand
GGCGAACCAGTGTTCGCGCGCCTTCATGATGATGGCGTTGGCGTCGTCCTCGGACAGGATTTCGGCGCCGATGATTTCCACCAGCTCGTCGCTGGCGAGATCGCCAAGATCGTCCAGCGTCTTCACGCCCTTTTCACCGAGCTGCACCAGCATGGCCGGGGTGAACTGCGCGAACGCCGCCACCTCGTCGGTGACGCCCAGCGCCACGCGCTTTTCGTTCAGGTCGCGGTTGGTGCGCTCGATATGCTCCAGCGCGCGGCTGTTGAGTTCGCGGGCGAGGTCCTCGTCGAAGCCCTCGATCCCGGCCAGCTCATCGACCGGCATGAAGGCGATTTCCTCGATCTTCTCGAAACCTTCGGTGACCAGCAACTGCGCCATGGTCTCATCGACCTCGAGCGCGGCCACGAAGAAGGCGGTGCGCTCGTTGAATTCCTTCTGGCGGCGCTCGCTCTCCTCCTCCTCGGTCAGGATGTCGATCGCCCAGGTGGTGAGCTGCGAGGCGAGCCGCACGTTCTGACCGCGCCGGCCAATGGCCAGCGAAAGCTGCTCGGTCGGCACCACGACTTCGACGCGGTGCGCGTCCTCGTCCAGCACCACCTTGGCGACTTCGGCGGGGGCCAGCGCATTGACGATGAAGGTGGCGGGATCGGGCGACCACTGGATGATGTCGATCTTCTCGCCTTGCAATTCGCCGACTACGGCCTGCACGCGAGAGCCCCGCATGCCGACGCAAGCGCCGACGGGGTCGATGGATGAATCGTTCGACAGCACGGCGATCTTGGCGCGGCTGCCGGGATCGCGCGCCACCGACTTGATCTCGATGATGCCGTCATAGACTTCCGGCACTTCCTGGGCGAACAGCCTGGCCATGAACTGCGGATGGGTGCGCGACAGGAAAATCTGCGGGCCGCGCAGTTCCTCGCGCACGTCGTAGATATAGGAGCGGATGCGGTCGCCCTGGCGGAAGTTCTCGCGCGGCAGCAGCTCATCGCGCCGCACCACCGCCTCGGCGCGGCCGAGATCGACGGTGACATTGCCGTACTCGACGCGCTTGACCAGGCCGTTGACGATCTCGCCGATGCGGTTCTTGTACTCGTCGTACTGGCGGGCCCGCTCGGCCTCGCGCACCTTCTGCACGATGACCTGCTTGGCGGTCTGGGCGGCGATGCGGCCGAACTCCAGCGGCGGCAGGTTCTCGGAAATCTTGTCGCCGAGCTGGGCGTCGGGGTTGCGGCGCTGCGCCTCGGTCAGGGTGATCTCGATGGCGTCGTTCTCGACGGTCTCGACAACCAGCAGCAGGCGCCACAGGCGAATCTCGCCGGTCTTCGGATCGATTTCGGCGATGATGTCGTTCTCGGCGCCGTAACGCGAGCGGGCCGCCTTCTGGATCGCCTCCTCGAGCGCGGCGATGACCACTTCGCGCTCGATGTTCTTTTCGCGCGCGGCGGCATCGGCGACCTGGAGCAGCTCCAGGCGGTTGAGGCTATAGGCGGTTTCGGCCATGACAGGCTCCTTGCTTTCTAGTCGTGCTGTTTCAGGCTGGCGGCGATCAGCTCGTCGGTCAGCACCAGTTTGGCGTTGTCGATGTCGGCGAACGGCAGCGCCGCGTCGCCCTTCTCGGTCTGCACTTTCACGTCGTCGCCGGCCAACCCCAGCAGCTTGCCGCGGAAACGTTTCTGTCCGTTGACGGCGCGGTGCATTTCCAGCTTCGCCTCGAAACCGGAGAAGCGTTCATAGTCTTTCCGCCGGGTCAGCGGCCGGTCGATGCCGGGCGACGAGACTTCCAGCATGTAGGCGCCGGCAATCGGGTCCTCGACATCGAGCAGCGCCGACACGGTGCGGCTGACGGTTGCGCAATCCTCGACGTTCATGCCGCCATCCCGCGCCCGCTCGGCCATGATCTGGAGGATCGGCGGGCGCGCGTTGCTGAGATGCACGCGCACGACCTCGTACCCCAGCGCCTCGAGCGAGGGGGCGATAATCCGTTCGATGCGCTGCATGGCATCCAAGAAACTTAGGCTCCGGACAGCAAAAAAGGGCCGGACCGGCCCCCGTCGCTTTCCACCCGGTCAACGACCGGGCCAGTCCTGATGGCGCGCAATATAGTCGGGAAAACCGGCCCCGCAAGCGGATTCTGAATCAGCCGCGCCGCGCCGCCTTGAGGTAGAGGCACGGTATGCCCTGGGCCAGCGCCTTCTGTTCGTAACGGGAATGCGGCCAGTCCCGGGGGTCGGGCCGCTCGGGCGTGCGCCATTGCGCGGTTACCGTGAAGTCGGGCGTGGCGGCCATTTCGGCCTGCATCCATTCCGCGTAATCGGCATGATCGGTGGCCAGACGCAGTTCGGCGCCCGGCCGCATCACCCGCGCCAGCTCGGCCAGGATGGGCTGTGACACGATGCGCCTTTTGTGGTGCCGCGCCTTGGGCCACGGGTCGGGGTGCAGGATGAAAACCCGGCCCAGCGCCGTGTCGGGCAGGGCTTCGAGGACGAAGCGCGCATCGTCGGCCAGCACCCGGACATTGGTCAGGCCGGCATCGGTGACCTGCTTGAGGCAGGCGGTGACCCCGTTCAGGAACGGCTCGCAGCCGATAATGCCGACATCGGGCCGCGCCACCGCATGCGCCACCAGGTGTTCGCCATTGCCAAAACCGATTTCCAGCCAGACCTCGGCCGGGGGCGTGGCGAAGAAGGTGCCGGGATCGCGCCGCTCGCCCTCGGGCGGCAGATCGACTTTCAGGCCCGGCAGCACGCCGGTCAGCATAGCCTGCCGGCCGGCGCGGAGCGGTCGCCCCTGCCGCCGTCCGTAAAGCTTGCGCCGTTGCGGAACGCCGAGGGAAGCGGTCAGAACGCCGCCTTCAGGTCCTTCACCAGGTCGGTCTTTTCCCACGAGAAGCCGCCGTCTTTTTCCGGCTTGCGGCCGAAATGGCCATAGGCCGAGGTGCGGGCATAAATCGCGCGATTGAGCTTCAGATGCTCGCGGATGCCGCGCGGGGTCAGGCTGACCAGTTCCTGCAGGACCTTCGAGATCTTGTTCTCGTCGGCCTCGCCGGTACCGTGGGTGTTCACATAGACCGAGAGCGGGTGCGACACGCCGATGGCGTAGGACAACTGGATAGTGCATTTCCGCGCCAAGCCCGCCGCCACCACGTTCTTGGCGAGGTAGCGCGCGGCATAGGCGGCGGAACGGTCGACCTTGGTCGGGTCCTTGCCCGAGAAGGCGCCGCCGCCGTGCGGCGCGGCGCCGCCGTAGGTATCGACGATGATCTTGCGGCCGGTGAGGCCGCAATCGCCGTCCGGGCCGCCGATCACGAACAGGCCGGTCGGGTTGACGTAGAACTGCTCCTCGGGCGGCATCCAGCCCGATGGCATGGTCTTTTCCACGTACTTGCGCACGAGGCGTCTCACGTCGCCGGATTCCATTGCCCGGCCCTTGGCGTCCTTGGCGGCGTGCTGGGTGGAGACGACGATTGCGGTGCAGCCGACCGGCTTGCCATCGACGTAACGCAGGGTGACCTGGCTTTTCGCATCCGGCTCGAACAGCGGCTCCCGGCCGGAATGGCGCGCCTTGGCCATGGCCGACAGGATGTTATGCGCGTACTGGATCGGTGCCGGCATCAATTCCGGGGTCTCGTCGCAGGCATAGCCGAACATGATGCCCTGGTCGCCGGCGCCTTCGTCTTTGTTGCCCTTGGCATCGACGCCAACGGCGATGTCGGCGGACTGGCCGTGCAGCAGGACCTCGATCTTGGCCGTCTTCCAGTGGAAGCCCTTCTGCGCGTAGCCGATGTCCTTCACCGCCTCGCGAGTCAGCTTTTCCAGCAGCTTCACATTGGGTACGCCGCCCTTGAGCATCGGCGCCTTGGGGCCGCACTTGTCGGCGGCCAGGCGCACTTCGCCAGCGATGACGATACGGTTGGTGGTGGCCAGCGTCTCGCAGGCGACCCGGGCATAAGGGTCGAGGCCGAGAAAGGCATCGACGATGGTGTCTGAAATGCGGTCGCAAACCTTGTCCGGATGACCCTCGGCCACGGATTCGCTGGTAAACAGATAATCGGATTGCGCCACGCTGGTATCCCTCCCGACCCAAAAAGCCTTGGCTTATTGGCAACCTTTGATGACTCGGTCAAGAAAATTGCCGTATTTCCGTTTTTGCACTGTGGAAATCTGGCGGAAGCAAATAGCGGTACCGAGTGGTATAGGACCCGGAACCTTGATGACAGTCTCTCGTTACCCCTTGGATGATAGATTGGCCCGATGCAAGCAAATGGCCGGACGATGATTTTGCGGGCCTTGGCCGTACTGGCGATTTCAGTTTTGCCGGCCGGCTGCGCAGGTCTGCCTTTTGGCCAGGTCGAGGCGCCGCCGCCGGCCCTGCAACCGCCCCCGCCCCAACCCGTCGTCGCGCCCCCGCCGCCGCCTATGGCTGCGCCGGAACCCGCGCCACCGCTGCCTCGCCCGCGTCCAGCGGCCCCCGCCGTATCGGCGGCGCTGCCCGAGTCCGGACCGCCGGCCAGCGCCGCCCCGCCCGCCCGTCCCGGCCCCCAGGCTGGTCGGCCTGAACGAGGCCGCCGTGCGCGAACTGCTGGGCGAACCCGCGCGCATCAGCGAAACCGGGCCGGCGAAAGTGTGGCACTATGCGCCGGCATCTGCCTGTCCGCTGAACGTCGCCTACTTCCTGGATTTGACCCGCAACGGATTTTTCGTGCTGGCCTACGATGCTGGCGCGGACGCGCCCCCCGCCAGGGTGGAAACCTGTTTGCGCGAGATTGCGAATGACCGTGCCCGCCGCTGAAAACCCCGACACCGAGATTCCCGTCGTCGTCGTGGTCGATGACGATCCCATGGTGGTCGAAACGTTGGCCGGCAACCTGGCCCATGCCGACCTGAAACCGATTCCGCTGGTGAGCGGACAGGCGGCGCTGGATTTTTTCGCCACCGGCCAGCCATTCGACGCGCTGATCCTGGACTGGCAGATGCCAAACATCGACGGCCCGACCGTGCTGGAAAAGGCCCGCGCCATGGGCATCACCGTGCCGGCGATTTTCCTGACCGGCCTTAGCCAATCCATGTACGAGGAGCGTGGCCTGGCGTTGGGCGCGGTCGATTTCGTCGACAAGACGAAAAGCTTCGCGATTATCCTGCAGCGCCTGCGCCTGGCGCTGGCCGGCGCCAAGGGCGGCGCCGGCGGCGAGGCCGGCGGCATGGTCAAGAGCGTGACCCGCCACGGTCATCTGGAATTGCAAAGCGACAGCGCGCGCGCGCTGTGGCAGGGCGCCACCGTGCCGCTGACCTTGAGCGAGTTCCGCGTCGTCCAGTTGCTGGCGGCGAAGGGCGGCGGCGACGTCACCTACCGGGCGATCTACGACGTGGTGCGGGGCGAGGGTTTCCAGGCCGGCGCCGGCGAGGACGGCTACCGCGCCAATGTCCGCGCCCTGATCAAGCGCGTGCGGCAGAAATTCCGCGATCTCGACCCCGGCTTTGAGGCGTTGGAGAACTATCCGGGGTTTGGTTATCGCTGGCGCGCCGACATCTGAGGAGGTTGCCACGCCGGCCGGCGAAGCCGCGCGGCCACGCGGCGGCCGGCTCACCGGATCGTTGCGCGTCAGGTTCGTCTTGCTGGTGCTGGTGTTCGCCGCCGTGCCGGCGGTGCTGTACCGGCAGTTCGAGGCCTCGGACGCCGAGCAGCAGACGCTCTTGCTCGGCGCGGTTCGCGACCGTGGCCTGATTATCGCCCGCGCCCTGCAACCGGTCCTGGAAACCGCCGACCGGGTGCCGTTCGCCCGGCTGGACGATGAACTGGCGCGCTACGGCGCCGGCGGCGTCACCCTGAAACTGCTGTTTCAGCCGGCGCAGACCGACGCCGGCTTTTTCTACGTCGCCTCGGCGCCGAAGGTGGAGAAGATCGAGGCCTTGCAGCGCGAACGCGCCGGGCTGGTATAGGCCGGTGTGCTGGACCGGCTGGCCGCCACCTGCCAGGGCGACCTGCCTCTGGCCATGCGCGTGGCGCTACCCGGCGGCGGCAGCGAGCTTGTCACCTCGATTACGCCGGTGAAGAGGGCCGGCGGCTGCTGGGCGCTGCTGGTGTCGAACCGCCAGGACCCACTGACCGGGCGCGAACTGGGCCGCGCCTATTGGCGCTCGCCCGAGGTGCGCTTGGCGCTGGCCATCTACGTGGCGCTGGCCGCGATCACGCTGGGCCTGTTTTTCGGCCTGTGGCGCAGCCTGGAACGGTTCGGCCGACTGGCCCGCGGCATTGCCAGCGGCGATGCCGATGCCGGCGGCTTTGCCGCGCGCAACCGCATACCCGAACTGCATCCGGTGGCCGACGCCTTCGACGGCATGGTGGAGGCCTTGCGCAGCGCGGCCGGTAATATCCGCCGCGCCGCCGAGGACAATGCGCACGCCTACAAGACGCCGCTGGCGATCATCGCCCAAGCGGTGGAACCGCTGCGCGCCGGAAAGCTGGACGCCACCGCCTGCGCCAAGGCGGCGCAAACCATCGAAGCGACGGTGGCCCGCCTGAACGACCTGATCCGCGATGCACGCCGCCTGGACGGCGCCACCGCCGACCTGCTTGATCCGCCGCGCGACGCCATCGACCTGTCGGCCCTGTGCGAGGACCTGGTGGACCGCTACGCCGATTCGGCCCATGCCGGCCGCGCCCGGGTGATCGCCCATGTCGCCGATGGTATCGTGGTCACCGGCGGCCTGGCGATGCTGACCGAGGCGATCGAGAACGTGATCGACAACGCCATCAGCTTCGCCCCGCCGGACGGCGAAGTGACCGTCATGCTGGGCCGCACTCCGCGCGGTGCGCACCTGACCGTCGCCGACCGGGGGCCGGGCGTCGCGGCGGCCAACCTGGGACGTATTTTCGAGCGCTACTTCTCGTACCGGCCCAATCACCCGAAGGTCGATCGCGGGCGGGACGCCGGCAATTTTGGCGTCGGTCTGTGGCTGGTCCGGCGCAATGTGGAAGCGCTGCGCGGTCGCGTGGTGGCCGAAAACCGTGTGGGCGGCGGTTTCCAGGTACGGTTGGAACTTCCCTTACGCCGCTGACGTTTAACAGGTCCGCTTTTTTCAGATCACAGGTTTGTCACAGGATGTGACCGGCTTGTCGCCCCGCCGGGCGCAACCTTGCTCCATGCTCAGCGTAGGGATCGCATGCAAACCTTCTCGCCGCCACCAAGCCAGTTGCGCCAGATCGATATGGATCGTGTGGTAATCGACCCCGAGTACCGCCGCACCGTTATCGAAATGTTGAACAGCCGCACTGGCGACGCCGAAGGCAGCGCTGCTTCGCGCCGCAAGTCGATCAAAAGGAGTAATTGACCATGGGTTCCCTGTTGTCGTTTCCCGCCCGCCTGACTTTCGCCCGCTATGCAGAAGAATCCGAGATTGCCGCGCTGCGCGAGCAACTGACCCACGCCGAGCAACGTTACGCCGCGATCCTGCCGGTGGTGCGCGACCTGGCGCTCAATCCCTGCGCCGATACTGCCGATCTCAGCCTCAAGGCGCGCAGCGCCCTGAAACAGGCCCGGCAGATTCAGTAACGAATTCAAGCGCGGCGGAACTCATAAGCTTCCGCCGCGCGGCCTTCAAGGCGACCGCTTCAGGGCCGCTAGTTCGCGAAGCAACTGCTCCAGATTGGTTTTGATGAACCCTTTATTAGCGACCCGCAATCGCTCCACTGCAATAAATGCCGAACTGAATGGCGCTGTGTACGGCAGCATGAGCGTTTTATTCATGGTTTCGGCGCCGGTGACGCGCTCTCTCAAAAGGTAGTTCGCGGACGTTGTCACCGTCATGTCTTGTCGGCCACCGCCTTGATCAGTTCGAACAGACGGCGGCGCACCGTGGCGTCGCCGATCCGGGCATAGGCCCGCATCAGCTCCAGCGCCTCGCGCGAGGCAGCGATGTTCTTCTCGGTCGGCGCGCCAGCAAACGGTTCGGGATCCTCGGCCAGGCCGCGTAACGCCGGCCGGTCGCCGAGATGGGTCTCGATTCCTTCGAAGAAATAGGCGGGCGGCACTCCCAGGATACGGGAGAACTGGTACATCCGGCTGGCGCCGATGCGATTGGCGCCCTTTTCGTACTTCTGGATTTGCTGGAAGGTCAATTCGACGGCGTCGCCCAGCCGCTCCTGGCTCATGCCGACCAGGGTACGCCGCAGGCGAAGCCGGGCGCCGACATAGGCATCGACTGGATTGCGTTCCCCGGCCGCCAAACTGGTTTCCCCGACTGCAACCTTATGGCGTGGTTATCGCGCCTTCAGGTTGTACGGTCAATGGCGCCGGCGCAACAGCAGGACCAGGCCGCCAAGCAGCCCGGCCAACGCCAATACCAGCCACTCGCCAAACCGGCCATAGGGCGGGGCGGCGATGGCGACCGGCAGGGCCGCATCGATCACGCCGGCCTGACCCAAGCCAAGGCGGGCCTGAATGCGGCCATGGGCGTCGGCGACGACCGAGATACCCGTATTGGCGGCGCGGACCAGCGGCAACCCCTGTTCGACGGCGCGAAAGCGGGCCATGGCAAGGTGCTGATAGGGCCCCGACGAGCGGCCAAACCAGCCATCGTTGGTGATGTTCAACAGGAGGCCGGGGCGCTTCATGCCGGGTTCTTCGATCTCCCGGGGGAATATTGCCTCGTAACAGACCAGGATGCGGGCCGGCGGCAGGCCAGGCACATCGAGCACGGCCGGGCCGGTGCCAAATGAGAAGTCCACGCTGCCTGGCACCAGCTTGTCGATGCCGATCAGGCTAAGCAGGGGGCGCAGCGGCAGATATTCGCCAAACGGCACGAGGTGGCGCTTGTCGTACCCGGCCAGCACGGTGGCGCGGTCGTCGATGGCGAGCAGGCTGTTCCAGACCATAAGCGGCTGGTCGTCGGGGGTTCGGCGCGGCGCGCCCGACAGCAGCACCCCGCCCGGCGGCAGCGCCCCGGCCAGCACCGCCAGGGCGCGGCCGTCGCCCTCAACAAAGAATGGAATCGCCGATTCCGGCCAGATGAGGTGGGTAGGCGGCGATGCCGTTGGCGTGAGGCTAAGCTCGATCTGGCGGCGCACATGGGCGACGCGGCGGTCGCTGTCGGCCATTTCGCGCTGGTCGATGGCGGCCTGCACCAGGCGCAGCCGCACATCGGGCACGGTGGCGTCGGTGGCGCCGGCCAGGCGCCACAAGCCGATGGCCGGCACGAGCGCCAGCAGCGCCGCGCCGGCAAGCCAGTGCCGGCGCGCCAGCAGCATGACCGCGACCAGGGTCAGCAACGACAGGCCGTAGACGCCGAACCAGGCGGCGGCCTGCACCGTGATGTCGCTGACCGCCCAGGCATGGCCGACTAGGTTCCAGGGAAAGCCGGTCAGCAAATGACCGCGCGCGAACTCGGCAACCACCCAAGCGAGAGCCAGCAGAAAGCCGCGCCGCGCGCCGTCCGCCGGAACCGCCCACGCCACGCTGAGGCAAAATGCCGGGATAAGCGCCAGGCCGGCGGGCAGGCCGAGGATCGGGAACGGCAGCAGGATGGCGAAGCGCGCGACATCGACCAGGAAGGCGATGCCGGTCCAGTACAGGCCGAAGACGAACTGCCCGAAGGCGAAGCACCAGACGATGGCGAAGACGGTGCGCCAGGTTTTCGCACCATCCAGCAGCCACAGCAGGCCGGCGAAGGCGAGCAAGGCCGGCAGAAAAAACACCGGCGCGAAAACCGCAGCGGTAGCCGAGCCCAACGCCAGCGCCAGACCGAACCGCCGCCAGCCCCGCAGGGCCGCGACGCGAAGTGGCAGCGCGGTCATTTGCCGGTGGGTGCCGGCGGTGGCGGCAGGTTGCGGATGCGCAGGCGCTTGACTCGCCTCGCATCGGCGTCCAGCACTTCGAAGCGCAGGCCGAGGGGGTGGGCGATGAGTTCGCCCCGGCGCGGCACGCGGCCGACCAGCGAGAAGACGAGGCCGCCCAAAGTGTCGATATCCTCCTCGCGCGCGGGGTCGCGCAACGACTGGCCGATGCGGTCCTCCAGCGTCTCGACCGGGCAGCGCGCCACCGCCTCGAGCGTGCCGTCGGGCTTCTCGACCAGGAAGGGGCCCTCCTCTTCGTCGTACTCGTCGCGGATTTCGCCGACGATCTGCTCGACCAGGTCCTCGATGGTGACGAGGCCATCGACGCCACCGTACTCGTCGATGACCAGCGCCATGTGCAGGCCGGTGCCGCGCATCTGCAGCAAAAGGTCGAGTACCGGCACCGAGGGCGGCACGAACAGCACCTTGCGGACGATCGGCGCCAGTGCGAATTCGGTCTCCTTGCGCCAGAACGGCAGCAGGTCCTTGACGTGCAGCATGCCGGCGACATCGTCCAGCGTGCCGCGATGCACCGGCAGGCGCGAATGGCCGGCGGCGATGAACTGCGCCACCGCCTCGTCCAGCGACACGTCGTGGCCGATGGCGATGATGTCGGCGCGCGGGACCATAATGTCGTTGACCGACAGGTCGGCGACGGTCAGCACGTTGCGCAGCAGGGTACGCTCCTCGGACTCGACCTCGCCCGGCTCCTCGCCATGCTCCTCGAGCAGTTCCTCGAGTTCCTCGCGCAGCGAATCGTCGGCGCCCTTGCCGCGCAGGCCGCGCACCCAGTCGCGGATGCGGGCGCCCAGCGAGGGCTTTGGCGCGTCGGCGCGGGCGGGGAAATCGGCGTCGCTCATCGGCTCGCTACCAAATAGGGATTGGGCACGCCGAGCCGGGCAAGGATGGCGATCTCGATGCCCTCCATCCGTTTGGCCTCGACGGCGTTCATGTGGTCGTGGCCCAGCAGGTGCAGCACGCCATGCACCACCAGGTGGGTGAAGTGATCGCCCAGCTTCTTGCCCTGCGCCCGGGCCTCGGCGGCGACGGTTTCGCGCGCCAGCACCACATCGCCAAGGTGGCGCGGTTCGCCCGGCGCGGGTGGCGGTGAGTCGGCATCGACCAGCGGGAACGACAGCACGTTGGTCGGCCGGTCCTTCTTGCGCCACTGGCGATTCAGGGCGCGAAGCGCGGCGTTGTCGGTCAGCACGACGACGAGTTCGAGGGCGTCCGGTTCGTCGGCCAGGGCGGCGCGGGCGGCGCGGCGCACCAGCGTCTTGGCGTTCGACAAGGCCGGACGCCATGCGGCGTCGTCCACGCGAACGTCGATGATCCGATCCATCATGCCGACCATGGCCGCGATGCCCCTAGAGCAAGTTCCGGTCAGGTGGATTCACCTGACCGGAACTTGCTCTGTCATCTTTCAACAAGGGGGCGCCGACGCGCCCCGTCATGCGCGTCGAGGCCGAGGTCCTTGTCGCGCGCGCCATAGGCGCGGACAATGCGGGTCACCAGCGGGTGGCGCACCACATCGGCCTCGCCAAAGCGGACGAACGAGACGTCCTCGATGCCGTCGAGGATGTTGACGGCATCGCGCAGGCCGGACGGCAAGCCGATCGGCAGGTCGATCTGCGACAGGTCGCCGGTCACCACCATGCGCGAATTCTCGCCCAGCCGCGTCAGCAGCATTTTCATCTGCACCGGGCTGGTGTTCTGCGCCTCGTCCAGGATGACGAAGGCGTTCGACAGGGTGCGGCCGCGCATGAAGGCCAGCGGCGCCACCTCAATCTCGCCGCTTTCCAGGAACTTCACCACCTGGTCGCCCGGCAGCATGTCGTACAGCGCGTCGTACAGCGGGCGGAGGTAGGGATCGATCTTTTCGCGCAGATCGCCGGGCAGGAAGCCGAGCCGCTCGCCCGCCTCGACCGCCGGGCGCGACAGGATGATGCGATCAACCTTGCCGGAAAGTTTCATCATCACGGCGACGGCGACCGCGAGATAGGTCTTGCCGGTGCCGGCGGGGCCCAGCCCGAACACCAGTTCGTGGCGCATGAGCTGGTCGAGATAATGCGCCTGGGTCGCCGAGCGCGGCACGATGTTGCGCTTCTTGGTGCCGATGGTCGGCAGGTCGCCCAGTTTGCCGGCGGGCTTGGCGATGCCGGGGCCCGACGCGGCGCCCGCGATGCGAATGGCGCCGTCGATGTCGCCGCTGTCCAGCGCCTCGCCCTTTTCCAGGCGGGCATACAACGTTTTCAGAATATCGCGCGCGGTTTCGCGGCCGCTGGGCTTGCCGCCGATGGCGATCCGGTTGCCGCGTGGCGTCAGCTTGACGCCGAGTTGCTGTTCGATGCGCGAGAGGTTGCGGTCGTGCTCGCCGAACAGGGCCGACAACAGGCGGTTGTCGGCGAAATCGAGAATCAAGGCTTCCTTGGCGGGGCTGATTGATAGATCGGTCAAGTGGCTCCCTCGGTTCATGCCGCCGCGGCGCTGGCTGCGCCGTGTACACGGCCGTTCAGGCTGTTTTGATAACCATCGACAATAAACGTTTCGACCAGATGACCCTGCCAGTCGGCAGGTCCATCGACGACCACGGATTGCATATAGGGCGACTTGCCGATCCACTGGCCCGGACGCTTGCCCGGCCGGTCGATCAAAACATCCATGGTGCGGCCGACACAGGCACGGTTGAAGGCGAGTTGCTGGCGCATCACCAAGGCCTGCAACTCAGCCAGCCGCGCCGTCATGACGTGGTCCGGGACCTGCTGTTCGATGGTCGCCGCCGGGGTGCCGGGGCGGGGGCTGTACTTGAACGAGAAGGCCTGGGCGAAGCCGACGTCGCGAATGAGGGCCAGGGTCGCCTTGTGGTCGGCATCGGTTTCGCCGGGAAAGCCGACGATGAAATCGGAGGACAGGGCAAGGTCGGGCTGGGCCGCGCGCAACCGGTCGATGATGCGGCGATAGGCGTCGGCATCGTGGCGCCGGTTCATGGCGCGCAGGATGCGATCCGAGCCCGATTGCACCGGCAGGTGCAGGAACGGCATGAGTTGCGGCACCTCGGCATGGGCGGCGATCAGGTCGTCGTCCATTTCCAGCGGGTGCGAGGTCATGTAGCGCAGCCGTTCAAGGCCGGGCAGCGCGGCCAAGGCGCGAATCAGGCGGCCCAGGGTCCACGGCGCGCCGTCGGGGCCAGCGCCATGCCACGCATTCACGTTCTGGCCCAGCAGGGTGACTTCCCGGGCGCCGATGGCCACGAGCCGTTCGGCCTCGGCCAGAAGGTCGGCGGCGGGGCGGGAAAATTCGCTGCCCCTTGTATAGGGCACCACGCAGAAGGTGCAGAACTTGTCGCAGCCTTCCTGCACGGTGAGGAACGCGCTGGCCGCCGGCCGTGTCGGCTGCCTGGCCAGGGCCGCGAACTTCTCGGCGGCGGGAAATTCGGTGGCGACCGCGCCCGGCGCGCCCGCCAGCATGGCGGGCAGGCGGTGATAGCTTTGCGGGCCGACCACGGCGGCCACGAACGGGGCGCGGCGCATGATCTCCGGCCCCTCGGCCTGGGCGACGCAGCCGGCCACGGCGATGCGCAGCTCGCCACCCGCCGCCGCCCGCTCGTCCTGGCGCTGGCGCAGGCGGCCAAGCTCGGAATAGACCTTTTCGGCGGCCTTTTCGCGGATGTGGCAGGTGTTCAGCACCACCAGATCGGCGCCCTCGGCATCGTCCGACAGGGCATAGCCCTGCGGCGCCAGCAATTCCGCGAGGCGCGCGGAATCGTAGACGTTCATCTGGCAACCGTAGGTCTTGATATGGAGTTTCTTGGTCAACAGGTTCCGTCAGCCGCGCGCGGCGAAATCAAGAGAGACGGTAAAAGGCGCCGCATTCAGGCGCAAGGCACAGCGGTAACCGGGGCGGGGGAAAATCCCGCGCGAAGCGAACCGGGCTGGGCCGTTGAAGTCACCAATCGAGACTAGCACCGGCCTGTTACAGGTTCAAGATTGGGCCGGCAGGGCCGCTTCCGGCGCGGCTTTGGCTGGCGGCGGCAATGGCCCGGGCGCCCGGCGGCCCGACAGGCTGGCGCTGACGCCGTGGGAGATGACGGCATGGCAATGCGCCGCCATCGCCTTGCGCGAGGGGAACTGGTCGATGGCGACCGGTGGGTGGAACGTCACCTCGGCGACCGACGGGCCGGCCTGGAGGAACCGCCAGAGGTGCGGGATCAGGTCCTCGTCGCCGACCCAGGCGAAGACAGACATCCAGCGCCGGCCGACCGGCAGGCCGTTCAGCCTGGCATAGGCCAGCGACACCGGCTGCACCGTCAGCGGCCGGCCGTCGAACGAGCGTTCTGCCAGGGAGAAGAACGCGCTCTTGAACGGCAAGAGGCGCATGCCGTCCGACGAGGTGCCCTCGGGGAACAGGATGATGGCGTCGCCGGCCTCGAGCCGCTCGGTTATTGCGTCCTTGTGGTCCTTGGTGCGCTGGGCCTTCCGCTCGATGAACACGCAGCGTTGCAGCCGGGCGAGCAGGCCGAACAGCGGCCAGCCATCGACCTCGTGCTTGGCGACGAACGAGCCCTTCAGCAATGTGTCGAGCACGACGATGTCGAGCCAGGAGACGTGGTTGACCACATACAAAATTGGCCGGTCGGTGGCGATCTGGCCGAAATCGCGCACCTTCATGCCAAGCAGGAAGGCGAGGCCGCGATGGTACAGCATCGGGATCGCCTCGGCGGGGCCAAGCCAGCGCAGCCGCAACGCCAGCCACTGCACCGGCAGCAGCAGCAGGGTCCAGAGTACGGCGCCGACGACGATGGCTGCGGCGCGTAGTTTCACTTGCCGTTCTTCTCGGCCTTCCCGGCCAATGGCCCGGCCAGCGGGGTGCCGTAGAGTTCGAGCCGGTGATCGACCAGCGTATAGCCGAGCTCGCGCGCGATCTCCTCCTGCAGGGCCTCGATGCGGGCGTTGCGGAATTCGATCACCTTGCCGGACTTCAGGTCCACGAGATGGTCATGATGGTCGTCGCGCACTTCCCGCTGAATCGCAAGGCGGGCCAGAAGCTGCTCGTGGCGGTGTTCTCCTTCGGCGTCTGCATCCTCGTATTCGGGGTGTCCACGGTCTTCTGGGTCTCGCTCGCGGCGCTCT
>Ga0163144_10016820_pt1 | contig 14961 bp, 8 predicted proteins | sample OliLak19BULKMAT1_FD_123175 | JGI IMG/M metagenome (GOLD analysis project Ga0163144, IMG submission 123175) | Freshwater microbial mat bacterial communities from Lake Vanda, McMurdo Dry Valleys, Antarctica - Oligotrophic Lake LV.19.BULKMAT1 | ecosystem: Environmental > Aquatic > Freshwater > Lake... | reverse complement strand
TCCCCCCCTCCCGCCGTCCCGCCGTCCCGCCGTCCCGCCGTCCCGCCGTCCCCCCGCCCAACGGACGGCTCGTCCGTGGCCTGGCGGCGGTCACCGTGGCCGCGATCGCGGTGTCCGCGCTCCGGCCGTTCGATGCCCCGACGGGGTGGATGGAGGTCGCGCCCGTCCTGATCGGGCTGCCGCTCCTCGTCGCGACGCGGCGGCGGTTCCCGCTGACGACCCTCGCCTACGCCCTGCGGGCCGCGCATGCGCTGATCCTGATCGCCGGCGGGCACGGGTCGTATGCGCGCGTGCCGCTCGGCGACGGGGCGCGGGTGACGTTCGGCCTCGAGCGCAACCCCTACGATCGCCTCGGCCACCTGGCCCAGGGCTTCGTCCCCGCGATCGTCGCGCGCGAACGGCTCCTGCGCACGTCGCCGCTGCGTGCCGCTGCGTGCCGCTGCGTGCCGCTGCGTGCCGCTGCGTCGCGGCGGGTGGCTGTTCACGCTCGTCACCACGCTCTGCCTCGCGGTGTCGGCGCTGTACGAGTTGCTCGAGTGGGCCACGGCGGTGATCGCGGGCGGCGGCGCTGTCGAGTTCCTCGGCACGCGGGGCGACGTATGGGACGCGCAGGCCGACATGTTGTGGGCCTGAATCGGCGCCACGGCGGCCCAGCCGCTCCTCGCGCGCGTCCACGACCGTCAACTGCGCGCCCTCGGCGTGCCGTGACCGGCGACGGGGCTCACCGCGCGGGCGCGCCCTCGGCGGACGCGGCCGACCGCGGCGCGAAGCGCACCGGCAGCCGCAGGCGGTCGAGCGTCGGGACGCCGTCGACGAGGCGGGGCGCGTAGGTCCAGGCGCGCACCGCGTCGAGCGCGGCGGCGTCCAGCACCTCGTACCCCGACGACCGCTCGATCACGAGGGCGGCCACGCGGCCGTCGGGGCCGACGTCGACGATCAGCCAGACGACGCCCTGCCAGCCCGCGCGGAGCGCGGCGTCGGGGTACGCCGGCGGACGGTTCGTCGGTCGCGCCGTCGAGAAGGTCGTGACCTGCGCCGCCCCGAGGACGGACGCCCGCGAGGGCGCGGCGACCGAAGGCGCAGGGACCGACGGCGCGGCGGCGGCAGCCGATGGCGGCGTCGCCACGAGACGGGCGGGGCGGGTCCGCGCGGTCGGTGACGGCGCCATCGGAGACGGCAGGGCGGGGGGCGGCACGGTCGCGGGCGTCTCGTCGGGCGCGAGCGTCGCGTCCACGGGCGGGAGGTACGGGTCCGTCGGCGTCGGTTCGATCTCGACGGGGGCCTCGATCCGGAGATCGTCGAGCCGCGCGTCCGTCGCGGGGACCTCGACCGCGGCGATGGGGGTCCCCACCGCGACCTGCTCGAACGCGAACACGACCGCGGCGCGGTCCGCCGTGCCCCGCCCTCCACCGCTCCCGACGCCGACGAGGACCCCGGCGTGGAGGACCACGCTCAGGACGACGGACGGGCGGAGAGGGAGCGGGAGGGTCGGCATGGCGGGGACACGGCGGGGACACGGCGGGGACACGGCGGGGACACGGCGCAAAGCGGAGGACCGGGAACCTACCAAGGTCAGCGAAAGACCGGGGGGTGCGGGTTCGCGAGCCATGGGATCGTCGCCTTCCGGGCCCACGTCGACCGCCCCGCCGAGGGACGGATCGACCCGGGAGACATGGCCCCCCGGCCCGTCACCGCGTGGCGTCAGAACTGCACCTCGAACGCCAACGTGAGGTACCGGCCGGCGTCCTCGACGCCGCTGCCGTGGTGCTTGTAGCGCTCGTCGAGCAGGTTCCCGACTTCGGCGACCAGTTCGAGGCGGGCGTCCACCTGATAGCCGACGCGCACGTTCACGGTCATCCAGCCCGGGGTGCCCTCGGGCCCGATCCGGAAGTCGGCCTTGTCGGCGTCCGACAGCCGACGTTGCCGGGCGGACCAGCGCACGTACGGCTCGATCCAGAGTCGGTCGTCGCAACGGGTCCAGCGCGCGCCGACGAGGCCGTTCAGCGGCGGCACCTTGTTGAGCGGCTGGTCGTTCTCGAGATTCGTGCCGCGCGCGTACGACGCGCTGCCGAACGCCCGCCAGCGGCGGCCGAGGTCCACGTCGGCCCAGACCTCGCCGCCGTACATCTCGGCGGCGGCAACGTTCTCGCGGGTCGAGACCGGCAGCGCGTCGAGGGTCAGGTTCGTCGGGACGCGCTGGATCAGGTCGTCGAAGTCGGCGTACCACAACGCGAGGCCCGCGCGCCAGGCGCAACGGTCCACCTTGAGGCCCAACTCGTACGAGAGCACCTGCTCGGGCTCCAGGTTCGCGTTCGGGACCTCAAGGCCGGTCGCGGCGCGGTCGAAGACCGTGGTGTCGTCCACGTTGGGGGCGCGGAAGCCCTGAGCGACCGAGCCGTACGCGCGCCAGCCTGACGAGAACTCGTACGACGCCGCGAGGCTCCCGGTGAACACGTCGGTGACGTCGTCGTCCTCGGCGACCGGTGGGTTCGTCGTGGGGCGGGCCGCGGTGTGCAGGTCGAAGCGGCTGTACCGGAGGCCGGGGACGATCAGCCAGCGCGGCGAGGGCGTCCACTCGTCTTGCACGTACACGCCCAGGGGCATCCACGTGGAGCCCGTCGGGTAGCGAGCTTGGCCCGCCGTCGTGACGCCGGTCGTCGTGTTCGTGTCGCGGCGACGGCTGTACACCTCGTCGTGGTAGAGCTCGAAGCCCGCGGTGACGCGGTGGTCGCGGTGCGGCCGCAGGGTGAGGTGCCCGAACACGCCCCAGGTGTCCACGCGGTCGTAGAGACGGCGCTCGCGGTTCGGGCTCGCGGAGCGCACCTCGTACCGACCCTCGTCCCAACGCTGCACGTTCACGTTGAGGCGCCAGCCCTCCACGAACCCGCCGGGCCGCTCGCCGCGCCCGTCGAGGTACAGGAGTTGGCGGCGCTGCGGGTCGAACTCGAAGGCGAGGTTGGTGCCCGACGCGATGGCGTCCGTGCGCGGAACGTCGCGGTCCTCGTAAAACTGGTAGGCGAGCGCGAGCCGCTGCCCGACCGCGGGCGCGTACTCGAGCCGCAGGTCCGACCCGAGGCCCTCGTAGCCCGTGTCGTCCTGCCGGCCGCCGTCATCGCCGACGCGAAGGTCGTCGAAGTGGTGGCCGTTCACGCCGCCCGTGAAGCCGACGCCGCCGTACGAGCCCTCGTAACGGCCCGCCACGGTGCCGCCGTCGGTGGCCGTGCCGAGGGTGCCCGCGAGCCTCGCGTTCAGATCGAGGCCGCAGGTGAGGTCCTCGCGCCGGCGGGGGACGAGGTTGAGGACGCCGCCGAGCGCGTCGGAGCCGTACATCACCGAGCCCGGGCCCCGCAGGACCTCGATGCGGTCGAGCAGGTACGGGTCGACGAGCGTCAGGTACTGCGTCGGGCCGCTGCGGGTGGTCGCGTTGTTGAGGCGGATGCCGTCCATGAGCAACAGGACCTGCTCGCCGGTGAGGCCGCGGACGATGGCCGAGCCGCCGCCGAGATTCGTCTGTTGGACGAACACGCCGGGCTCCTGGTCGAGGGCCTGGGGGATCGTGCGCGACGCCTGGCGGAGGATGTCCCGGGCCGAGACGGTGGACGTGGCCCGCGGGACCACGAAGTCGGCGAGGCTCGTCCGGGTTGGCGTCGAGACGTTGGCGTCGAACGGGACGACGTACCGGTCCGCGCGCACGAGGACCTCGTCCACCGTGCGGGGGGCCGGCGGCGGGGGCCCCGGGCCCGGGGCGAGTGCGGGGGCCGGGGCGAGTGCGGGGGCCGGGGCGAGTGCGGGGGCGGGGGCGGGCGGCCCGTCCGCCGCGTAGGCGGCGGCGCTGCCGAGGGTCACGAACCAGGCGGCGACCGTGATCGAGCGCATACGTCCCTCCCGGAGACGGGGGGAGAGCGGCGGCGCACGCGGCGCGGTTCACGGGGTCGTGGCGCCCCCGTAGCCGAGGCGGCCGACGGGCTACGGCGGCGTCAGGACGACGTCGATGCCGGTGACGCGCTGGCCCGCGGCGACCGCGAACGGCGTGGCGGGCGTCCCACCGAAGTTCCCGCAGGCGTCGCCCGGCTCGCAGAAGAAGCCGTCGCGGTCGACGTCGGTGCCGGCGCGGACGGTGTACGTGTCCGGCGCGACGCCCTCGAACACGTACCGGTACCCCTGGTCGGCGGAGGCGTACGCCGCCATCACCACCCCGCCCGTGGCCGCCCGACGGAGGACGACGGGGACGGCGGCGCCGAGGAACCGGAACACCCCGACCTCGAGGACGACCCGGACCGACCCGACGACCTGGGTCCCGCTGCGGACGAACACGGTGCCGGCGTAGGCCCCCGACGCGAGGCCCGTGCGGTCGGCGACCACCGCGATCTGCGACGCCGTGGCGGGCGCGCCCGGCAGCGACGCCGTCGCGAACGCGCTGAGCCACGGCACCGTGCCGTCGGTGCTCACGGTCACGTTGTCGACGACCAGCGTCCCACCGCCCGCGTTCGCGACGTTCACCGTCGCCACGTTCTCGCCCTGGACGATCCGCACGGCGCCGGCGGACAGCAGCAGCCGCGGCGGGTCGAGGCGCGGCGTGCCGCGGTCGGCGAGGACCTTCCGCACGGCCTCCCCCACGTGGAGCAGGCCGGCGCCCGTCTGCGGGTCTGGGCCGGCGACGTCGAGGTCGCGGCAGGTCGCGAGCAGCGCGGCGCGGATCTGCGCGGCCGTCAGCGTCGGCTCGAGCGAGAGGAGAAGCGCCGCGGCCCCGGCCACGTGGGGCGCGGCCATGCTCGTCCCCTCGAGGCGGCCCCACGACGGAGCGCGCGGCGCCCGCGTCTCGTCGAGCACCGTCGAGAGGACGCCGTCCTCGAAGCCGTCGGCCGCGACGTCCCGGCCGAAGCCGCCGCCCGGGGCGCAGAGGTCGAGTTCCGCGCCGGCGTTGGCGTACGCCGCGTGGACGAGCCGACCGTCGACCGCGCCCACCGCGACGACCTCCGGGTAGGCCGCGGGATAGAGGACGGCGCCGCCGTCGTTGCCCGACGACGCGACGAGGAACACCCCGGCGTCCGCCGCGGCCGCCACGGCCTCGCGGATCTCGGCCACGTCGATCGGCGTCCCCAGCGAGAGGTTCACGATCCGCAGGGGCGCGGCGAGCGCCGGGCCACTGGCGGTCCCGACGAGCCCAGCGGCGTAGCGGATCGCGTCGGCAAGGTCCGACGACGTGCCGCCGCCGCGCCCGATGGCCCGCAGCGGCATCACGCGGCAGCCCGGAGCGACGCCCGCGACGCCGAAGCCGTCGTTCGCGCGCGCGGCGACGATCCCCGCCACGTGGCTGCCGTGCCACGCGGACGTGCCGTCGCGGGCTTCCTGCGCGCCCTCGTCCGTCGGGTCCGCGTCGCGACCGCCGCCGTCGCCGGCGGCCGCCGGGTCGCTCACGAAGTCGTAGCCCCCGACGCGCTGCGTGTCGAGGTCGGGGTGCGCGACGATCCCCGTGTCGATCACGCCGACGACCACCGACGGCGCCCCGTACCCCGCGTCCCACGCCGACGGCGCGCCGATCGCCGCGAGATTCCACTGCACGCCGAAGTAGGGGTCGTCCGGCGTCGCGAGCGCACGGACGATCGCGTCGGGCTCGGCCCGCGTCACGCACGGGAGCGCCGCGAGCCGCGCCGCGTGCGCCAGCGCCTCCCGTGCGGGGGTCCACGTCGTGGCGTCGACGTCGACGACCCACGCGCCGCCCGCCGTCACGCGGACGACGCGCGCGCCCGCCGTCTCGAGCGCGCGCCGCGCGGCGTCGCGCGGCCCCACGGTGCGCACGAGCACGCGGCCCCCGATGCAGTCCGGGTCATCGAGCGCGTAGTCGACCGCCGCGTCGGAAACGCGCGGGCCCGGCGCGAACGAGGCGGTCGCGGCGCGCGCGGCGAGCGCCGGGGCGGTCACCGAGGCCAGCGTGAGCGTGTAGGCCCCGGCGCCGGCCGCGCAGGTCACGACGACGTCCACCGGCAGGTCCGCCGGCAGCGAGAACAGGACGACCTCGGGGTTCGCCGCCGTCGCGGACGTGGCGACGGGCACCCCCGTCGCGGCGTCGAGCACGGCGAGGTCGAAGCCGCCGAGCGCGGCCCCGCCCGTGGATGCGCGCAGCGTCACCTCGACGTCGACGTCGGTCGGCGAGAGGATGCGGAACGCGTCCGTGAGATCGACGACGCCCTGCCGCGTGCCGTCGGCGCTCCCCTCGCCGGCGACGACGAGTTCGCCGTCGGGCTCGAGCGGCGGCAGCACCTGCGCGCGGGCCGGCGTGCCGTTCGGCTCCTGCTCCGCGACCATGCCCCACGGCAGGCCGGGCAACACGATGGTGCCGGCGACGGCGCCGGGCGTCGGGTCGCCTCCTCCTCCTCCTCCTCCGCCGCCGCCCCCGCCGCCGCCCCCGCCGCCGCCCCCGCCGCCGCCCCCGCACCCGACCGCCGAGAAAACGGCCGCGACCCCCAGAAGCGCCACGGCGCGACGGACGGGAAGATTGCGCATCGGGGAGGTCACCTCGGAGCCGTCGAACCCTCCGCGGTCGTACCACGCGACGGGGCCCCGGGGGCTCGCGCGACGGGCGGTCCGGCGCCGGACGGGCCTCGCGTCAGATCGCCGGGTCAGCCCGCACGTCGGCCCACTGCCGCGCGATCCCCTCCTCGAGGTCCACGCGGGGCGCGTACCCGAGTTGCTGCCGCGCGCGCGTGATATCGCCCGCGGTCGTGCGGACGTCGCCCGCGACGACCGGCGCGTGCGTGGCGGGCAGCGGGGCGCCGGTCACGCGCCGCACGGTGTCGATCACCTCGGACAGGGCCACGGTGCGCCCGCGCGCGACGTTCAGGATCGCGCCGACCGGCCGCTGCGCGAGGGCCGCGACCGTCGCGTCCACGACGTCGCCGACGAACGTGAAGTCGCGCTGCTGGCGGCCGTCGCCGAGGACCTGGATCCCGCGCCCGCGCTTCGCCGCCGAGAGGAACCGTTGGATCGCCTTGTCCGGCCGCTCGCGCGGCCCGTACACCGAGAAGTACCGCAGCACCACCGTCGGCGTGCCGTGGTTCTTGTGATACAGCGACGCGAGGTGCTCGCCGGCGAGCTTCGTGACGCCGTAGGGGCTGTGCGGCGCGGGCAGCGCGGTCTCGTCGACGGCCGCGTGCACGCCGTCGCCGTAGACGCTCGCGCTCGAGCCGTACACCCAGGCCGACAGCGGCAGCCCGCGCGTGGCCTCGAGGAGGCGCTGGGTCGCGAGCACGTTCGCGTCGAGGTAGGTGGCGAAGGTCTGCCCCCACGAGCCGCGGACGCCCGCCTGCGCCGCGAGGTGCACCACCGCGTCGATCCCTGCAACGACCGGCCCGAGGTCGGCGCGGGCGAGGTCGGCCTCCACCACGCGGGCGGCGGGGTGGGCGCGAACCGCCGCGAGGTTGCGCTCCTTGATCGACCGCGCGTAGTACGGGTCGAAGTCGTCGACGACGGTGACGCGATGCCCGTCCCGGAGCAGGCGTTCGGCGACGTGGGAACCGATGAAGCCGGCGGCGCCGGTGACGAGGACGTGCACGAAGGGGGCGCTCCGGGGGGCGTGCGGGGGGCGTGCGGGGGGCCGGGTCGTCCGGGCGGAGGGCGAGTCGGGCCGAGTGTAGCGCGACGGCCCGCCGGGCGATCACGCGGTCGTCACGACCGGCTTCCAGGCGACGATCCCCACCGGCACCGGGAGCACCTCGACGTCGACGAGGCCGGCGGCCGCGGCCCAGCCGGACACCTCCTCGACGGTGTGGTGGCTCTGCAGGCGCGGCGCGAGCCAGTCGTGCACCACCTGCGCGCACTCGGCCCACGTCGCGCGGGGGAACTTCGTGCCGCTGTACGAGCGAACGAACGCCGTCAGCGGCGCGAGCGCGAAGCAAAGCGTGCGGAGCGCCGCGCCGGGCAGGCGCGTCGTCACGGCGCGGGCCGCGCCGAAGACCGCCTCGCGCAGCCGCCCCTCCTGCGGGTACAGCCACACGTACACCGCGCCGCCCGGCTTCACGACGCGCGCAAGCTCGTCGAAACCGCGGCGCGGGTCGGGGGTGTGGTGGAGGACGCCGTCGCAGAACGCGAGGTCCACGGCCCCGTCGCGCACCGGCAGCGACAACACGTCGCCCTGCACCAAATGCAGGCGGGGGTCGTCCGTCGGCACGCCGGCGAGCAGCGGCCCCTCACCGACATCGACGCCGACGACGCGCGCGCCGAGGTCGGCGAACGCGCGGAGGTAGCGGCCGTGGCCGCATCCGGCGTCGAGCACGGTGCGGTCGCGGTACCACGGCGCCCGGATGCGCGTCCCCATGCGCGCGTTGACGAGGTTGCGCCCCATGGCCGCGGGGTCCTTGCCGAAGATCCGGCGCAGCCGCCCGAAGTGGCGCCACTGCCGCTCGAAGGCCGCGCAGACGTCGGGCGCGGTCGGGGCGCTGGCCGCGTCGGGGAGGAGGCGGGGCACCCCACGCTCGATCGGGAACCGGTGCCCCCCGGAGCAACGGAGGAAACCGGTCTGAATCGGGTCCGCGTTCTGCGGGAGATCCGAACCGTCCACCGCCAGGGGGCCACGGCACCGGGGACAGGCCAGGAGGGCGGTCAGCGCGCAGAACACGCGGCGGAGTCTACCGTTGGGACGGTCCGATCGCTCGCGGCGGGCCGCGGCCCGGCCCGAATTTACGTGCAAAAAGCAATCGATCGGGCCGCTTTAGCCCTCCGCTACAGGGTCGCGAAGAAAAAACCGAAATCACAAGAACTTCCCGCTTGCGGAGCCCCGACCCGATCCGTACCATCGCCATCAACATCGAGACGTCGGTCGCGAAAATCCTTCGCGTGCCCTCATCGAGGTGAGCCGGAATCACCGGATTCCAGGCCGTCCGCGGGGCCCGACCCCGTCCGTTCGCCCGCGTCGCCCCGGCGGCGTGCCCGACCGGCGCGGTCCTCCCCATCCGAACGAAACGCCCCACGGCCCCCATCTCCACCGCCGTTTTCGCCCGGCGCCGGTTCCCCGGCATCGAACGCAGGAACGGCCGTCGAGCGGGGGCCCTCTCCCGAAGCCGACAGGAGTTTCCGATGTCCGAGTCCAGTGCCCTCCTCCCGCCCGCCGAGACCGAGAAGGAGATCCTCGACCGGGTCATGAAGGACCCGCGCGAGCTCCCCGACCCGGGGAACGGGCCGGACCGCACGATCCGCCTGCTCCAGATGTCGATCCAGATCGAGCAGGTCGTCGAGGCCCGCTACCTGCGCGTCGGCCGGGCGTTCACGTACGGCCCGATCCGCCGGCTCTTCGAGGAGTACGCCGCCGAGGTCCGCGACCACGCGCGCATCCTCTCGCGCCATCTCCGCGACCACGAGGCCGGCCGCGCCGCCGCCCGCCAGGGCGGGCGTCGTCGGCGTCCCCGCGCCGCCGAGGGCCCCGCGATCCTCACGCCGCACTCGCTCTACGACTCGTTCGACGAGGCGTTCCGGGCGGCCGAGCGCGCGATCGTGTTCCACCGCCGCGCGGCGGAGCACGTCGAGGACCGCTACCTGCGGAAGTTCCTGGACGTGCTCGCGCACGACCACGGCTTCCACCTCGACATCCTCGGCCACCTGCTCGCGGACATCCGCGACCGCGAGATGCACCTGACCCCCGGCCGCAAGCTGGCGCCGGTGGACGTGCCGTGGGTCGCCGCGATCTTCGAGGGCGTGGTGCCGCCGTGGCGCCGCGACCAGGAGAGCGAGTCGCAGCCGAACCGCTGGTTCATCAACTACATGTGATCTCAAAGGGGACGGTCCGATCCGTCAGGATCGGACCCCTCCCCCTCGATTGCAGCGCGGTTCGATGTCTCCTCGCCGCGCGACTCCAGCCTCGCACGATCACGCCGCCCCCCAGGGCGGCGTGATCTCGTTTCTGAAAGACGCGATCTACACCGCCACGTCCCCCGACTCGGCTGGGCGCGGCGGGAAGACGGATCGCAGGACGCCAACCCGGACTCCACCGTAGGAACGCCCCTTGAGGGCACGCGGCCGCCACCGATCGCAAGGCGCCCGGCGGTCACCCATCCCAGCGGCACCTACGAGACAGCGACCTTGGCAACCCGCGCGTCAAGGCCGACGTGCACCGGGACCACCGGACACCCGACGTAGAGCCCGCCCGGGAGCAGCCGCTCGTTCTTCATCACCACCCCGTGCGGCGCCACCCGCGCCCCCTCACCAATGTCGGCGCCGTAGAAGAGCACCGACCCCGCCGCCACCGTCGCCCCACGACGCACGAAGACCCGGTCCATCTTGAAGACCCGGTCCTCGAAACTGTGCGCCTGGAAATACCCCTCCACCGTCACCCCGTCCTCCAACACCATCATGTCCGGGTCCACCACCTGCGCGAAGCCCGCGCCGAGCACCACCCCGCGGCCCACCCGCACGCCCATCGCCCGCAGGTACCACGGCAAGAACAACGTGCCCTCGAGGTTCTCGAGCAGCCCGCGCGCCAGGAACTCCCACAACACGTAGACGAAGTCCCACCGGCTGCACCAACACGACCACAACGGACGCTGCCCCGGCCGCGACCGGCCGATCAACGCCCACTTCGCCCCCACCACCCCGACACAGGCCGCCGACGCCACCGCCAGCGTCGCCAGCGCCCAGCCCAGGGGGAACGCCGCCGGCCACGCCGGATGCGCCAGCAACGCGAACCACACGTAACCGAGCGCCAACGCTCCCACGGGCACCACGAACCGCGCCGCCTCGAAGAAGAAGCGCGAGAACCACCGCAAGAAGCCCGGGTCGTGTGTCAGGCGACGGTCGTACACGACCTCCGCCCGCCGCGGCAACTCGAACGCAGGATGGCCGAACGTGGCCCCGCACTCCTCGAGTTCCGCCCCGCGCGCCACCGTACACACCCCCACCAACACGCCGCCCGGCAACTGCTCGTCCGCCGGCACCACCGCATGGTTGCCCACGAACGACCGGTCGCCCAGCGACGTCGCCGCCAACGTCACCCGCCCCTGCACCACCAACGGCCCGCCCAGGTAGATGCCGTCCGCCAGGAAGCAGTCGTCGCCGATCGTCACCAACTCGGGGATCACATCGATGATCGTGCTGATCTCGGCGTTGCGCCCGATGCGCATCCCCGCCATCCGCAGCCACGTCGGCCAGAACAGCGTCCCGGCGAGCCACGTCCCGCCCACCCGCACGCCGTCGCTCTTCAACAGCGCCCGCAGGTACGCGAGGCTGTACCGGTCCACGACGCCCGCCCGCACGCGCCCGAGCAGCCGCAACGCGAACGCCTCCGACACCAACCCCAGCGGCACGCCGAGCACCACCACCGCCGACACGACGAGGAAGCCCGCCGTGGACCACGTCGGCGCCGTCATCCACCCGATCACCTCGGCGGCGCCCACGCCGCCGAGCGCCGCGGCCGCCGCCATCACCGCCACGACCGGGACCGGCACCAGCACGCGAAGGAGCACCCGCGCGAGCACCAGCAGCACCCCGTGGAGCGCCGGCGGCACCGCGCGGCCGTACGTCGTGGCCGGCGGCGCCGCAGGCTGACCGTCGCGTCGCGCCGGCACACCGTGCCACCGTTCGCCCGCCGGCACCGTCTCGCCGGAGGGGAGCCACGACAGCGCCGTCAGGCACGCGCCATCGCCCACCGTCGCGCCCGCGTCCACGCCCGCGCGCGTCTCGAGCACCGCACCGCGCCCGATCCGCACCGGGCCCACGACGACGTGGCCGTCGTCGAACCCGACGAGCCGGACCGCCGCCTCCTGCCCGAGCGCGGCGTCGTCGCCGATCTCGAGCAGGTCCCACCCGCCGCGGTGTACGTCGACCCCCTGGTGCAGGTGGACGCGCTTGCCGACCTTCGCGCCGAGCGCGCGCAGCACCGCGCCCGCGAACACCGTTTCGTCGAGCAACGCCCACGGGATCCGCCGCGCCGCCTGCGTCACCAGCCAGTGCCGCACGTGGAACGCGCCCCAGACCGGCTCGCGCGCGGGCCGGTAGGCCCCGATCAGCGTCCGCTTCGCGACCACCGTCAGCAAGACCGCCAGCGGCAGCCACAGGAGCGTGAGCACCGACATCGCGAGCGGCAGCAGCAGCAACGTCCCCGTCAGGCCGAGCGCCCGCAGCATCGCCGGCAGCCCCACGAAGACGACCACGCCCAGGACCGCCGAGCGGGCCACCAGCTCGCCGAGGAGCGCGGCGCCCTGCACGACCGTCGCCCGCCACGGCCGCGCCGGGCCCTCGGAGGCCGGCGGGAGCAGCGCCGGACGGCGCATGGACGTCGGCTGCGCGGCCTTCGCACGCAACGCGAGGCCCGCGACGGACCGGGCGTCGTAGAGGTCGCGGACGCCGAGCGACGCCGTCGATGGGTCGTCGCGCAGCGCGGTGACCACCTCGGCGGCGCGGAGCGAGTCGCCCGCGAGGTCGAGGAAGAAGTCGTCCTCCACGGACACGCGACCCTCGGCGGCCAGCACGCGCTCGAACGCCGCGAGCACGCGGGCCTCCAGGTCGTCGCGGGGGCCCACGAGCGTCCGCTTGGACGCCTCGGCCGCGAGCCGCGGCAGCGCCGCGCGGGCGAGCTTGCCCCCCACCGACGTGGGCAGGCGGTCGAGGAGCCCGATGCGCGACGGCACCATGGGCGCGGGCAGCAGCCCCGCGAGCGCCGCGCGCAGTTCCGCCGGCACGGGCGGCGTCGCCGGATCCGTCGGCACGACGAAGGCGACGAGCGACGCGCGCCCGTCGTCGTCCTGCACGGTGGCGGCCGCCGCCCGCACGCCCGGGAGCTCGATGAGCCGGGCCTCGACGGCGCCGAGCTCGATGCGGTGGCCGCGCACCTTCACCTGCGCGTCGATGCGGCCGAGGTGGACGAGCGCGCCGTCGGGTTGGCGCCGTGCGCGGTCGCCGGTCCGGTAGATGCGCCCGTGGACTGGGTGCTCGACAAACTTCTCCGCCGTGAGGTCCGGACGGCCGAGATAGCCCCGGGCCAGCCCGGTCCCGGCGATGCAGAGTTCCCCGGGCGCGTCGCCGACGACGGGCGCGAGGGTCTCGTCGAGCACGAGCGCGTCGTGCCCACGCACCGGGAAGCCGATGACGACCGGGCCTTCGGGCGGGATCGGCGCGCGCACGACGGTGACCGTGCACTCCGTCGGCCCGTACCCGTTCTCGAGCCGCCGTCCCCGGCCCCACGCCGCCGCGAGGTCGATCGGCAGCGGCTCGCCGCCGACGTACAGCAACTTCAGCGCGGGCAGCGCGCGCTCCGGGTCGCGGCACCCCATGGCGCGGAGCAGCGTCGGCGGGGGGCAGAAGACCGTGACGCGCTCGCGCGCGAGCCACGTCACGAGGTCGGGCCCCGAACGGACGGTGTCGTCGTCGAGGACGACCACCGTGCCCCCGACGGCGAGGGCCAGCCACGCCTCCTCGACCGACGAGTCGTACGCTGGCGACGACCCCTGCGCCACCCGATCGGCGGCGCCGAGCCGGAAGTACGCGACGTCGGAGCCGACGAGGTTCGCGATCCCCCGGTGCTCGATCATCACGCCCTTCGGCCGCCCCGTCGTGCCGGACGTGTAGACGACGTAGGCGAGCGAGGACGGGGTCAGCCACGCGGGCGGCGGGGGCGGAGGGACCACGGCACCGAGGGACGCCGCCGCAGCGACGTCCACCACCCGGCCGGCGGGGAGACCGAGACGCGAGGCCCGCGCGCGGCCGGCGGCATCGGTCACGAACGCGACGGCCTTCGCGTCGGTGACGAGGTACCGGGCATGGTCGTCGGGGAAGGCGCGCTCGATCGCGGTCCACGCCGCCCCCGCCTTGAGGATCGCGAGCTGGGCGACGAAGAGGTCGGGCGTATCACGGGGGAGCTCGACGGCGACGACCGCGTCGGGGCCCACGAGCGGCGCGAGCCGCGCCGCGAGGGCGTCGGACCGCCGGTCGAGCTCGGCGTAGGTCAGGGAGCGCCGGGGGCGCTCCGGGGCCTCGGGCACCTCGATCGCGACGTGGTGCGGATGCGCCGCGACGCTCGCCGCGAAGAACCCGTGCAGCAACCCCGGCTCGGCAGCGGACGTCGCGCCGTCGCGTGCAGACAGGGGGCGGTGCGGGTCCGACACGGAGGGCTACCCGACGGGGGCTTCGATCCGGGCGAGGAGGTGCGGCGCGAGCCACGGCCGACGTCGCTCGCGCTCGGGGCGCGAGAGGTAGCGGAACCCGCGGATGGTCCGCCCGCCGCAGCGCGTGCAGCCGCAGGGGAACGGGCTCGCCATGTTCCACTCCGTCGTCTCGTAGTCGAACGTCACCTCTTCCGACGCGCGGATCGGTCGGAGCGCGCGCAGTTCACGGCCCACGATCCGCGCGTTGGGGTCGCACGCGTGGTTGAGCGAGCGCCACGGATAGCGCGCCAGCATGTGCTCGGCGTCGACCTCCGCGAGTTCGGGGACCTCGACGTGCACGTCGGCGTCGACCTGCACCGAGTAGCGCGAGGGCGTCGGCGTGAGCACGCCCTCGATCTCGAAGATGCGCTCGCCCTTGCGGAAGGCGTGCAGCGCGACGACGCGAAGCTGTCCGGCGGACCGCACGACCTCGATCGGGGTCGCGTGCGGTGCGCTCGGAGGGAGGCGGTGGTCGCTCAAGCGGTTCTCGTCATGGAGGGACGAAGGCTCGCGAGAGCGTGCGCACGACGTGCGCACGCACGGGAGTCGACCGGCATTGAACACGGTAGGACCGACAAAGTCCTGCCTTGTCTTCACGTCGACCTGACGTGAACACCCCTCGACGACGTCGACCGAGCCTCCATCACGTGTCGCTCATGCCTCGGCGACGACCTCGAGACACGCGTCGCGGCGACGTTCGACCCCGACGTTCGGCCCCCGACACTCGCCCCCCGACACCCCGCCCCCCCCCCCCCCCCCCCGCCCCCCCCGCCGCCCTCGCCGCCCCTCCGGTCCCGCCCCCCCCCGCGCCCACCGCTCGCCCTGAACGCCACGG
>Ga0163144_10016819_pt1 | contig 14961 bp, 15 predicted proteins | sample OliLak19BULKMAT1_FD_123175 | JGI IMG/M metagenome (GOLD analysis project Ga0163144, IMG submission 123175) | Freshwater microbial mat bacterial communities from Lake Vanda, McMurdo Dry Valleys, Antarctica - Oligotrophic Lake LV.19.BULKMAT1 | ecosystem: Environmental > Aquatic > Freshwater >... | reverse complement strand
GTTTCTTCAGATTCCAAGCCTGTAGGGTCATTCGCACTAATAGGATTATTCAGCGCGAAATGATACGGTGTTATCGCGTCATACTCGCTTGCCATCAAATCATACGCATGAAACCTCCCTAAGGTTACGTCATAACTACGGAAGTCGGTTTCATAGAAGTAGCCTTTGCCATCTGCGAGGTTTGCCTGTTTTTCGCTTTGTCCATTGAAGGTAAAGCGGTTTAGTCCTTGCCTGCCTATCCCGACTAACTCCAATCCCCACGGGTCATAATGCGTTTCCTGTGCAATGATAGCCCCTTTGTGTCGTATCTCCAAATTATCAAACCACGCACAAAACACCAAGCCAAAATTCTATTTCGGTTTTGGCTCGGCATTGTTTTGCTTCACAAGGTACAACCTTGCCCCATACTCAGTTCCAAGTTACGCTTCGCTAAACTTGAAACAGTTTTTAGTTATTTAGCAAACTTGGAGTAGTGGGGGGTAACACTAGATATAATTGTTATCTGGTTTTCCAAACGGCTCATCCATAAAATTCAATGTTTCCTTCGACAATTCTCTTATTTTATTCCATTCCTCTGAATTGCACAGTTTTTCAGCCTCTAAAGTTTCAAAGTCAACACTTTTTAATTCCATATTTACTAAATTGTGCAATCTTAATAAATTTGGTATCGCTTTATAAGTAATTATATTTAATTCCACAAGTTGAGGTAGAAGCATAAATGCCTTCTCAAATGTGTCAAGAATTTCAAATGGTACATCAACAAATTCAGGAAAATATTCCCGCTGCTCATTAAAGTTTAATGAAATCAACTTCAATGATGCTATTAATTTTTTATAATATCTTTCTATTTCCATATTTTCAATTATTTACTTGCTTCAAACGATTTTACTCCATTTTTACCAGAAGAAACTTTCCAATAAGGGTTTCCATTAAAATGCCTATGTGTACCAGGATGATATTGGATATATAAATCTGTTACATCTGTACCTTTACTGTTTAGTTGATGCATCGTCCAGCCTTTATCAGCACTTCGAGTCTTTGTCATTACTCCTTCTTTCCAACCCGAAGTATTTTTAAGGATATTTTGAACTTCGGATAGTGTCTTTCCTTCTAATAAACTTGGGTTGGCAATTACATCATCTACACCTCTCAAAGCTGCACCTCCCCCTTTAGCTGCACCTACTTTTTTTATTCTCTTAAACCAGCTCCCCACCCGATTACCAAATTGAACCGCTTTTGCGCCTACCCACACTCCAGCACAATAAGCAGCGTTTATTATACTTGTTGCTGTCACTGCTGCCGCCGCTGGCAGAAGTGTCACAACAATTACAGGCGCGATTAAGGCGTATCCTACAGACGCTTCACCTGATGTTGGTGATGTACTCGCATGATAAGCGGGGTCATATACACTTGGTTTTTTTGCTGATAAGGTAATTTCAGGTAAGGGTACTGAATTATGCTTATTTCCATACTGATCGCCATAAGTTGTTTCGCCTGTTTTTTCATTTACCTGCGTGTAAGTTTTACCTACATGTTCATGCGTATCTTTCTTATCAGATTTGGCTAAATCTTCTTTTGATTTTACTTTTTCATCCCATGTGATTTCGCCTGTTTTTTTATTTGCTATCCAATCTTTCGCCTCCAATCCAGTCGGGTCATTCGCACTGATAGGATTATTCAGCGCGAAATGATACGGTGTAATCCCACTATATCCACTCGCCATCAAATCATACGCATGAAACCTCCCTAAGGTTGCGTCATAACTGCGGAAGTCGGTTTCATAGAAATAGCCTTTGCCATCTGCGAGGTTTGCCTGTTTTTCGCTTTGTCCATTGAAAGTAAAGCGGTTTAGTCCTTGCCTGCCTATGCCGACTAACTCCAATCCCCACGGGTCATAATGGGTTTCCTGTGCAATGATAGCTCTTTTGTGTTTGATTTCCAAATCATCAAACCATATACAAAACACCAAGCCAAAACCGCGTTTCGGTTTTCAGCTCGGCATTGTTTTGACTACGCACACACTGTTTTTCAGGTGTCGAAAATGAATGAATGATAATTTGTTTTGATGATAAAAGTTCGTCATTCATTTTCTAACATCTGAAAAGCCAAAAATATTGGTTTTTCGACAATTTTAGTGGATTAAGCTATGAAATATGGAACGTATGGTTTTCAGGCTATGTTTTCTATGTCCGTATTTGGTTCAATACAAAATTTGTCAGTGCACCAAAATATTTCTAAGGATAACTGAAAAATAAAAAACACCATTTTCAAGCAATAGAAGGCTATTTGTACCTTAATTTTTATATTTTTGCTTGTCATTTGTCTTTTTTATGAAATACCTGCTTTTTTTCTGCTTGTTTGCTCTTTCGGGTTATACATTTCTTTCATTTACAACGCCGTATCCATTGCATACGCCTGTGCATTTTGGGGTACAATATGAACTGCCAAAAAACAATGCGCTCACAGTGGAAGGTGTGGCTTTGGGGCGAAGGCTTTTTTATGATATGCGCCTTTCTGCCGACAATACTACCTCTTGCGCTTCGTGCCATAAGCTCGAGCTTGCTTTTACAGATGGTTTGCAGGTAAGTAAAGGGATAGGCGGGCAGGCAAGTACACGCAATGCGCCTTCTTTGGCAAATTTATTGTGGCAAAAAAAATTTTTTTGGGATGGCAGAGCGAACAGTCTTGAGGAACAAGTACTGCACCCCATAACTTCTCCTATAGAAATGAACATGCCCTTGCCTGCGCTGGTAGGCAAGTTGCAAGCCATACAGACCTACCCTGACGCATTCAAACAAGCCTTTGGTAACAAGAAAATAACGGCTGAAAATATAGCAAAAGCCCTTGCCCAATTTGTGCGCACACTTGTTTCGGGCAATGCTCGCTACGACAAAATCGTAAGCGGGGAAGCCTTGCCTACCGAAAGAGAGAAGAAAGCCATCGCCCTGTTTTTTACGCACCCCATTCCCGAAATAGGTTTGCGTGGTGCAAATTGTGGTGATTGCCATGGTAGTCATCTCACTACTTTGGGGACTTTTCATGACAACGGACTCGACCACCAACCAAAAGACGAAGGGCAGGGAAGTATTACAGGCAAGCCCTTTGATGTAGGCAAGATGAAAACGCCTTCTCTCCGCAATATTGCCCTTACTGCCCCCTATATGCATGATGGGCGATTCCGTACCTTGCGTGAAGTAGTTGCGCATTACAACGAACATGTGCAAGCCTCGCCCAACCTTGACCCGTTGATAGCCCAAGCCTCGAATGAAGTGGAAGGAACGATGCTGAAACTAACCGAGGAGGAAAAAGAAGACCTGCTCTTTTTTTTTGAAATGCTAACAGATTCGAGTTTTATACAAAATCAAGCCTTTCGCAAACCTTGATTTATATGCCCCACCGCGCTCGTATCCATTCAAATTTGAGCTTACGATGTTCCTTGCCTCCCCCTTCGTGTGCGCCATACGTATAAAGATAAACTTCCTTTATACTTTTTACTTTGTTGTAAGTTGCATAACATGTGTGTGGCGGGCAAGTCCAGTCTTGTAAGCCAATGCTCATCAAAACAGGACAGGTTATCCAATCGGCTACGTTTTTGGTATCAAAATAGCGAAAGTTTTGTTGCAATGTCCAGAATGAAATATCTGGAACAGTTTTTTGATAACGTTTTAGTTCGGCTTGCGCCCAAGACGCGTCGGCTACCAACTGCTCTACATTGCAAAGAAAAGGCACATCAGGCGCGCAAACGCTTATCCGTTTGTCCAAACCAGCCAAAAGCAAACTTAATCCGCCGCCTTGGCTCATACCTTCTACGCCTATGTGTGTAGTGTCTATTTCGGGGCGTGTCATCAAGAAGTCAATGGCGCGTATGCAATCCAAGACCGCGCCTTTATAAAAATAGGTGTCCTTGTCTGCCAATCCATAAGTCATAACGTGGTGGTAGTTTTGAATTACGAATGGGCTATCGCTTTTGCCATGCCCGCGTATATTCAGGGCAAGCACTGCAAAGTCGGTAGGAATGCCTCTGTACGCATTTTCGCCTAATGAAAGTGCATCAATAAACAAGCCGCCAAGCGAGGGTATTTGGAGCAAAGCGGGTGCTTTTTTGCCATGTGTCGGTATGCGATAAATGCCTTTTATGGTGTAGTTGTTGGCACTTTTCATCTCGAGGCTATATGTTTGGTAAAGCCCGTGTGCAGGCGCGGGTAGTTTGGTGAGTTGAAAGTTCGGGGCTACTTTTGCGAGGTCAGCTTTCGCATTTGCCCAAAAGGTTTTGAAATCAGGGGCGCGGGTAGTTGGTGCGTCTATTTCGTGTAAGCCATAGCCCAGAATATAGGTTTTGCTGATGAGTTTCGCCTTGCTGGTTTTTTGTGTAAAGCGGACATAGAGCAAATAGACGCCTGTTTCAGTAGCTGTACCTGCTATTTGGACAGGTGTGGCTTGTTGGGAGGCGAGGGTTACTTCTTTGTCATAACCTGCGATGGCTTTGCGGTCTAAAGTGGCGATGGTTGCCATGATGCTGCCTTCTATCGGGTATCCTTGGCTGTTGGTGATGGTGAATTTGGCAGCTACTCGCTTGCCGATACCAAAGTTACCTGCACCCAAATCTACCACTATTTTCAAGACATTAGGAGGCGTAAAAGAAGTATCAGAGAAGCGTTTGGAAGCAGTAAGGAGGCTAATGCCTACGAGCGCGAGGAGGATTCTAAAAGTCATAGCCTTGCAAATATAAGTGTTTTTCGTGAAAAATCACCTTTCGCCAAACAATTTAAGGGCGTTTTCTGTGGTTTGTTTTTTGACTATTTCTATGGAAATTTCTTTTATGTCGGCTATTTTTTGAGCAATGATTGGTATGTAGCTTGATTCATTGCGTTTGCCTCTGTGTGGTTCGGGGCTTAGGTACGGCGCGTCTGTTTCGAGTACCAAGTGTTGGAGGTCTATTTGGGGCAGGACTTTGTTCAAACCGCTGTTTTTGTAGGTAACGACGCCGCCTATACCCATTAGAAAGCCTAATTTGATGATTTCCTTTGCTTCTTCGAGTGAGCCTCCAAAACAATGGAATACACCTGTAAGTTTGCCATCTTGTAGCTCTTTCAGCAAGGCGATAGTTTCTTGTGTCGATTTTCTACAGTGTATTAGCAAGGGGAGGCTGTATTTTTTTGCCCAAGCAGCTTGTATTTTGAAGGCTTCTTTTTGTTGTTCAAAATACGTGTCGTCCCAATGCAAATCTGTTCCCATCTCGCCTATAGCCGCGAATGAGCGTTTGGTGAGCCACGCTTCTATTTCATACAAGTCCTTTTCAAAGTCCTTGCCTACAGAGCACGGGTGCAAGCCCATAGTAGCGAAACAATGTGCGGGATACTTTTCCTCAAGCTCAAGCATGCCGTCTATTGAGGTATGGTCGATGTTGGGTAAATACATGCGTGTAACGTTCTTGTCGAGTGCGCGCGTTATTATGTCCTCTCTATCATGCTTGAATTGGTCAGCATAAAGGTGTGCGTGTGTGTCAATAAAATACATAGTTTTTTGAATAAAGATGCAAAAATAGGCTTTCTTTTTCACACAAAAAACTTACCTTTGCACTTAAATTAGCCAATACTATGAAAAAAGCAACAAGATTTTTTTTGATTTCTCTTTTCTTCACCCAAAAACTGCTAGCACAAATAGACACTATCGGCAGTGTCGGAGATGACACGCGCGCTGTAGAAACGTATGACCTGCAAGGGTGTTTGAAGTATGCTTTCGAAAATAATGAAACAGTAAAAAAGAATCAGCACCAAGTAGGAATAGCGCAAGCTGAAGTGGGAGAGCGATTGGCATCAGGGCTTCCGCGTGTGAGTTTAGATGCGAATATGATAGACAACCTGCGTATCCAACGTGTTTTCTTGCCTGATGGCACGCTATTCGGGCTTCCGCCAGGACCTGCCGCAGTAACTTTCCAAACACAGTTTTCTGGCTCGGCAAGCATACAAGTAAACCAAATGTTGTTTGATTTCTCGTATCTGTTGGGTGTACGTGCCGCCAAAACTTATACAGAACTAACCAAAATGCAGGCAAGCCTCACCAAACAAGAAATAGCAGAGCGCGTTTCAAAAGCCTATTATGCGGTACTTATCAACAAAGAGCGTATCTACCTTGCTTTTTTGAATACAATGCGCCTCGACTCGCTACTCAAAGATACCAAAATACTCAATGCCAATGGATTGGTAGAGAAAATAGACGTAATGCGTGCCGAAGTCGCACTGAACAATATGCGTACGGAAGCCAAAAAAATCAATCAGTTGCAAGAACTAACCTTGCAACTGCTCAAATTTCAAATGGGTATGCCTGTCCGCGATTCGCTCACATTGCAAGGGAACTTACGCGAAATAACCTTGAACCTTGAAGAAAACATGTTTTCAGAATTAGATAAGATGCAACGCAGTGAGTTCGCATTATTGGAAATGAACAAAACAATGCAAGAACTTAACGCCAAGTATGTCAAATCTTTGTATTACCCACGCCTTGCCGCTTTTGGCAATGTAGGCGCGAACACAGGACAGAATCAATTCAGAGATGTTTGGAAATTCAATGATAGATGGTTTCGAAATGCAAGCGTCGGTATCAATTTGAACTGGAATCTTTTAGACGGCTTCAAACGAAAACACAGCTTAGAAAAAACACGCCTCGAAATATTGAAAATAAAAGAGGACGAAAAAATATTGCGCAGGAATATTGATTTTGATATAGCCAAATCCAAAACAAGCCTTGAAAGCGGGCTGCAAGACCTTGAAATACAAAAACGTAACATGGCACTCGCGCAAGAAATAGTCGGACTATCCAAAATAAAATATAAAGGTGGTACAGGCTCCAACATGGACGTTATCAATGCAGAGGCTTCTTACAAAGAAGCCGAAAACTACTACTACAACGCCTTGTATAATGCCATTTTAACAAAAATAGACCTTGAAAAAGCTTTAGGAAAATTGGTTAAAGAATAAGATTTATGGCAAAAGAAGCAAAAATTCAAGCAGGATTAGATGGTTGGTCTGTATTTTTTTACCTCTGTCTTATCACTTTTGGCTGGTTCAATATATTCGCCGCAGTATATGATATAGGCGGCACAAAGCCCATGTTTGCCTTTTCACTCAATTCAACCAAACAGTTGATGTGGATTGGTACGTCGTTCTTATTGATTATCATTATTTTAGCCTTGGACTATAGGTTTTATGATACATATACCTATTTGTTTTTTTTAGCGATTATCTTTCTGTTGTTGGTCGTTTTAGTCATTGCAAAGGAAGTAAACGGAAACCGCTCTTGGATAGAAATTGGCTCATTCAAATTGCAACCTTCTGAATTCGCAAAACTTGTAACCGCCTTATCCTTAGCAAAATACCTCAGCAGTCCAATAGCCCGCAACAATTCACGCGAGCATTATTTGTTTTTAGGTGGGATTGTAGGCTTGCCTGCCTTGTTGGTATTGCTGCAAGGTGATGCAGGTTCGGCTATGGTATTTGGCGCGTTTGTTTTTGTATTGTATCGCGAAGGGATTATTCCTTCTTGGTTGTTTTTTGGTGGAATAATAATGATAATTCTCTTTGTCTTATCATTGGCAGTGTCAAATTTGATGTATCTGATTTTGCCTATTTTGATTTTGACGCTTGTTTTAATTTTGCAATCCAAACGCAATTATAGCCTCATCGCTTTTATTTTGATAGCGGCAGGGTGTTTGATGTTCTATGTATTCAGCGCAAAATATGTTTTTACCAACTTTCTAAAAAAACACCAGAAAGAACGTGTTTTGGTATTGCTCGACGAAGATATTGATGCGGCAGCCAAAGATGTACGTTACAACCTCAAGCAATCGCTTATCGCTATCGGTTCGGGTGGTATGGCAGGCAAGGGCTTTCTCGAAGGCACACAAACCAAACTCAAATACGTACCCGAACAAAGCACCGATTTTATATTTTGTACCATAGGCGAGGAGTATGGCTGGATGGGTAGCGTTGGTTTGATTATTTTGTATTTCTCTTTGTTTTTCCGCTTGATAATACTTGCAGAGCGGCAAAACGATAAATTTGCACGCATATATGGCTATTCGGTAGCCGCCATTTTGTTTTTCCACTTTGCTGTGAATATTGCCATGACTATAGGGCTGTTTCCTGTTGTAGGAATTCCCCTGCCTTTTATCAGTTATGGCGGTTCTTCTTTGTGGTCTTTTACTATTTTGCTGTTTATATTCTTGAAATTTGATGCAAATCGTGAGCAACAAATGGTGCGGAAATAGCTTATTCGTCAGTCCGCACCTTCATGCCAAGTTTGTCTTGCACTACATTTTGCAATAGTTCATTGCTTTTCTTAAGGCGCTCGTTCTTTTTTTCAAGCTCCTCAATAACATGTTCATAAGCGTTTTCTTTGAACGTCATCACGCTGTAGGCAAGGAAAGAAACCCAACAGGCAGCTATACAAAAAAATATCCAACCGCCGTCCCAACCTGTAAGCCATTGTGTAAGTACAGAAGTACCAACAACGCTCGCCATGCGAAGTCCAAAACCTTGAAAATCGGTGCTATCTACTTGGACTTGAATTTTAGACATAAAGATGAGGGTGGAGGGTGGAGGGTGGAGCGTGGAGTTTTCAACGCTCAATATTAGGTACAAATTTAAGTAAATTCGTTTAAATAACAAAACATTGGAACTAAATTTTAACAAAGGAAATGGATTGCTTCCAGCCATAGTGCAGGACGCTAACACACACAAAGTATTGATGCTGGGCTACATGAATGTAGAAGCGTGGCAAAAAACACAAGCCGAAAAAGTAGTAACTTTCTACAGCCGTACAAAAGAAAGGCTATGGACTAAAGGCGAAACGTCAGGCAATTTCTTACAAGTAATAGAGATATTAGTGGATTGTGACCAAGACACGTTGCTCATTCGCGCCTTGCCTACGGGTGCAGTGTGCCATACAGGAGCCGACACTTGTTTTCAACAAAAAAACGCGCCTGATTTTCTGACACACTTAGAAGGCATTATTCAAGAAGCACATGAAACGCCCCGCGAAGGCTCTTACACTGCTTCTTTGTTCGCAAAAGGTATCAATAAAATAGCTCAAAAAGTGGGCGAGGAAGCTGTAGAGGTTATCATAGAAGCAAAAGATGCTAATGACGAGCTTTTTTTGGGCGAATCTGCCGACTTGCTTTTTCATTGGCTCGTCCTTTTGCGTGCCAAAGGTTACGCATTGCAAGACGTTGTAGCCGTGTTAGAAAAAAGACATACGCCCTGATGCTGCTATTCGCCCAGCCATTTTTCAACCAAAGCACGGTTTTGTAAAACATTGCCTATGACGTGTATTTTAGAATTGTGGAGCGTTAAAGACTTGCCTGCCTCTTCAAAAATAACACCTGCGAGGCGCGGTTTGCGTGAATGTATAAAGGTAATCTTGCCTGCCCGTTTTGCTATCAGCCCTGTGTGCATAGCCAGCCCCACGATATACAAACCATCGGGGGCTTTTTGGTGTAAGTATTGCCAAAACCCTGCAAAATTTTTATTGCGAAAGGTTTGTATAGTTGTGGTATCACAAATAGCCCGCACAAGATTAGTTGAAGAAGCTTGCCCCATTTTTCTCCTGTCGAGTTCGATACCTGCGTGTTGCAATATAGTCGCAACAAAATATCCGCAAGCTATTACGCCTTTGCTGGGCTGGCGCGTGATGCCATTGAAGTCCCATTCTGTTTCGTTCCAATGAGGCAATATCTTTTGGGTAATGCCTTCAAAAACAGCCTCTTGAGCTTTCGCTCTGATAGTTTTCCTTTCTGTCGAATCCGCCTGCGCGTATTCTTGTGCAAGTTCAGTTTGCGTGTCCAGCACTCGTTGGCAGGCAAGTTCATACGTATAAACTTGGTGTGTGCTGTCCCAATACGTCCATTTCGCATGGACGGGCAGCAAGGTCTTCTCCACCTTTTTCACAGAAACGGCAGGCAAGGGCAACATTGCCATTCCCCAACCTAATAACAGCAATGAACAAAAAACACCTATAAATACACGCATAGCTTGCAAAGTTAGCCTTTTTTAGTATTAAGCCATACAAATATAGCACTAAAAACTATGATAGACAAAAATAAAAGTGTGCGATAGTGAACAGAGAAAAGGTATATCACACCCTTTTCACAAAAAAAACAAAAACAAATATTTGATAATCAGTTATTTACATTTTCCTATCAAATTTTTCTCTTTTTGTCTGTAATAAAACAAAACGTTTTGCGAATAATATAGTACCTTGCATTGCATAATACCAAGCAAGTTGTAAAGCATATACTTTTATAAAAAGCCTCGAATACTATGAAACCTATGATTGACCTCCGAAACATCAACAAATACTACACCATAGGCAAGCAGAAATTGCAGGTGCTGAAAGGCGTAGATATGCAAATACGAACAGGCGAATTAGTATCTATTATGGGTTCATCGGGTTCGGGAAAATCCACGATGCTCAATATCTTGGGCATTCTTGATGATTATGCCTCAGGAGAATATTACTTAAATGACACGCTTATCAAAAACCTAAGCGCCTCGAAAGCCGCTTTCTACCGAAACCGCTTTTTGGGTTTCGTATTTCAATCCTTCAACTTGCTATCTTTTAAAAATGCTATGGAAAATGTAGCATTGCCCTTATACTATCAAAAAGTAAGCCGCACAAAACGAAACAAAATCGCGCTTGAATACTTAGACAAAGTTGGTTTGCGCGAATGGGCAAACCACTCACCACAAGAAATGTCGGGCGGGCAACGCCAACGTGTTGCCATTGCACGCGCCCTCATCTCCCAACCGAAAGTTATCCTTGCTGATGAACCCACAGGCGCACTCGACTCCAAAACTTCGCAAGAAGTAATGAACATTTTTAAAGAGGTAAACAAGCAAGGAATGACTGTCGTTATTGTTACCCACGAAAATGACGTAGCCATTCAAACAGAACGAATCATTCGCCTCAAAGATGGTATCATAGAAAATGCAGACTACAAAATTGAAATGATGAGCGATGAGCATTGAAAGCTTACCCAATAACCCAATAACCCAATAACCCAATAACCCATTCACTCCCCCCACCCATGTTTGACTTAGATAAATGGCAGGAAATATTTGAAACCATGCGCCGCAACAAGTTGCGCACTTTCCTAACTGCGTTTGGCGTATTTTGGGGTATATTTATCCTCATTGTATTGCTTGGGGCAGGCAAGGGCATGGAAAATGGCGTAAAACGCGCCTTTGGCGACAGAGTCGTGAATTCCTATTGGCTTTGGGCTTGGAAAACCACTGTGCCAAGCCATGGACTAAAACCGGGTCGACAAATAGTATTTGAGAATGAAGATTTGGAAGATATAGCCCGACAAGTAGATGGCGTAGAAATAATAGGCTCCCGCAACAATCTTTTTGGAGAATACGTAGTAAAATACAAGGATAAAAACGGCTCTTTCCGTATGTTTGGCGCAACAAACACCTTCTTTGCTATCAATGGCGAAAAACTCAACGCAGGACGGCTTTTGAATAAATATGACGAGCAGGAAAGGCGCAAAGTAGTTGTACTAGGTGAAAAAGCTAAAAAAGTACTCTTTGGAAACGATGAAGCGATAGGCAAGCTGGTCGAAATCAAAGGCATCTATTTTCAAGTAGTAGGCGTTTACAACACCAATGAAAATAATGGGCGAAACGAAGAACGTGGTTATATCCCTTTCTCTACTTTGCAACATACATTCGGGCAACAAAACCGCGTAGAACGTATCGCGCTTGTAGGAAACAAAAACATAGAGCCACAAGAAATGAAGGACAAAATAAAACGCCTCATGGCAAAAAAACATAAATTCGCCTTTGAAGACGACCAAGCCATGGGCGTAGATAGCAACGCAGAAAACATGAAGCAGTTTTTAGGACTTTTCGCAGCAATAGCCACCTTCGTATGGGTTATTGGCATCATGACACTGATAGCAGGGATAGTAGGCGTAAGCAATATCATGCTGATCATTGTGCAAGAACGTACCCGCGAAATCGGCGTGCGAAAAGCCTTAGGCGCAACGCCATTCTCAATCGTCAGCTTGATTTTGATGGAGTCTATTGTCATAACAGGATTGGCAGGCTACATGGGCCTGCTGGCAGGCGCATCTTTGTTAAGCCTATTCGCTTGGCTGATAGATATGGCAGAAGCATCTGGCGCAAGAGTCGGCTTCTTTTATCGACCAGAGATAGACGTAGCCACAGGATTGGCGGCTATCGTTGTCTTGGTCATTGCAGGAGCTATAGCAGGACTAATGCCTGCCTTAAGAGCCGCAAGAATAAAACCTATTGAAGCATTGAGAGCTGACTAATACCCACCCCATTCAAAAATAAACCATGTTCGACCTAGACAAATGGAGCGAAATATATGCTTCCTTAACAAAACACAAATTGCGTACTTTCCTTACCTGCTTTGGCGTATACTGGGGCATATTTATGCTCGTCGTCATGCTGGGCGCAAGCAAAGGCTTCGAGAATGGTGTAAAATCCACGCTTGATGTAGCACCCAACGCTGTATTCGTATGGTCGCAAAAAACCTCCATAGCCTACAAAGGGCTGCGAGTTGGTCGTTCTATTCGCTTTAAAAATGATGATATAGAAGCCATCAAAAACGAAGTGCCTGAAATAGAAGCGATAGCACCACGCAACAACCTTGGCGCAGAATTCAGTGTAGAACGCAAAAACAAAAACGCTTCTTACAATGTATTTGGCGACTATCCCGAAGTGCAAAAAGTAGAACCTATCCACATCTTAGAAGGGCGTTTTATTAATAACAAAGATATAATAGAAAGGCGCAAAGTAGCAGTGGTAGGCGAAACAGTAGAAAAAGAAATGTTTAAAAATGATGAAAAAGCCTTAGGCGATTATATCAAAATAAAAGGCGTGTATTTCAAAATAATAGGCATCTTCAGAGCAACTGGCTCACCACAAGATGTAGCGGAAAAAGGCAAAACTATTTATATGCCGCATAGCACCATGCAAGTTACTTTCAATCAAGGGCAAGACGTATATTGGTTTGGAATATTGCCCAAAAAAGATGTCCGCGCTTCGATAGTAGAACAAAAAGTAAAGGAAATATTAGCGCGCCGCCATTCTGTTTCACCCGAAGACCTCAAAGCATTTGGCTCTGCCAATGTGCAGGAAGAATTTGAAAAAGCCCAAAACCTTTTTGATGGTATAGCCATGATTAGTTGGTTTGTGAGCATCGGGTCTATTCTTGCTGGCATTATTGGCGTGAGCAATATCATGCTTATCACTGTAAAAGAACGAACTAAAGAAATTGGCGTGAGAAAAGCTTTAGGTGCGACACCCAACTCTATAGTTAGCCTTATCATACAAGAGGCTGTATTTATAACCTTGTTAGCAGGTTATATGGGGCTTTTGGTAGGTGTGGGCTTGATAGAAGGCATCAATCAACTTCTCATCATGACAGGCGCAGACCAAGGCGGCTTTTTTGCACACCCTGAAGTCAATACTTCGGTAGCCATCGCCGCACTCACCGTTTTGGTGGTAGCAGGCGCGATAGCAGGACTAATTCCCGCTTTAAAAGCCGCTAATGTCAATCCTGTAGTAGCTTTGAAAGACGAATAAACTTCTTACAAAGATTTGTGGTGCTTCGACAATTTTAGTGGAGCAAGGTATAAACCACAGTAGGAAGATATGGCACACAGTGTTTCGGGCTATGTTCTCTATGTTTCTATGTGGTTCAACACAAAATTTGTCAGAGTACCATATATTTGATTTTTTTTTTTGCAAATATGTTATATAATACAAACAAAAACAATACCTTTGTAGATAATATTTATAGCGTATCAAACAATTCACATGGGTTCTCTTGCTTGCTTTTTTGCAAAGTAACACCCTACAAACATCTTCTGTAGTAGAAGAAAAACGATTTTCCCACATAGTTGGTAACGGCAACTATGTATCAAGTAAACTTCCCAACGCATTGCGCCACAAAGACTCCACGATAAGGATCAACGGCGTATCTGTCAAAATGGTGTATGTGCAGGGCGGTACTTTCGAAATGGGAAGCAATGAGTTTGGTGATGCAGAACCTATTCATTCTGTAACGCTTACCGACTACTATATAGCTGAAAGCGAAGTAACACAAGAACTCTATGAAGCTGTGATGGGTACAAACCCGTCGAGTTTCAAGGGCAAACAACGCCCTGTGGAGAAGGTGAGTTGGCATGATGCGCAGGCTTTTATCAAAAAAGTGAACGAAACAATACCCAAAAGAAAGCCTCTTTTCCACTTGCCTACTGAAGCACAATGGGAATATGCCGCAAGGGGAGGCAAGCAAAGCAAAGGCTACAAGTACACAGGAAGCAATGAACTGAACGACATAGCTTGGTATGATAAAAATAGTTCTGACAAAGGCTCTGAACACGCTGATTATGGCACGCGCCCTGTCAAAGGCAAGCAAGCCAATGAATTGGGTTTATTTGATATGAGCGGCAACGTACTTGAGTGGTGTTTAGATGACTATGCAGATGATGCCTACGCTAAAGCGCAAAGTGCCAATACTACCAACCCTGTTTTTATAAATAGTAAAATTGCTAAATTTAATAGTAAGACTATCAAAAACAAAAATCGTCCCAATATTGCGATTGTTTGTGTGCGTGGTGGGAGTTGGTTCAATAGCGACGGCAGCTGCGCAGTCGCTAGCCGCGACTACAGCCTCGCGAAGTCCGGCAACTACAACAACGGGTTTCGTCTTTGCAGGACTCCTTAACTTTTATTTCTTTTTCTTTTTTCTTTTCCGTGAGTATAATTCTCTAGGGTGTCGAAGGCAATTCCTCGATAAATTTTTGGAAACACTGTTTTAGCTTCGCTGAAGTTTTTTTATGCCCAAGCTTCGGCGAAGTTTTCACCATCAAGCTTCGGCGAAGTGAAAAAACTTCGCCGAAGCTGACACCCCGAACTTCGCCGAAGC
>Ga0163144_10016818_pt1 | contig 14961 bp, 12 predicted proteins | sample OliLak19BULKMAT1_FD_123175 | JGI IMG/M metagenome (GOLD analysis project Ga0163144, IMG submission 123175) | Freshwater microbial mat bacterial communities from Lake Vanda, McMurdo Dry Valleys, Antarctica - Oligotrophic Lake LV.19.BULKMAT1 | ecosystem: Environmental > Aquatic > Freshwater >... | reverse complement strand
GTGGCGCGATTGGCGGGCCTTCCGCTCAGCGTGATCGATCGGGCAAAAACGATCCTCGCGAAACTGGAGAGCGACGACGCCACCGTTTCCCTGCCGGCGCCGCAGGCCAAACCAAAGAAGAAGATCACGGTCACACCGGCCGACGATTCGCAGCTTAGTTTGCTGTGAGTGGTTGCCAGCGGACCGACTACCGAGAGAAGTAGGCCTCGGCGCGTTTTACCGCTAGCAGGGGTCTGGGCGTCGAGAATGGTCCTGTTGACAGGCCCGATAGTAGGCCTAGATTCGAGTCCATGGAAATTCTCACGCTTTCGAAGGCAAAGCCTAGAATGGGTCGCCTCATCGACCGAGCGCTCCGCGGCGAGGCAGTAGTCATTCGCAAAGGTGACAGGATGGTGCAGTTGACCGAATTCGTCGTCCCTGAACCGATCCCAGAGCGACCGATTGGCTTTTTTCGCCGCCGGCCCTCCGGCTACGAGGTGGCGAATCATGCCGCCTCCAGTGTCGCTCCGGTTCGCTGATATGCACCAATGGGACGTCGTTCGGGTGCGAATCAATTCGAAGGACCGCGACGCGCATCCCGCCGTGGTCATTTCGTGTGAGGAGGATTGCCAGGATTCGGAGTTCCTGCGCGTGAACGTGCTTTATGGCTCGAAGAAACCGCCGGCTGCAAACACGCAGCCATGGCAGGTGTTGTTGAACGGTGCCGACGGCCTGGATTTTCGAACGGCGATCGACTGTGGTGTGTTTTACCTCGTCGAGAAAAACGCCTGCTCGCCTGCCATCGGCAGCGTCTGCTTGGAGCGGCGGCGGGCGATCGGCCGAAAGATGATCGAGATTCTTCGGCTGCCGCGCTGATCCAGTAGCCGCTGCGGGGGAGCGGATTTAATTCCAGGCAGCTGGCCCCGTTCCAAAATTGCACAAGACGACGACCGAAGTGCGGCGCAGCGGACGACTGTTTGCACAACAGCTCAACTTGAATCAACCGGAAAGGCCCCGCGGACTTTCGCGAAGAAATTCACCCCAAAAACGTATGAGCGGTTGCCGGGGTCTCGAGGCAAGCAGCGGTCGCTTGGGCGTGTAGCTGCGAAAGCCAAAGTCTGACGGCTCCCATGAAGTCACGCCGTAACAAACCGCGAAGCGCCGCCATCCGTCGAAGCATCATTGCAAGTGAAGTCAGTCCGCGGTGGCACGGACATTCCTGTCTGTGGCTTGGACTCTGGCCCGGTGCTCAAACCACCCAGGCAGGAAACACAGGCAGGAATGCCTGTGCCACCACGCCTGCCTTCTCTCATCTGACTTCACTTTCAATTACGCCCGTTCCCGCCAACCCGCGAACGCTGAGCGTTCGCTAGCGAGACGAAGCATATGGCCGGCGTCATCGTCGTCATCGCAGCGATATTTTTCCCGCAGTTCTTCAAGCTTAGGCACGCGATGCTGGCTGACCGTGCGCAACGACGACCTTTACAGCTTCCGCTAAGCCGACCTGGATTATGCACGCGCCTTCATCAAGGCCATACCCGGGGAGGACAAGATCGCCGGTTTCTATATGGGCGCGGACGGCTCCGTGTGGGGCCGCGACTTTCTTTCGAAGGAGGCAAGCACGCCTCGCCAGACCGTGATGCAGAAACAATGGCTCTCCTTCGCGCTGTGGGGCCGCCTCGCCTACGAGCCCGATCTTCCCGCCTCGACCTTCGACCGGATCACAGCCGCGCGATTCCGCAAAGATCCGCGGCGCCTGCGACCTCGCTCTTTTCGATAAGACCGGCGAGGAGCCGCAAAAAGCCTCGGCGTTACAACACCTCAACCAAGCTCTCGCACACTGGAAAAATTATTCCGCCGCCTACACGCGCCAATACCTCCAGCCCGTGCTCTACAACCGCGCGGGTTTGGTCGACATCCCAGCGCAAACCAAGGACGTCGCGGACGACATTACGATCGCCGAAAGCTGGCAGCGCGGCCAGATTGACCAAACCGCGATCGAACGCTCACCCACCGAGGCTGGTTTCGGAAAATAATCATCTCCACCGGCAGCGGCGGCGCATTCCGCCGCTTTAATCCCCTGCCGCCAAACGGGCCGAAACGAACTTCGGAGTGTCGGACCCCTCGAAAATGAAAACCCTCGCCCGCCGCCTCGCCGCCGGCCTCGTCCTCGGAGTCGCCAGCCTTCTCTCCGCCGCCGAACCCGCTCGCACCCTTTCGCTGATCACCGATCCCGCGCCCGGCCGCGCCACGCAACACGGCCTGACCCGGCTCACCGCAGCTCTGCAAGCCCGCGGCTGGCAGGTCGAACGCGTGTCTTCCTCCGCCGCCGCCACGCATCCGCGCCAGCTCGGGGCGCACGTGCAACCCGACGCCGGGCTGGCCATCCCCGAATCGCTCTTAATCCAGCGCAACGCCGACCGTGTCCTGCTCCGCGCCGCCGATGATCGCGGACTCATGTATGCGCTCCTCGACACCGCCGACCGCGTCGGCTGGGCCGCCGATGATCGAGAACCCTTCGCGGAAATACGCGACCTGACCGAGCAACCTGCCGTGCGCGACCGCTCGCTCTCTGTCTACACGATGAACCGCGCTTACTGGGAAAGCCGCTTCTACGACGAAGCATACTGGACGCGCTACTTTGATCTGCTCGCGGCGAGCCGTTTCAACCGATTCCTCATCGTTTTCGGCTACGAAACCGGCGGCTTCATGGCTCCCGCCTACCCGTATTTTTTCAACACGCCGGGCTTCGAGGGCGTGCGCATGCACGACCTCACGCCTGCGCAGCAGCGGCGCAACCTTGCCGCGCTCAACCGCCTGATCGAGCTCGCCCACGAGCGCGGCTTGCAGGTGAGCCTCGGCCTATGGGACCACATTTTCCGCGGCGGCGTGCAGAACGGCGGAATCGAGTGGGCCGGCGACTACGCCGGCCGCCCGATGCCGAACACGGTCCAGGGCGTCACCGCAGAAAACCTCAGCGCCTATACCCTCGCCTCACTGAAGGAACTGCTCGCCCGCGTCCCCGCGCTCGATGGCCTGCAATTCCGCGTCCACGAGGAATCGGGCCTCAAGCGTTCGGAGATTAATGCGTTCTGGGGCGCCGTGTTCGTCCACGTGCAAAAGGAACGCCCTGGCCTCCTCATGGAAGCCCGGGGCAAGGGCACGCCCGACAGCGTGATCGCCGCCGCTCTCGCCGCTGGCGTGAATCTGCGCGTCGAGACGAAACACTGGATGGAGCAGATGGGCCTCCCCTTTCACCCGACCCACGTCAACCCGCCCAACCAGAAGGACCGCCGCCACGGTTACGCCGACCTGCTCCATTACCCGCAGCGCTACCAAATCAGCTGGCGCCTCTGGAACGGCGGCACCACCCGCGTGTTCCTCTGGGGCGATCCCGAGTTTGTGCGGCGTTACTCAGTCGGCACTGCGCTGTATCAAAGCCCGAACTGGGATGTGCAGGAACCGCTCGCGACCAAGATGGAGGCCCAGCGGCCCACTATGCCGGTCTTCGATCTGCTGCCGGCAAAATACCGCTACTACGATTACGAATTCGAACGCTACTGGCACTTCTATCAAGTGTGGGGCCGCGGCGGATACAATCCCGCCAGCGCCGCCGATATTGGCCAACGCGAGTTTGCCCGCCGCTTCGGCGCCGCCGGACCGCACCTCGCGGCCGGCCTCACCGCGACCGTGGCCGGCGACTTCCTGGTGCCGCAGTGGGATTTCATGTATTTCGTCGAGGCCACCGACCGCGCGGGCGAAGGCGTGCAATGGCCTGACCTCGCTTTGGAAGCACCGTACGTCATCGTCCGACTTCACCGCCCGTGAGAGTCCACTTGAAGCAAAGAAACGAGTCGAATCTTCGCGCCCATCAACTCAGCGCTCGGTTACCGTTGCCGCCCCCGCACGACGCGCCGCTCTGTAGCGCATTCCTGCAGGTGCCGACGGGGAGAGCGGGAATCAATGTGCTCGTCCGCAATCCGAGTGCGGAATTGTTCGCGTTAATCGCCGGGGGAGAGCTGTAAGGGCTTCGGGGCGTCGACGCGACCGGCTGGCCGAACACCGGGGCCCTTTCCGCTAATCCCCAAATCTTTGTCCATCGCGTCAATCATGGGCTGAAAACTCCGGACCACTTCCGGGTATTTCGCGGCAACATCCGTTGTCTCGGCTTCGTCATCGTCCAAATTGTATAGCCGCGGCTGCTCGCGGGTCGCGGCCACCCGGCGGGGGTCGCCATCCGGACCTTCGCCCTGCGGAGCAATCGCAATCTTCCATGGGCCGGAACGCACCGCCTCCAGCTTATCTCCTCCGAAATAGTATAGCGCCGCATGCGGCGATTGCTTCGACCGGCCCGACAGAACGGGCCAGATGTCCTTCCCATCGAGCACTCGGTCCGCCGCCACCTTCGCACCTGCCAGGCCCGCCACCGTCGGCAATAGATCGATTTCGCCCAATGCGGCCTCGCAAACAGTTCCGGCCGGTATCCTGCCGGGCCACCACGCGATCGTCGGGGTGCGCACTCCGCCCTCCCACGTCGTGAATTTCCCGCCGCGCAAGGGTCCCGCCGTCCCGCCATTCTTGCCCTTCGATAGCCAGGGCCCGTTGTCGCTCGTGAAAACTACCAGGGTATTACGATCGAGATCCAGTTCCTCCAGCGTGGCGAGAAGCCGGCCCACACTCCAGTCAAGTTCCTCCACCCAGTCCCCGTACGAGCCGTTTTCAGATTTCCCTTTGAATGCCGGTCCAGCGTGTAGCGGCACATGTGTTCCGATGTGGGCCAGATACAGAAAAAAGGGGCGCTCGCGGTTCGTCTTGATAAAATTGATGCTTTCATCCGTGAACCGCCGTGTGAGTTCGTCCTGGTCTGGCGGCGCTTCAATGACCTTCTCATCCCGGACCAGAGGCAGCGGTGGGCGGTACTGGGCCGGCGGCTTCCTTTCGCCCATGTCGTTCGAATACGGCAGCCCGAAGAAATGATCGAACCCCTGCCTGGTCGGGAGAAATTCCGGTTGGTCGCCAAGATGCCACTTGCCCACGATCATCGTGGCATAGCCCTGCGGTTTCAGCAGCTCCGCAATCGTGTGTTCCTGCGGATTCATGCCGGTGGCACTCGCCGGAAAATATAGGCCCACAGATACCCGTTTTGCATACGAGCCGGTCAACAATTGTGCGCGCGACGCGCTGCAGACCGGCGCACAATAGAAGTTCGTCAGCTTCATTCCCTGCGTGGCCATTCGATCCAAGTTGGGCGTCCGGTTGAGTTTCGAGCCAAATGGTCCGATGTCGCCGTATCCAACGTCATCGGTGAGCACGACGATGATGTTCGGCTTGTCCGCGCGGCTTGTACCCGCCCGGGCCCGTTCAACCGTGGCCCGCTTTTCCTCGGCGCCCCGCGTGATCACGCGCTCAGTCGAAAAGCTTTCCGGCGGGGGGGCGGGCAGCGTGACAGTACCTGTCGCCGCCCACTCCGCACCGCGCTGCAGCGTGTTGATGAACCCCACATCGACCATCGACTTCGGCCCGTGGCCTAGCGCGTCATGGAAGACCCGACCCTTTCCATACGTCACAGTCATGAGCAGGGGTTCATGCTCGCCCGTGCCCTTCATGCTGGGGTCGGCAAAAGCGGTGGCGAGCACGGTTAGATTGTTCGCCGGACCACGCAGCTTCGAGTAGAGTTCGTCAACCGCATGCCGCCAACGAACCGGCAGCCCCTTTGTGATGGGATGCTCGGAATTCCGGATTTCGACCACAAACTCGTGCGCCGGCCCGTGAGTTCCACCCGGCCCGGGCGTCTCGTCGCGCACTACCGTGCCGGCGCGCCAGCGAATCATGGGGCCCGACTTTTCATTACGCCCACCCCATCCACCCACGCCGATCATCTCGTTGTATTCGGGCCAGTCGGGAAACGAATTGTTTGCGGCATGGAAGATCACAAGGCCGCCGCCACCCTTGACGTACTGAACAAACCGGCTGCGCACGTCATCGGGCCAGCGAGTACCATTGTAGTTCATCACTACGACGTCGTACTTCGTGAAATCGGGGAGCCATTGCCCCCAAGCGACCACGTTTGTCTGCTCAAATGCGGCGCGTTTCGCCTTCCATTCTGCCATTTCGGATTGATGTGACGCCTGCTGGTGCGATGTCGCGTCCTTCGCCAATTTCGGCGCCGCCGGTGCTGATGCTGGCGTAGTGGTCACGTCCACGACGAATCGTCCGCAGTCCTCGAGAATCGCCTTCAGCGCCGGCGTCGTAGCCTTCCAATCGTGGTTGTTCTGCCCATCGATGATCAGGGCCCTCAGTTTGTCCTCGGCGTACACCGAGGACAAACTGAGAGTGAGGGCCGTCATAATGACCGGGAGCAATCGTGACTTTGTCATGAGGTGTTGAATGATAGAGTTGAGGGGGCCGATCCATTACCAAGAGCGTCTCAGGCAATTTTCCATGGCGCGCGACACGATCGGGTGAGCCACTTCGGCTCGCCACCGCGTCCGAATCGCTTCCTCGCCGGATTCCAAGTGAAATTGGCGCTGTAACGATACGCCAAGTTCAACAGGTGACACGAAATCACCGAGCTGGCCCCCACCTCGACGTCGCAGATCGGCCGGCGGCCGGCACGCACCGCATCGAAAAAATCCTGGTGATGATTCTTGCTCACATAAAGTTTCACCTTGGCGTCCGATAGAAACTCACGCTCGGTGAGCGTCACCTCTCGTTCCATTGAGGTCGCCTTGTCGACTTGCTTGTCCCAGAACTTGTGAACGATCTTGTCGCCCAGCAGGAATTCGAACCGGCCGCGGTTCACGTGCACCTCACCTTCCGTGCCATAGAATGACATCCCGCGCCCGTTCATGTGCGTCAACACGGTCCCGTCGGAGTACACGAGCTGCCCGCCGCGTTTCTCCTTCGGATTCCGGGGTGCACGCACCTCCACCGGGCCACTGCCGTCCCTGTTCAGCGCCCATTGCGCGATGTCGATATGGTGCGCGCCCCAATCCATGATTGCGCCCCCGCCGAACTCCCACGTCGAGCGCCAGGCCGGAAAATGATCATGAAGTCCGCGCGGACTGAGGGCGGGACTGTATTCCACGAGCGGACCCGGCCCACACCAGAGGTCCCAGTCGAGACCAGGCTCGACGGGCTCGCTCGGAGACGGCGCCTTGTAGGCCGTGGGTGGCCCACCGATCGCGATCCGCACCGAATCAACTCGCCCGATCACCCCGTTGCGAACCAACTCGGCCGCGACTCGGAATTCTTTCGATGAGCGCTGCTGCGAGCCGACCTGGAAAACGCGGTCGGTCTTGCGCACCGCCTTCACCGACTCGATCGCCTCGTGCACGTTATGGGTCAGCGGCTTCTCGCAATATACATGTTTGCCGGCCCGCACCGCCGCGAGCGCGATGAACGCGTGCCAGTGATCCGGCGTCGCAATGAAGACCGCGTCAATATCGACGCGGGCGAGAAGTTCTCGAAAGTCATTATACGCCGCGCAACCCTTGTAGGTTCCGCCGGACTTCACCGCATAGACTTCCTCCGTTCTCCTTTTCGCATGCTCCCGGCGCGTCGTGTCGACATCACAAACCGCCACCACTTCGACGTCATTATATTGGAGCAGGTTGTTGAGGTGCCCCCGCATCTGCTTGCCCATGCCGATCAACCCGACAGTGAGCCGTCGGCTTGGCGCAGTTTCCTGCGCCCATACCCGGCTGGGCAGGATTAGCGGGACGGTCACGAGCATGGCGCCATGCTGGAGGAATCGGCGGCGCGTAGTGGTCGAAGAGGGAAGCGGCGTGGACATGGAAAGTAGAGTCGGCGTGAGCGCGAGAGAGGTCAAAGGGTGCGGGTGCGTTCTGGGCGTCGTGCGCATCAGGGCGGCAGGCGCCCTCCAGCGTGCCGGAGCAACCGCGCCAAGTATTCTCCCACCGCCCCGGTGGACCCGTCAGGTCGGACCAGCCAAAACCCGCGCAACTCCTCGGCGTTTTCCGAGGCGACGGGCTTGCGCTTTATCCCGTCCTTTCGCTCGTTGCAGTAAAGCTCCCAGTAGAGGATGTACGGAATCTGCCGCGCCATGAGGGCGCCTAGCGCGCCGTCCATCATCTCCACGGCAGCAGCGGGAGTGGTGACGTTTTCGGGAAAACCGAGTTCGCCTATATAGACCGCCGGCTTGCCCGTACTGTCCTGCTGGGTCGTGCGTGCGTGATGCTGGATCATGTCCAGCCCCCGCCAGATTCCGATGGCTGCCTTTTCGCCATTGCGCGCCCCGGTGTTCAGCCCGTCGTAACAGGACCACGAAATCAGGTCGGGCCGAATATGCGGAAGCACATGGGTCGTGACGGTCGGGATCCCTTTGAGCAAATCAAACACCCGGTTCACTTCGACCGCGTGAAGCACCCGGCAGCGGGTATCCGAAACCTCCGCCCTGGCGCGCTCCACGCCACGTTGCCGCGCGCCAAACCACCGGCTGAATCCGGTGACTCGTTGTTCGAGCTTCGGATACTCCCCCCGCATCCACCCTCCCTGCGCAGAACCCCGAAACATCCAGTCACCCTCCCAATTCTGAAGCAGGAACGTGACATCGCGCTCCCGGTATGTTCGCAACAGATGCCGCGTGAGCTCGTAGATTTGAGTTTCGTCCGCGGTGGGGTCGTAGTTGGGATTGATCAAGTCCGCCGCTCCGCCCGTCCGGCGGGCTGAGGATAGCTCCAACGCGATGACGGAAAATGGCAGGGCAAAGGCTGCGACGAAATAAGGGTGCCGAGCCAGCTCGGTGAACGTGTACGCGTCAGGGAGATTCCACTCCGAATTAAACCAGTAGCTTCGTTCGACATTGCTGAACCAGAGCTTGATTCCGCCGAGTCCGAGTTGGTGCACCCGCTCCGCGCCTTCGATCAGGAACGGTTTGGCTGTAAAATGATAGCGGCCCCCGACGTGCGCCGCGCCGAGCCGCCGCGCAAAATCGGCCGGGATATTGCCGGCCCGGAGGGGTCGAACCGGGTTCACTTGGGCGAGGATATCCTGCTCCGGCATCGGGCCCGGCAGGGGCGCGGCGGCCCCATTTACCGACGCACGGCCCAGCATGGCCGCGCTTGCGATACCCGCGGCCGAGCGCACAAATTCGCGGCGCGTCCACCCGAGCTTTTTTCCGGTTTCCGTCTCCATTCAGCACGCGCCCCTCGGACGCATCACAGATCAAACGCCACGTTCAGGATCCACTGCCGCGGATCGATGATTCGGAAATTATAGGGCGTCGCGTCGGGATTGACGCCAACCACCTGGAGTCGTCCGCCCTCGAAAGCATTGCGACAGTTCAATTGGACGCGGGCCGAGACCTTGTCCTGAAACAGCCGGAGCTTGTATGAAACCCAGAAATCATAATACGCGCGCGCCTTGTCCCACACGGGCCGGTTGCGATCCAGCTCACGGATAATTCCATCCCGATCCGGGCTGCCAAGGAACCCGAGTGCCGCCCTATCTTCCCAACGCACGGCGCCCCCCACACCCATGCCAGCCAGCCGACCCGTCGTGAAGCTGTAGTTGTTGGTAAGCGCCCAGCGCCACTCTCTCACTTGGTTCCGGGGCTTGCCCTGATTGGCCTTCGCCGCGGCTAGCGGCGTGTAGACGCTGTTGTTCCACCATTCGACGACATTTGGGACATTCCACCAGAGGTTGCCCTGGTCGTCCTTCAGAGTCGTCCAGGTGGGCATGCGTTGGGTGATGTAGGCCTGAATGCTTGAGGCCAACGCGGCATCGAACGTCTTCTGTTGGGCGGCGGTCAGCCGGACGCGCCACGATGCGGTCGGATTGTATGTGATGTCGAACTCCTTGCCGCGCGAAGTGAAGTCCTGCGACTCACCGACCGCCGCGTCGGTACTGAGATTGTCCAAAAAGTTGTAATCCATGCCGACCATCCTGGACGTCTCGGCGCGAATCTGGGCCTCGCTCGCGGCGACGCCTTGGGTTTGATAATCCGGTCCGCGATGATCCCGGAATCTCCAGTGCGCGCGTTGTTTTCGCGTGTTTCATACTGGCTGATCCGCGCCACCAGCTTGCCGCCCAGCAGACTGACATTGAAACCGTAATCCCGTCCCTTTCCGGTGGTGTTGGGCAGGAACTCCCCGAACAGGTTCCTAACTGTGGATTGCGGCTGGAAGCTGTCGGACTGGTTGTAGAACAGGCTGACGGACCGCACGGGTTTAACGACCAGACCTTGGGTCGCGGTCGTGCCCCGGCGCTCCAGCCAACTGCCCCAACCCCCGTTGCTCTCGGAAACGTCTGTGAGGCCCGTCACGGGATCAAGGCGAGCCACGTTCGCGCTGCGACTGCGACTGCGGTCCGTGCGTGTGCCCACCATCGTCACGATCCGGTCTTGCCACCAGAAACTTTGCAGTATCATCCCCTGGGTGCGAACCTGCTGGGCGGAGTAGTTGCCCTGGTATGGCGTGTCGCCGATCAAGGCGTTTTCGTTCACCCAAGTCTGGTTGGCCGTACCGGCGAAGGTCGCGTAGCGCAAGGGAAAGGTGCCCGCAGTGCCCGAGAGCGGGGGAGCGGATTCGACGTTGTGCCCCTGGTTGTCGCCCAAATAATATTTATAGGTGGCCGTGCCGGCAGCAGCGCCGTTGGCCCGATTGGAGGGAGTTATCCAAAGATGGTCGGAGAGTACCACCTCGCGGTTCGTGAGCAGGCCGCTCTTGGTAAAACGCCCTTCGGCGTAACCCATCGCCCGGTGCCGTCCCAGCCAGGCCAGCCTGCTTTTTTCGCGGGTGAAATTCAGCTCATAGAAAAGCTGCGCCCGGATATCGTCGATGCGCGATGGCGTGCGTCGAGTGGTCGGGATGGAGGCGGAGATGAACGGTCTGAGAAAGAACGGATTGGCAACCCCATCGAGCAAACGTTCGTTGACATCGATATAGACGGGCGCTGCGCCACTAATGTGATTACGGTTATAGGCATCTCCTTCCTCGAAATACCATGCCACCTGGGCGTCCAGTTTATGTCGCGGAGTATTGAGCAGAGACTGTTCAACTTCAATGCGGTACGTATCCGCCTGGCGGGAGCTCCAGTTCGAGGCGACAAAGTTGATTGATTCCCAATCATAGAGCGAGCGATCGGAGATGCCCACCATCGTGAAAAGCGGCTGCGACACCGTGCGACTCTTCTGAATGTCTGAGGCGTTGTAGAGGTAACGCAGGTCGGTGTTGGGCGAGTTGGGATTCGCCCCGCTGGTCAACCGGTTCACCATCCATAACTGCAGCTTTCCGTCGTCAATATAGATGCCTGGGCGGGTCGGAAAGTCCGGCGTCATTAATCCCGCGGGGAGAGCGGTCGCTTCCACATTTTGCCGAATCGGCGCGCCTTGCACGCCATTGATCCGCGGTCGAAACGTGACCGGATCCCAAGTCGGACTGCCGGCCGCGCGCCAGGAGGTCACGGTGTCGCGCGGCGTGCTGAAGTTGGGGCGTCGCGCCCAATTGTTGTACGTCTCGTAGGTGCCGCGGATGGTGGTTGTGGGGAAGGGTTTGAACGTGAGGGTTCCCGTGAGCCGGCGGGTGCGGTCGGCCGAAGGTTTCCGTTCGAAGCCTTTCGCGTCGTACACTCCCATCACCCGGAGGCCCAGACGATCTTTCAACAGCGGCCGATTGAGGTCTAGACTGCTGCGTCGGCCGCCGTAGCTGTCGGCCGTCAGCTGCATCCGGGCCGAAGCGCGGTCCAACCGTGCGATGGCGGCGTTCAGGTTGACGGTGCCCCCGCTGCCCCCGAGGCCAAAGAGATTCGAGTTGGGGCCACGGCTGATTTCCGCCGAATCGATGTTGTAGGTGTCGAGCGGCAGCGACGTCGCGAAATTACCCACCGCCATGTTGGCGGAACCCAGACCGCGGATACGATTCGCACTCTGCGGCGAACTCTGCACCCGATCGTCGATATCGCCTGCGCGGTTGACCGCGAACGCGGTGAAGTTTCCCGTGCCCTCCGTGTTCGCCTCATAAAGAAATATGTCGTTCAGGTCCGTGGCGGCGGTATCCTCGAGCATTGCCCGGGTCACCACTGAGATCGACGAAGCAAGATCCTCGATTTTCGAGTTGGTGCGCGTGCCCGACAAAGCGCTGGAGGCGTGATAGCCCGTGTCCGCTTCAGCTTGCACCCGAAAGGGCGAAAGTTCGACGATCGATTCTGCGCCCCCCGATGCAGTTGCGGGCGTCGATTGCCGGCGAGTCGGACCAGTGCCCTCGTCCGGTCGGACATCGCGGTCGCTTCGCTTCACGGCGAGTGCGCCCGCCGCGGACTCAATGACGGTGAGCGGGGTCCCTGCAACCAAGGCGTCGATCGCTCCACGGGCCGTGTATCTGCCTTGGACAGGGTTTGTGCGAACGCCCTTCACCGCTTCCGGAGGATAGAGGATTTCTTGGCCTGATTGTTCGGCGAACAGCTTCAGCGTGACGGCGGCGTCTCCGGCCGGAAGGTTGAATTTGACTGGCGACCCGACGGGCGCTGCGACGGCCAACCCAAACATAACGAGACTCGCGGCGCCAAACAGGTTACGTAGCCAGGCCTGGACACCGCGGTAAACTGGCGAGCCAAGGGATTTCATCGGGGATTGGAGGGTAGCATCGCGCCCTTAAGACGAACGGCCCCTCATTTTTCGCTACGCCTATTCTGGTAAATCAGAATTCGGCCGGCCCACCTGGGTGGCCGGCTACTCGGCCTCGCGGGAGTCAGCGCCGAACCGCTCGGTGCAGAACGATCTCTCCCGGGCGGCGTTCCACCGCGATGCCGAACCCGCGTTCGAGCAACTCCAGAAATGAATCGACGTTCGCAGCGTGAAACCGCCCACTAATCCGCAGTGCAGCCAACGACGAATCCTTAAGCACGATCCGACTCGAATGGTGCCGGTTGAATCGAGCGATGACCTCGTTTAGCGGAGCGGCATCGAACACAAGTCGGCTTGTCTGCCAGGCAAGGACACGATCAATCTCCGCCGGCGCGAGCGTTTCAACGCGAGGCCGCGGCAGTTTCAAGTCCGGGGCTTTCTCGATCACGACTCTCTGGCCCTCCGTAACGTTGGGCCCTTCGGACGCGGCTGTCTCCAGTGCGCTCTGCACGCTCACGACCCCCTCGGTCACCACCACTTCGACTGCCGCGTCGCCCAGCCGAATGTTGAACGCTGTGCCAACCGCGCGTACGGCAACCCCGTCCGCCTCGACCACGAAAGGCCGCGCCGCGTCCTTCGAAACCGTGAAATGCGCCTCCCCGCGGACGAGCCAGACCCGCCGTTCATCCCGCGTGTATCGAGGCACCACTTCGCTGCCAGCGCGAAATTCGACGGTTGAACCGTCCGGCAGTTGCAGAGTTCGCCCCGTCCCCACCGGGATCGGCTCCGCGGCGATCGTTGGGTAGGGGGCAGGTTGGGCCTGCCACCAGAACGCCGCGGCGATAACGAACGCAGCCGCGGCCGCAAGGAACACGGGCTGGTTCACCCTTCTCTTCTGGCGCCGAGTTAAGAAATCAGCGTCGACCACCGCACCGGGAAGCCGTGAATAACCGCGCAACTGGTCGAATGTTTGCCAAGCAGCTGCCAGTTCATCAACCGCCGCCTGGTGGCGCGCGTCAGCTGCGCACCATGCAGCAAACGCAGCCGACTCATTCGCGGTCAGCTCGCGCTCTTCGCGGAGCGCCAACCACTGTGCAGCCTGCTGCTCAGTCGCGTCAGCGTGTCTCGGTCCGGAAGATGAGGCGCTCGGCTTCATTGCTTCCTGCCTTTCACGCCGCGGTGTCGCAGGTATGCCGCGCATTGGCGCATCCCTTTCGCCACCTGCGCGCGCACGGTGTGCTCGGAGATGCCGAGTTCGGCCGCGACCTGTTTTGGCGTGTAGCCGTACATCTTGCAGAGCGTCAGCACTTGGCGGCAGCCATCCGGCAACTGGCGCAAGGCGTGCGCGAGAAATTCGAGCTCATCGCGGGTAGAGACAATTTCGGCGACATCGGCGCCTTCATCCAAGACGACCAGCCGCTCAATTTCCGCTACGGAATTTATATCCGCGACCGCCCGGCGTCGACCAATGTCGAACGCCGCGTTGCGCGCGATCGCAAAGAGCATCGCCTTCGGCGACTCGATTGCATCAGCGCCTGACACCCGGCGGCGCCAGACCCGCACGACCGCCTCCCGCGCCACATCTTCTGCGTCTTGCAACCACGGGAAACGTGCTCGCAACCACACCCGCAATGCGGGCTCGTGCGACTGCACGTCTTCTGCAAACCAACGCGTGAGAGTCTGGCTTGCGCTCGGCGATGGTTCAGAATCGGGGGGCATGAACTTTGCGCCGCACGCAAGAGAATTAACCCACAGATGCAAGCGGGATCGGGGCTGTCAGCGAGCCACCAGCACGCTGTCGTGAAGCAAATCGGGCGGCAGGAACATGGGGAGGGATTCCTCCACACGCATTACAATGATGCGCACGCCATTTTCGCCGGGCATTTCCGGCAGCGCGCGACGTAGACGACGTGGTGCAGGAGTCGCTTTTGCGTGTCGCGAGCAGCCACGCCCATCGCGCTGTTTTCCTCGGGAAACTCCGCCGAGGGTACAAAGACGGTGTTGCCGAAGAAATTTTCGAAATCACGCCGGAAGGCGCTAACCGTAATCTGGCCGACTCCCTGCAAATAGTACTCAAGCCGGGCGTTGAACGTGCGCGCGCTCGACAATAGTGCCCGTCGCGGGGTTAGTGACGCGACCTTCAACGGAGCCACTGGGGGCTTGAGCACAAAGCTGTGCCAACGCTGAAAAGAACTCGCAGAAGATTTTCCGCCGTGGCGACAGATCTGAGGCGCATTTTTATTTTGGTATTCTCCACGACAAGCCCAACCGATCGCTCCACCTCAGCCCTCGCAATCGCAACTGCCCTGAACCACTCAGCTCGCCACCTTGACGCCGCGGCGAATCGCCCAAATCGCTTTCGCCTGTGCGATCGTATCCGCGAGCACGTCGGGTGTCAG
>Ga0163144_10016817_pt1 | contig 14961 bp, 15 predicted proteins | sample OliLak19BULKMAT1_FD_123175 | JGI IMG/M metagenome (GOLD analysis project Ga0163144, IMG submission 123175) | Freshwater microbial mat bacterial communities from Lake Vanda, McMurdo Dry Valleys, Antarctica - Oligotrophic Lake LV.19.BULKMAT1 | ecosystem: Environmental > Aquatic > Freshwater >... | reverse complement strand
TCTTTGACCTTGGTGATGAATTCGCCGATCTTGGCGATGCCGCCATCGCGCTGGATTTCGGCGAGCATGGCGAGGGCCGCCTCGTTAGCACCCCCGTGAGCAGGCCCCCACAGACAGGCAACGCCCGCTGCGATGGCTGCAAACGGATTGGTGCCTGACGATGCACACAGGCGCACGGTCGATGTGGACGCGTTTTGCTCGTGATCGGCATGCAGGATGAAAATGCGATCCATTGCGCGTACCAGCACATCGTTGACCTTGTAGTCGGAAGCAGGCACAGCAAACATCATGCGCATGAAGTTTGAAGCGTAGTCGAGATCATTGCGCGGATAATTGATCGGCTGGCCGACCGTGTACTTGTATGCCATCGCGACCAGCGTGGGCATCTTGGCGATGAGGCGAATGGCGGAAATATCGCGCTGCCTGGCGTCGTGCAGATTGATCGAATCCGGGTAGAACGCCGACAATGCACCCACCAGACCGGTCATGACCGCCATCGGGTGGGCGTCACGGCGGAAGCCGCGCAGGAAAAACTGCATCTGCTCGTGCACCATGGTGTGATTGGTGACGCGGCTGACGAAATCTGTTTTCTGTGCGGCGTCGGGTAAATCGCCATACAGGAGCAGGTGGCAGGTATCCATGAAATCGCACTTGGTCGCGAGTTGCTCGATCGGATAGCCGCGATACAAGAGTTCGCCTTTGTCGCCATCGATATAGGTGATGGTCGAATTGCAAGATGAAGTCGACATGAAGCCGGGGTCATAGGTGAACATCCCGGTCTGCGCATAGAGCTTGCGGATGTCGATGACATCGGGCCCATGTGTGCCGCTAAAAACCGGTAGTTCAACCGATTTTCCTTCGCCGTACGTCAGCGTTGCATTACCTTTTGGTTTCATTGGTCATCTCCCGAAGTTTTCATTTCTGTGCCGCCTTGATACGTTCAATCAGCGGACGCAATCGCAAATCATCACACTGCTTCCGCTCCATCAATACATCGAGCAGATCGTTGTCGCCCCACCGAAGCAATTCCTCCAGCAAAGCCATTTCCGTCGTCCCGAGTGTCGCCAAATGCGCGTCCAGAAATCTGGTCAGGATCAGATCATTTTCGAGCAACCCCCGCCTTGCGTGCCAGCGAATGCGGTCGCTCTTGCGCGCACGAACCTGGTCAGCATCATCCACAGACGGATTCGATGGGTCAAACGCCACGCCTGACCATCATTTCCTTGATCTTGCCGATTGCCAGCGATGGATTGAGCCCCTTGGGGCAAACATCCACACAATTCATGATGGTGTGGCAACGAAACAACCGGTACGGATCTTCGAGATTGTCCAGACGCTCGTTGACGGCCTGATCCCGCGAGTCAGCAATAAATCTATAGGCCGTAAGCAGCCCCGCCGGACCAACAAATTTGTCCGGATTCCACCAGAACGAAGGACACGCCGTCGAGCAGCATGCGCACAAAATACATTCATATAGTCCGTCGAGTTGCAGGCGATCTTCGGGCGATTGCAGGCGCTCCGTTTGCGGCGGCGGATCATTGTTGATCAGGTAGGGCTTGATCGAATTGTATTGCTTGAAAAACTGCGTCATATCGACGATGAGGTCGCGGATGATCGGCAGTCCCGGCAATGGCCGCAGCTTGACCGGTTCTTTCAATTCGCTGATCTTGGTAATGCACGCCAGACCATTCTTGCCGTTGATATTCATGGCGTCGGAGCCACAAATACCTTCTCGACAGGAGCGGCGCAGCGCCAACGTGTCGTCGATCGATTTGATGCGGATCAACGCATCGAGCAGCATCCGGTCCGATGGCTCGAGCTGAATGTCGTATTCCTTGAAATACGGCTTCTGGTCCTGGTCCGGGTCAAAGCGTTCGATGATGAATTTCATGTTGGGTCTCTCGGTTCCAGCGCTGGAAAAATATCGCTAATAGGTTCGGGCCTTGGGCGCGATGGATTCGGCCGTGAGCGGCGTCAGATTCACCGGCTTGTAGTCAAGCCGGTTGCCGTCCTTGAACCAAAGCGTGTGCTTGAGCCAGTTTTCATCGTCGCGGCCATTCACGAAGCCGGGGCGATCATGACAATCCGCACGGTCGTGTGCGCCGCGGGTTTCCTTGCGCGCCTCGGCCGAGACCATGGTTGCAACCGCCACTTCAATGAGATTTTCAAGTTCCAGCGCTTCAATTCGGGCCGTATTAAAGACCTTGGATTTATCCTTGATCTCCAGACTCTTCGCCCTCTCCGCAATCTCGTTGATTTTGGTGACACCTTTTTCAAGCATGTCTGGAAACCGAAACACGCCGCAATGGGCCTGCATCGTTTGCCGCATGGCATTGCCGACTTCGTGAACGTTTTCGCCGTTTTTCTGTGTGTTCAGACGCGTCAGCCTTGCCGCAGAATATCCGCCAGCATCTTTCGGTAAATCGAGATGCGTATTGTTTTCCTTGATGAACCGGATCATGGAGTCCCCGGAAGATTTACCCATGACCAGCAAATCCGTTAGCGAATTGGTGCCCAGACGATTTGCGCCATGAATCGACGCGCAGCCGCACTCGCCAGCGGCATAGAAACCTGGAACCAGCGAATTGACGTTGCCGCCTTTGGGCACCACCACCTCGCCTTTGTAGTTGGTCGGTATTCCGCCCATCTGATAGTGACAGGTTGGCACCACCGGAATCGGTTCCTTGGTGCAATCGACGTTGCCGAACTTCAGTGCGATCTCGCGAATGCCGGGCAGGCGTTTGTTAATGACTTCGGGGCCGAGGTGGTCAAGTTTGAGAAGGATGTAATCGTTGTTCGGACCGGCGCCACGCCCGTCCTTGATCTCTGTCGCCATCGCGCGCGAGACGATATCTCGCGAGGCGAGATCCTTCATGGTGGGCGCATAGCGCTCCATGAAACGTTCGCCGTCTTTATTGAGCAAAATGCCGCCTTCACCGCGCACACCCTCGGTAATGAGTACGCCCGCACCTGCGACACCGGTGGGGTGAAACTGCCAGAACTCCATGTCTTCGAGTGGGATTCCTGCGCGTGCAGCCATACCCAAGCCGTCGCCGGTGTTGATAAAGGCGTTGGTGCTGGATGCGTAGATTCGTCCTGCGCCGCCGGTGGCAAACAGCGTGGCCTTGGCGTGAAAAATCATCATCTCGCCAGTTTCCATTTCCAGCGCAGTCACACCGAGCACATTGCCTTCGACGTCGCGAATCAGGTCCAAAGCCATCCACTCGACGTAGAACTGGGTGTTTGCAAATATATTGCGCTGATACAGCGTGTGCAGCATGGCGTGGCCGGTACGGTCGGCGGCACAGCAGGAGCGCTGCACCGGCTTCTCGCCGAAATTCGATGAATGCCCGCCGAAAGGACGCTGGTAAATGGTGCCATTCTCATTGCGATCAAACGGCATGCCGAAATGTTCGAGCTCGATCACCGCCTCAGGCGCAGTGCGGCACATGAACTCTACGGCGTCCTGGTCACCCAGCCAGTCCGAGCCCTTGATGGTGTCGTACATATGCCATTGCCAGCTATCCTCGCCCATGTTGCCTAACGAAGCACCGACCCCGCCCTGCGCAGCGACGGTGTGCGAGCGGGTGGGAAAGACCTTCGACAGTACGGCGACTTTCAAACCTGCGTTGGACAATTGCAGTGCGGCTCTCAGGCCAGAACCACCGGCACCAACGACGACTGCATCAAATTTACGAACAGGAGTTGTCATGACTTAAACGCCCCAGATGATAGAGACTGACCAGATTGTGCAGCCCAACAGGAACAGCAACACGGCCACTTGCAGGCCAATTCTCAGGCCGGCTGGCTTGATGTAGTCCATCAGCACGTCCTTGATACCAATCCAGGCGTGGTAATAAACGGAAAGTAGAAACATCAGCGCGAGGATGCGGATAAGTTGCGACCGGAACAGCTCCTTCCAATCCGCGAACGTCACGCCGCCTTTCAGCATGAAAAACCCAATGATCACGATGCTAAATAGCAACATGATGACGGCCGTGACGCGTTGCGCCAGCCAGTCCTTCCACCCGTAGTGGGCGCCAACGGGGATCTTCTTTGCGGCACTTACCATATCCGCACCCCAACCAGCAGCGTCGCGATCACCCCAAGTGCCAGGACGATGCGCGCCGATGACCGCGCAGGCTCAAGCGCAGTGCCGACATGCACATCGAGCAACAGATAGCGAATACCCGCGAACAGATGATGCATATAGCTCCAGACAAAACCAAGCAATATCAATTTTGCGAGCGGGTGCGCAAAAATTGACTTCCACTGGTTGAAACCCGCTTCTGAGCTAAGCGTGCCTTGCAGCACAAAGAGCACAGCCGGAATCAGAAACAAGAACATGACGACGCCAGTGATACGATGAAAAATGGAGACTAATCCCGGCATCGGTAGATGCAAAAGATTAATGTCGTAATACTTGGGTCGCTGACGCGAAGCGGGATGGGGACTGGGCATGGCTGATACCTTTGTAGTTGTCTTTAGCTAGACACTTGAGAAGGCAAACGGTGGCTACTTGTGACTGCAGTATGAGCAAACTCAAACCTGCCTGCAGATTCTAATCTGAAACTCGACAAGCTGCCTAGCAGCAGGCGGATATTCAATAGCCGCTCAAACCGCAGAATACTCGAATTCGCATTCGCACTCTAACACATTGATTGATAAACACTTATTGAAATACACCTCACAAATCAAATGCTGGGAAAATGTATGGCGAGCGGAGTGAAGAGCCTGATATCATATTTTGATATTAGACCCGAAGAAGGGCGTCCAGGCGCAGACGAAGCTGCAATATGCACAATTCCATCAAATATCGCGGCTTTACCGCACGCATCGACTACGACGCCTCAAATCGCATTTTTGTTGGGCGGGTATTGGGCATGTCCGAACAACTTGTGTTTCATGGCGCAGGTGTAGATGAGCTACACGCTGATTTTGAGTTCGCGATTGATCACTACCTCGAAGAGTGCAAGAAGGAGGGACGAAGTCCGGAAAGGCCGGCATCCGGAAAACTGCTGCTTCGATTGCCGCCGGATATGCATGCCGCGGCGATGATAGCGGCCGCGAGCGCGGGCAAGAGTTTGAATCAATGGGTGGTCGAGGTTGTGGCGAGCGCGACGAGTCACTGAAGTGCATCGGGCCAAACTGCGCGAAGGCCTCGCTTAGGCGAGCTCGTTGTAATACGAGTAGCCCTGCGTCAGACAGAGTCCGCGCCGCCACTCCACCGGCTTGTCGCCGTAGGTAAACGCGATCCGATCAACACACAATAGCGGCGTGCCGGCCGTGACCGCTAGCTGCCCCGCCGCAGTTTCGTCTGCAGCGACCGCGTACAGCCGTTCTTCTGCTCTGATCATTCGGAGGCCGTAGCCGGTTTCCAGAAAACTATAGATGGAGCCTCTCGACTCGCGAATTTTTTCCAGCGTCAGGTTTGGGAACAGCGCGGACGACAGGACAATTTCATCAAAGATAATGGGCGACCCCGCAAACACAAGCACTCGGCGGATGGCTGTCACTGGCGCCCCTATTTTCAGATCGAGCGCGGCCGCGACCTCAGAACTCGCCTTGCCGCGCTTTACGTCGATAAAGTCAGTCGTGGGATGGACCTTCTCACCTTTGTCCGGAATGATGTGAAGAAACCGGTACTGATGTTTTGGTTCGGTATGCGTGGCGACAAATGTACCCTTGCCCTGCCGTCTGATAAGGATATTTTCGGCGGCGAGCGCGTCGATGGCTTTTCGCACCGTTCCTTGACTGACCTGGAAACGTGCAGCCAACTCCATCTCGGACGGGATCGATTCACCCGGCTTCCATTCTCCGGCGATCAAACTCTGCGTGAGCAGAATTTTGATCTGATCGTAAAGCGGACGAAAGCTGGGGCCGGGCAGATTGATCGACATCGGGACGGTGCCGAAGACGGCATGGGGTTCAATTCGCATGGATGCTATCACGGCCAAGTTTGAGGATTCGTGCATTTTATGTCTTATATAAGATATAAGTCTATTGACATTTCAAAGGGTGCGGAATAATATTGTTGCAGTGCGCAAACGCCGCCAAATCTCGCTTGGTCCTTCATACAAAATCCCGGATACATGACTCCATACCTACGCCCTCGTCGCTCGATGCTTTACGTTCCAGGCTGTGCTCCACGCTATCTGCACAAGGCACGCACGCTGAAAGTAGATTCGCTGATTTTTGATCTGGGCGATTCAGTATTGGTGGAAAACAAGGAAAGTTCGCGCAGCCAGATTGTCGAGGCGGTATTGCAAGGTGGTTTCGGGCGTCGCGAGAAAGTCGTTCGCGTCAACGACCTGGATTCGCCTTGGGGCATAGACGACATCAAGGCAGTCGCGGACATCGGCGCAGACGCGATCCTCTTCCCGAATATCGAAAGCAAGTCCAATGTCATTGAAGCGCTGTCGGTGCTCGACAAAGCAGGCGGTTCGCATCTGCCAATCATGGTCATGATCGAAAGCCCGCTGGCGGTGCTGCGTGCGGAAGAAATTGCCTCCGCGTCCGACCGCATCGCCTGCATGATCATGGCGACCAGCGATTTGCTCACGCAGTTGCATGGACACAAGACGCCTGACCGGCTGGCGCTGCATTATTCGCTGTCGCATGTGCTGCTGGTAGGGCGCGCGTATAAGCGCGGTGTGATCGACGGTATCAGCGTGGATATCAAAGACATGCACTCGTTTGAATTAGCATGCCGGCTGACGCGTGATCTCGGCTTCGATGGAAAATCGCTGGTGCATCCCAACCAGCTCGCCTATTGCAACGATGCGTTTACCCCAAAGTCGGCCGAAATTGGTCATGCGCACGAAGTGATCTCGGCGCTGGAAAAGGCGCATCACGAAGGCCGCGGCACGATCATGCTCAATGGGCGTCTGGTTGAGCATCATCACGTAAACGCTGCCAAGCGCCTGCTGGCGCTAGTGGAGATGACCAAAGAGCTGGAAGTGGCCTGAAGCCAATGATTGAGATTTCCGCCCGTCCGCTGGCCGGCTATTTTTTTGAGCATTACCGCCTCGGGCAAAAATTCCACCACGCCACGCCGCGCACCATCACGCAAGGCGATGTTGCACTTTATCTGGCGCTCACGGGCTCCAGACTGCCGTTGCATTGCAGTGAACCATTCGCACAATCACTGGGGTATCCCTCCATGCCAGTGGATGATCTGCTGGTTTTTCATATCGCCTTCGGCAAGACGGTCCCCGATATTTCTTACAACGCGGTAGCCAATCTTGGCTACGCCGATTGCCGGTTTTTGCAGCCGGTTTTTATCGGCGATACATTGCGAACCGAAACCGAAATCATTGGCCTGCGCGATAACTCCAGCGGCAAAACCGGGGTGGTGCATGTGCGCTCCAACTGCTACAACCAGCGCGACGAAATGGTGTTGACCTGGATTCGCTGGGTAATGGTTCATCGTGAGGATGCCGTCAATCCGCCGCGAACGACGGCCTTGGGCCTGATCGATGCGCCAGCCCAGGTCGCACCCGAGGCGATTGTCGCCCCGGCCTTTTTGAAACCGGCCAAGAATATGTCGATGGTGACCGGCGGCGTGCGCTTTTGGGAAGACTACGCCGCGACTAACGCAGAAGAATTCAGCAAAACTCCAGAGTCGGGTCCGGCGCCCTGGCAGTTTGAACCGATAAAGCATCCTGCCGGCATGACGATTGATGAAGCCGATCACACGCTGGCGACCAAGCTCTACCAGAACACCGCACGTGTCCATTTCGATCTGCATCTTATGAAAGATTCGCGGTTTGCGAGACGCCTCGTTTACGGCGGCCATGTCATGTCCATCTGCCGAGCACTTGCCTACGACGGCTTGGAAAACGTTTTGTCGATTGCTGCGATCAACAGCGGCACACATCACAATCCCACCTTCGCAGGCGATACCTTGTTTGCCATTTCATTGCCGGTACTGAAGTGGCCCATCAACGCTGACATCGGCGCGCTGCGTCTGCATCTTGTCGGCTACAAAAATATCGACCCAAACACGGCCGCATTCGCCGACGCGCCCGAACACCTGAAAGTGCTATCGCTCGATTACACCGTGTTGATGCCACGCCGACCCAAATGAGGAATTTATGACGCAGCTTGTCCACCCCAGCAAAGCGCTTTTCGTCGGCGAAAAGCCGTTTCCCGTGATTCCATCCTGCGAACATTTCGCCGGCAGCGAAAAACTCATCAGCAAAGCTTTGGAGCTGCAGGACAAGTTGGGCCCGGTATTCGACATCACCTGTGACTGCGAGGACGGCGCCCCGGCAGGGCAAGAAAAAGCCCATGCCGAAATGATCGTGAGATTGCTTACTTCGGAGGCCAATAAATACAAGATGGCCGGTGCGCGCATACACGATCACTCTCATCCGTTGTGGAAGCAGGATGTGGACATCCTCGTCGCAGGCGCGGGCAGAGTACTTGCATACATCACCATTCCCAAATGTACGACCTTTGATGAGGGCGAGGAAATGATCGCCTACATTGAGACTATTTCCAGGAAAGCATTGATCGGCCGCGAGATTCCCATCCACATTCTGGTTGAAACACACGGTGCACTGCGCGACGCGCAGCGGCTGGCCGCTCTGCCTAACGTACAGGTGCTTGATTTCGGTTTGATGGACTTCGTGTCCGGCCACCATGGCGCCATTCCAGCCTCTGCGATGCGCTCACCCGGCCAGTTCGAACACCACCTGCTGGTTCGGGCAAAGACCGAAGTCGTCGCGGCTGCACTCGCCTCTGGTGTCGTACCTGCGCACAATGTTTGCCTCGATCTGAAGAACACGGAAGTGGTTATGGCTGATGCGAGGCGCGCGCGTTACGAGTTTGGCTTCCTGCGTATGTGGTCGATCTACCCCACACAAATTACCGCCATCGTCGACGCGATGAAGCCGGACCTTTCCGAGGTCGAAGATGCGGCGAACATCCTGCTCGCGGCACAGGCTGCCGACTGGGGGCCGATTCAGTACAAAGGCGAATTGCACGACCGCGCCACCTATCGTTACTTCTGGGAAATATTGCAAAAGGCCAACGTCACTGGCGTTAAAATATTGGACTCCGCCAATCGCGCTTTCTTCTCATAGTTTTTCGAAGACCCCGATGACAAACACGACACCCGGCAGCAAATTCCGCCAAGCCCTCGTTGATGAAAAGCCGCTGCAAATCGTCGGTGCGATCAACGCTTACACCGCGCGCATGGCGCAGGCCACGGGTTACAAGGCGCTGTACATTTCGGGCGGCGGCGTGGCTGCCAATTCGCTCGGCATGCCGGATCTGGGCATCAGCACGATGGAAGATGTGCTCACCGACCTTCGTCGCATTACTGATGTCACCACATTGCCAGTGATGGTCGACATCGATACGGGTTGGGGTGGCGCGTTCAACATCGCCCGCACGATTCGGTCTTTCCAGAAAACCGGTGCAGCCGCCGTGCATATGGAAGATCAGGTCGGCACCAAACGTTGCGGCCACCGACCAGGCAAGGAAGTGGTCAGCCTCGACGAAATGGTGGACCGTGTCAAAGCGGCCGTGGACGCGCGCACCGACCCGAGTTTTGTCATCATGGCGCGCACCGATGCCTTGGCGGTTGAGGGAATCAACGCCGCCATCGACCGCGCCTGCGCCTATGTCGAAGCTGGTGCTGACATGATTTTCCCCGAAGCGATCACCGCGTTGCCGATGTACCAGCAATTCAAAGATGCGGTGAAAGTGCCGATCCTCGCCAACATCACCGAGTTCGGCCACACACCACTGTTTACGACCGAGGAGCTTGCTTCGGTAAACGTGGATATGGTGTTGTATTGCTGCGGCGCATATCGCGCCATGAACAAGGCGGCGCTCAATTTTTATCAGACGCTGCGCGCGGATGGTACACAGAAAAATGCTGTGCCGTCGATGCAAACACGCGCCGAGCTCTACGAATATTTGGGCTATCACTCGTATGAGCAGAAGCTGGATGCCTTGTTTGCTGCAAAAAAGTGAAACTCTAGCAATGGCGAGGCGTTTGAAGCATTTTTGCCTGAAGATGCGCGCCAATATTGGCTTTACGCAAAAAACACAACAGCGGTGACACTTTGGCAGTTTTGAAGATCGATCATTTTCAAGTTGCAATCCCGGTGGGCCGCGTTCCAGACGCGTTGGCTTTTTACGAGGGCGTGCTGCAATTTGTTCGCATTGCCAAGCCAGCGGAACTCGATCAACGCGGCGCGTGGCTCACACAGGGGCCGGTAAATCTGCATTTAGGAGAGGAGGAGGAGTTCGAGGCAGCCAGACGGGCGCATCCTGCGTTGCTGGTCGATAACATCGACCAGCTGCTACAAAAAGCCGAGCTTGGTGGATACCCACTACGCATCGACGCAGGGCCGACGGGCTATAAGCGGGCGTCAGTATTCGACCCGTTTGGCAATCGCATCGAACTCATGCAAAAGCTGTAAGGTGCACAGCTCTTACGAAGCACCAATTCTGCTTACGAAGCACCAATTCTGACAAGGCATGTGCGCAGGTCGCACCATAAGACGGAGATGATGAAATGAGTACCGAAACGGCAGCAACTGCAGCACCCGCGACCACGGGCCCCAAACCAAAAAAATCCGTGGCGCTCTCAGGCGTCGTCGCCGGCAATACCGCCCTGTGCACGGTGGGCCTCACCGGCAATGATCTGCACTATCGCGGCTACGATATTCTGGATGTAGCCGAAGCTTGCGAATTCGAGGAAATCGCTCACCTGCTGGTACACGGCAAGCTGCCGAACACCGCCGAACTGGCGTCGTACAAGGCAAAACTCAAATCCATGCGCGGCATTCCGATGGCGGTGCAGGACGTACTCGAATCACTACCAGCATCGACCCACCCGATGGATGTGCTGCGTACTGCCTGTTCCGTCCTGGGCTGTGTGTTGCCGGAGAAAGACGACCATAACATCGCCGGCGCGCGCGACATCGCCGACCGCATGATGGCCTCCTTTGGTTCCATGCTGCTTTACTGGTATCACTTCGCAGTGAACGGCAAATGCATCGATGTGGAAACCGATGACGACTCGATTGGCGGCCACTTCCTGCACTTGTTGCATGGCGAAGAGCCGAGCGAGCTCGCGGTCCGTTCCATGCATACCTCGCTGGTGCTTTACGCAGAGCACGAATTCAATGCCTCGACGTTTGCCGCCCGCGTAATTGCCGGCACCGGATCCGATATGTTTTCGGCCATCACCGGTGGCATCGGCGCGCTGCGCGGCCCCAAGCACGGCGGCGCGAACGAAGCCGCTTTCGATATTCAGAACCGCTACGACGGCCCGGATGACGCCGAAGCCGATATCGTCAGGCGCGTCTCGGAGAAGCAGGTCATCATCGGCTTTGGCCATCCGGTTTATACCGTCTCTGACCCTCGCAATGTCGTCATCAAGCGCGTTGCAAAACGCTTGTCGGAAGATGCTGGCAACATGAAGCTCTACAACATCGCCGACCGCCTGGAAGCCGTGATGTGGCGCGAGAAAAAAATGTTCCCGAACCTCGATTGGTTCTCCGCCTGCTCTTATCACATGATGGGCGTACCCACTGCGATGTTCACGCCGCTGTTCATCATTTCGCGCACTTCCGGCTGGGCTGCGCATGTGATCGAGCAGCGTATCGACGGCAAGATCATTCGCCCGAATGCCAATTACACCGGGCCGGATGACATGAAGTTTGTGCCGATCGCCGAACGCAAATAACCGCCTAACCACACGATTCTTGAATCAAACATTTAGAAAGAAAAGTATGTCTGCTCACATCTCCAACGTCCGCCCCAAACCCGACAAAGTCCTGGTCGATATCGTCGACTACGTGACGAAATACAAAATCAAATCCAAGGAAGCCTACGACACCGCGCGCTACTGCTTGCTCGATACGCTTGGTTGCGGGTTTGAAGCGCTCGAGTATCCCGCGTGCCGCAAAATGCTTGGACCTATCGTGCAAGGCACGCTGGTGCCCAATGGCGCAAAGGTGCCGGGTACACAATTCCAGATGGACCCGGTCAAGGCGGCATTTGATATCGGCGCGATGATTCGCTGGCTCGATTTCAACGACACCTGGCTGGCAGCCGAATGGGGCCATCCTTCCGACAATCTCGGCGGCATATTGGCCACGGCGGACTGGCTTTCGCGCAATGCGGTAGCCGCGGGCAAAAAACCCTTTACCGTGCACGACCTGTTGACTGCCATGATCAAAGCACATGAAATCCAAGGGTGTTTCGCGCTTGAGAATTCATTCAACAAAGTTGGACTCGATCATGTGGTGCTGGTGAAAGTGGCGTCCACGGCGGTCGTCGCCGAAATGATGGGCTTGAGCAAAGACGAAATCCTCAACGCAGTATCGCTGGCGTGGGTCGATGGTCAAGCGTTGCGCACCTATCGCCACTCTCCGAATACCGGCTCCCGCAAATCGTGGGCAGCGGGCGATGCCACCTCACGCGCGGTGCGCCTCGCGCTCATCGCCAAGACCGGCGAGATGGGTTATCCCTCGGTGCTGTCAGCCAAGACCTGGGGTTTCTACGATGTGTTGTTCAAAGGCAATGCCTTCAAGTTCCAGCGTCCTTATGGCTCATACGTAATGGAGAATGTACTTTTCAAGATTTCTTTCCCCGCAGAGTTCCATTCGCAGACGGCCGTTGAAGCCGGGATGACGATTCATCAGGAATTGAAAAAAATCGGCAAGACCGAAAAAGATATCAAGAAGATCACCATCCGCACCCACGAAGCCTGCATCCGCATCATCGACAAGAAGGGCCCGCTCAATAACCCGGCCGACCGCGATCACTGCGTGCAGTACATGGTGGCGATGCCGATCATTTTCGGTCGCCTGACCGCATCCGACTACGAAGACAACATCGCTACCGATCCGCGCATCGATACGCTGCGCGACAAAATCGTCTGTGTGGAAGACACGAAATTCACCAAGGACTATCACGATCCTGAAAAGCGCTCGATCGCCAACGCGCTGACGGTGGAATTCACCGACGGCAAGAAGCTCAAGGAAATCGTGGTCGAGTACCCGATCGGCCATAAGCGTCGCCGCAAGGAAGGCATGCCGGTTCTCATGGCGAAATTCAAAACCAACCTGGCTCGCGTATTTGCAGAAAAGCAACGTGGCGCAATCTGGGACCTGTGTACAGACACGAAGAAACTCGACGCGACACCCGTCAACGAATTTGTCGACATGATGGTTATTTGACAATTGCAATAAATGGCTTGCATGAAATCAGCGCGATATTCGTGCTGATTTCATTTTTAAGTATGTATGACAAATACGTATTTTTCGGTATGCAAAATTAGCAGCCCGGCGTATGATGGAATCTCATCGCAACATCTGGAGAGCGCCATGGAAGCGACCGTAGCCGAACGCGGACAAATCACCCTGCCCAAGGAAGCGCGCGATGCATTGGGACTCAAGAAGGGCACAAAGCTTCTTGTTCAAGTCGAAAACGGGCGCATCGTTTTGCGAAAAGACATGTCCGGCGCGATTTCAAAACTGCGCGGCATGTACAAACTCCCACCGGGAATGACGACCGACGATATGATGCGCGAACTTCGCGGCCGCGCACCCACCGATCCTGTTGAAGAGTAGGCAGACGTGATCGCCGTCGATTCCTCGATCATCATCGACGTCATTTACAGCGATCCTGACTTTGGCGAGTCGTCAGCGATGGCCTTGAGCGAGGCGGTGGATTCCGGCCAGGTAGTGATCTGCGACGCCGCCCTAGCCGAGGTTTGTGCGTATGCCGATCCTATCGAGCCGCTCATTGAAACCCTCGCCCGATCAGGCATCCACTTTTCAGCCGTAACCGAGCAGGCCGCCATCCGTGCGGGCGTCATGCAGCATCGCTTCCGCTCGCGCGGCGGCTCCCGCAAAGAACGCATGGTGTCGGACTTCCTGATCGGCGCACACGCACTCATTCAATGTGGAACACTTATTACCCGCGATGTCGGTTTCTATCGCGATTATTTCAAAGGCCTTAAAATCATCAATCCCACCGCGTGACCAACCCGCCACGCCCCTCTTTCAAAGGATCCACCATGGCACACAACCTGCACGACACTCGCCAACAACTGACGCTGAAATCCGGCAAGACCGCCACCTTCTATTCGCTGCCAAAGCTGGCTGAGACGTTTCCGAATGTAAAGCGGTTGCCGATTTCGATCCGCATCGTGCTGGAGAGCGTGTTGCGCAACTGCGACGGTAAGAAGGTGACGGAGGAGCACATCAAGGAACTTGCTGCGTGGCAGCCGACAGCGGCCCGCACACTGGAAATTCCGTTTGTCGTGGCGCGCATTGTGTTACAGGATTTCACCGGCGTGCCACTACTGGCCGATCTGGCGGCGATGCGCGGTGTGGCGGCCAAGTTGGGCAAGAATCCAAAGATCATCGAGCCGCTGGTCCCCGTTGACCTGGTGGTTGATCATTCGGTGCAGATCGATCACTACGGCACGGCTGATTCGCTGGATCTCAATATGAAGCTCGAATTCCAGCGCAATCAGGAGCGCTATGCATTTATGAAATGGGGCATGCAGGCGTTCGACACGTTCAAAGTGGTGCCACCGGGAATCGGTATCGTCCACCAGGTGAATCTGGAATATCTGGCGCGCGGTGTGCACGACAAACATGGCGTGCTGTATCCCGACACTCTGGTCGGCACCGATTCACACACCACCATGATCAACGGCGTTGGCGTCGTCGGCTGGGGCGTGGGCGGCATCGAGGCTGAGGCCGGGATGCTGGGCCAGCCGGTCTATTTTCTGACCCCCGATGTCGTCGGCGTGAATCTCACCGGGAAATTGCCCGAAGGCACCACCGCGACTGACCTGGTGCTTACAGTAACGGAAATGCTGCGCGCCGCAAAAGTGGTCGGCAAGTTTGTGGAATTCTTCGGCGAAGGTGCTCGCGCATTGAGTGTGCCGGACCGCGCAACCATCGCCAATATGGCACC
>Ga0163144_10016816_pt1 | contig 14962 bp, 12 predicted proteins | sample OliLak19BULKMAT1_FD_123175 | JGI IMG/M metagenome (GOLD analysis project Ga0163144, IMG submission 123175) | Freshwater microbial mat bacterial communities from Lake Vanda, McMurdo Dry Valleys, Antarctica - Oligotrophic Lake LV.19.BULKMAT1 | ecosystem: Environmental > Aquatic > Freshwater >... | reverse complement strand
GGAGGAGATGGGCGCGAAGGTTGTGATCCGCCCGTGGCTTGGGTACGCCAAGCAAAAGAACTGGGCGCTTACCAATCTGCCGATGCAGTCGCACTGGGTGTTTATCCTTGATGCAGACGAGTCGATCTCACCCGCCCTGCGCGATGAACTTTTAGCGCTGGCATCGCGGGATGTGAATAGCGTGAGCGAGGCGGGGTTTTACGTTAACAGGCTTACGTTTTTTCTGGGCAGCCCTATCCGCCACTGCGGGTACTTTCCCAGTTATAACTTGCGTTTCTTTAAGCGCGGCAAAGCGAAGTATGAAGAGCGAGAGGTTCACGAGCACATGATCGTGGATGGGCCCACCGGGCGGCTGCGGCACCTGATGAACCACGAGGATCGGCGGGGATTAGAGCACTTGATCGCGAAACATAACCGCTACTCAACGCTCGAAGCCAGAGAGTTGACTCGCGAGCGAATTAGCAAGAAGGTGGACGACGCTGGCCCGCTGGAGCGGGGCATCGCGACGCGTCGCTGGCTCAAGCGGCATGTCCTGCCGCGGCTACCGCTCTCTGGATTTTGGCGGTTTTTGTACATGTACATTTTCCGGCTGGGGATACTGGACGGCCTTCCGGGACTTCGGTTTTGTCTGCTACTTTCAACCTACGATCTGCTTATATCACTGAAGCTCGCGGAGATCCGTGCGCTGCACATCGACGAGGATGCCAAACGGCTGGCCGAAACTCCTACGAAGGGCCTTGCGGTGCCGGAAGGCGATCTGATTAACTCGGCGATCACCGTAGCGGGGCCGACGCTTCTTCCTAAGCCGCTTTCTGATGAAGTGCCGCCTAACCCGATACCCGATCGACCGACCATCCTCGCGAGCGTGCCGCCATACATCACGCCCGCGTTGTATGTACCAGACTCGTCGGAGGGCGATTCATCGGCCGGTGCCGGAGCTTTGGGCGGTGCCAGGCATCACGAGGCGACGCCCGGGCCTGAACCTATCCACGCAGAGACCGCATCTTATATTACACAGCTTAAGCCGCATGTCAATATTCCCGGCACCTGGCCGGGGTACCGAACAGTGCCGATCTCGATCCTGGTGCCGGTAAAGAACGAGGAACGTAATATTGTGGAGTGCCTGCGGCGCTGCAATTGGGCGACAGAGATCGTCGTGATCGACAGCAGAAGCATGGACAAAACGATTCCCCTGGCGCAGGCGATGGGGGCGAAGGTCTATCAGTTTAATTATGATCGCTTTACCGGATGGCCCAAGAAAAAGAATTGGGCGCTTGAGCAAATCCCCTGGAACAACGAGTGGGTCATGATCCTCGATGCCGACGAGTACATGACCGAGGAACTCGCCGAGGAGATCCGTCGCGTGGTGAGCGGTGAGTGGAAACCTGGCGCGGGGTCTGCGAGGCGCGGGTGCGGCGATGGTTACTGGGTGAACCGCCGATTTATGTTCCTGGGCCGGTGGCTGAAGGGGTGCGGGTACTACCCCTCGTGGAACGTGCGTTTGTTTAAACATAAGCTGGGGCGGTACGAGCGGATCGGAAACCTGGGCGATACCGGCAGCGGCGACAACGAAGTTCACGAGCACATCGTGCTCTCTTCGGGTGAGGCGGGGTACCTCCAGCACGAGTTCCTTCATTACGCCTACCCGGACCTTTCGGCATGGATCGAGAAACATAACCGCTACACAACTTGGGAGGCGCACGCGATGAAGGCGGGCGACATCGGGGCGGTGAACGCGAGCCTGTTCGGCGGTCCGATCGAACGACGGCGGTTCATCAAGCGATTTGGCCGCAAGCTCCCTTTCCGGCCCACGCTGCGGTTCGTGTATTCTTACTTTTTCCAGCGCGGCTTTATGGATGCATATCCCGGGCTGGTTATGTGCAGGCTTTTGGCGTGGTACGAGTTTGTAAGTATCGCTAAGTCTCGCGAGATGAGCGCGCACGAGAAAGAGCGTTCGCGCAAAGCGATTTCATGACGAGCTCCGCTGGATTATGTTTAACTCCACTGGATTATGTTTAGCCCCGCTGGCTTATGATGAGCTCCGCTGGCTTATGATGAGCTTCGCTGGCTTTTAACGATCTCCGCTGGCTCGCGCACGCACTCCCGGACACACTTAGTTGAGCCTAACCTTTTCCCCCGCGCCCTCTCATGTCTCAGCCTAACTCCCCCCACGCCCCGCACTCTCAAAGCCCTTCGGCACCGTTGGCGAATCCGCACCTTGCTAACGCGGCCCAACTCTCGCAAGAGGAGGGACGTTATATTTCACCCTACACTACCGGCGAGAAGATCAAACGGTTGCTCTGGGGGCTTGTGGAGCAGACGCTCTTTCGCATCTCCTTCCCCACGTGGTACGGCTACCGCGCTGCGCTTTTGCGAGCCTTCGGGGCTAAGGTCGGGGCCAAGTGTCAGATTAAGCGTACGGCGCACTTTGAGTGCCCCTGGAACTTTTCTTGCGGCGATCGATGCGCCATCGGAGAGCACGCGATCGTCTACGCGCTCGGACCAATCACGCTAGGGGACCGCTGCTGCCTCAGCCAGTATGCGCATCTTTGCGCGGGCTCGCACGACCTTAATCATCACACGCTGCCGCTTCTTCGGCCGCCCATCACGCTGAAGAATGATGCGTGGCTGCTGGCCGATTCGTTCGTCGGACCCAACGTGACGCTGCACGAGGGCGCGGTGCTGGGCGCGCGAGCTTCGGCATTTAAAGATCTTGAGGCGTGGTCGGTGAACGTGGGGAACCCTGCGAAAAAGATTAAGGAACGCCCCCGGGCGTAGCGAGCGAATTTCTCTCGGCTTCGGCTCTGCCCGGGGAGGCCAAGCGAAGTTTGCACGGACGTTCCTATACTTATATCATGCCATCTCAGCTCGTGTATCGGCCCGTGTATCGGTTGCATTCCTTGCAAAGGTTTCGCACAGCTAGCCTGGCGATCGTCCTGCTTACGTTATCAAGTGCTGGCATGGTGTCGGGACAGACGACCCCTGCTGGGCCCACGCCCAACCCCACCGCGCCAGATGCACCTTCGCCTCTACCTTCGCCTCCGCCTTTGCCTTCGCCTCCGCCTTCGCCTCTGCCTTCGCCTCCTGGTGCGAGCGAGCAAGCCCGCCCAGCGAGCAGCACCAAGCGTCGTGAGGGCGCATCCATTGTTGAACAGCTTCGCGCTGAGGCGGGGCAAGTCCGGCGGTTGCTCGAGTGTGAGGGAACCAAGCGCTGGCTCTTCGCCACCAACTGGCTGCCCTTCCCGCGCGTCCGGACGGTGTTCTGGAATCAGCAGAAGCTTGAGGCGCTTACGCAGTCGGCCTTTGATGCCCTCACCGAGGTGGATCGCGCGGGGTTTGCGCCTCGCGAGCTTGACGACGAGTATTATTATTACACTCGATACGGCTCCCCGCTCGCTTACTCCCGAGCGCTTGATCTGCTCTGCAAACAGCTTGATTGCAAAGAGTGTTTTGTGGGCAAGCGGCTCCTGGACTTTGGTTACGGTGGGATTGGCCACTTACGTCTACTGGCCAGCGCGGGCTCTCACGTGGTTGGCGTAGATGTTGATCCGCTGCTGCAAGCCTTGTATAGCGACCCACAAGACACCGGCGTGATCGAGGGGGTCGGTATGGGAGAGAACCTCGCCCCGGATGGCTCGCTCAAGATTGTGCTGGGAAGATGGCCAAAGAGCGAGCGAACCATTGAAGAGGTGGGCAGAGGATTTGATTTTATTATTTCCAAGAACACCCTCAAGAACGGTTACATTCATCCGGAGAAGGAAGTAGATAAGCGGATGCTGGTTGACCTTGGGGTGAGCGACGAACAGTTTCTCCGCTCCGTCGCGGCATCGCTTAACGTGAGTGGACTCTTCCTTATATATAATATTACACCAAAGCAATCCACTGAGCGGTATATCCCTTGGGCCGATGGGCGCTCGCCCTTCTCTCGCGAGGCGTTCAAGGCCGCAGGGCTGGAAGTTCTCGAGTTTGACAAAGACGATTCGCAAGCGACCCGCAAACTGGGCTTGGCGCTAGAATGGGATCAGGGTGAGCAGCCGATGGATCTGCAAAACGACCTCTTCGCAACCTACACCCTCGTTCGTAAATACCCGCCAACTTCAGCGGGGGGACCGCGCCCGCTGAACGCCTCGCCACAACCGTCGCCGCAACCATCGCCCGTCCCGCCCGCCCCGCCCGCCCCGCCAGTTCCGCCACCGCACCCGCCTCAATGACGGACGCTTGAACGCGAAGCCAAGGCAACATCTCACAGGCTCTTCACCGTCTGTTTCGCGGGCATCCTTTGCGGGCTTTCCTTCGCCCGCATGCACGCTTTTTCCGCGAGGCGACTACACTTAAGCCATGCTCGTGCTCCGCTTGTTTACCGCGTTACTTACGATGATGCTATCGCAGGTATCTGCGGCCGCTACAGCTCTTGAGCCCAAACCCACCCGATCGCCGGAGCCAGATCGCCCCGCCGTACAGCCCGCACCCTTTCGATCCAACACCGAGTTTTTCCCATCAAAACACGGTTTTGCATTTAAAAATGCCTTTACCGGCTCTCCCCTGCCTGAGCCATTGCAAGATTTAGGTTTGGAGGAGCTCGTGGATGCACCCGCGATCCACGGCAAGTGTGGAGGGATGTCCGCCGCGGCGGCTGATTACTTTTTCGCTCGTAAGGACCGCCCCGGTGCCTCTCGCCCACCAAGGCCGCGATCTGCTCTTTATAATTATATTGCGCAGCGGCAGATAGATTCGCTAGGACCGTTCGCTGTCCAGGCCGCGACATTCATGGAGTTCATGCTGTTGCCCGATCGCTTAGCGGATATCGCTCGCGGCACACAGTCAACGCCCTTTACGGGTTCCCGGCATTCCGCAGCCTCACGTACGCTTACATCGGTGGCTCCGCTCATTTCTCGCTTACGCCAGGGCGAACTGGTGCCCCTCGGTCTGGTTTATGTCTATGCACCCGGCATGGTCAAACCAGACGTAAGTAAAGAGGGTAACGTAAAAAAGGGAGAGCCAGGCCGGACCGACGAGAAGAACCAAGCCGGGCGAGCATCGGGCCGCGCAGAAGGCAAGCAGGCCGCTGCCGCAAACGCAGGCCACGCGGGCATGCCGTGGGAGAATCATCAGGTGCTCGCGTTCGCCGCAGAGTTCGTGCCCGCGCGCGAAGATAGCCCAACGAAAGTGGAAGGCGAACGCGTAAACCAAGGTTATGATCGAATCCGGATCTATGATCCTAATTTTCCCGGTCGCGATGACATCGAGTTACGGATTACTCCCCCTCGGCGGTCCGCCCTCTCATCCCCTGCCTTAGGTGCTGGTGGGAACCCAGCCCCCGCTGAGCCCCCTGAAGTAACCTGTGTGCAGTACGTCGGTGCCACGCGCACTATCCATGTCCGCGGCTTCTTTATCATGCCTTACCAGTTTTCGCAACCAAAGATAACCGCCGACCGCTAATCCGCCTCGCCACCACCCCCTCTGCATGACCAACCACCCTCGTGTTGTAAGTCTTCTTCCATCGGCCACCGAATCTTTGTGCGCGGTGGGCGGCGAACACTTGTTGGTAGGCAGAAGCCACGAGTGTGACTGGCCCCCTTCCGTTCTACGTTTACCATCGGTTACATCTCAGCGCATCCACGACACCGACTCAGCTCGCATCGATGCGCTCGTGCGCGAGCATTCAACCCACACCGCCGATGAAACTCCAGCCGCGCAATCGCTCTACCGCCTCGACGAGGATGCCCTGCGCCAGCTTGCTCCAGATATTATATTAACTCAAGACCTCTGCGGGGTTTGCTGCATACATCTTGACACCGTTACGGCCATCGCCGCGTCGATGAGCTCTCGTCCGCAAGTTATAAGTCTGAACCCGGGCACCGTTGAAGACATTCTGGACGATCTGCTTCGTATCGGAAACCAAGTCGGTCTGGCTGGCCTCGCCACCGATGCAGTTGTCGCGCTCCGGGAACGCCTCTTCGCCGCGGGAGAGTTTGTTAATCCATTCGATGATGGACCATCTTTCGCATTTCTTGAATGGACTGATCCGCTCTTCGTGGGTGGCCACTGGACGGTACAGTTAATAGAACGAGCGGGCGCGACCCACCCCCTGAACCCAACCACTATTGCGGCACCCCACGCCGGTGCCGCCGCGGGTCCTCAGCATGGCGAACGTAAAGCGGGTCATTCATTCGTTGTCTCGCCGCAGGCCTTACTGGCGAGCCTGCCACAATCGCTGGTCATCTGTCCCTGTGGCTTTAATCTTGAGAAATCCTTCGCCGCGGCGGAGCTTCTCGCTCTCCAGCCGTGGTGGAACGACCTTCCGGCCGTTCGCAACGGCCGTGTAGCGGTCGTAGACGGTACCCAGATGTTCAACCGGCCTGGTCCTCGAGTTGTTGACGCCTTTGAGTGGCTTGTAGGATGGCTGCACGAGGTAGCGACCCCGCTGGGTCCGCACTCGCTTACATTCCCTTGGCGCCCCCTGCGAACTTGACAAGACCGCAATGTTGACTTGGCGTACGGACATACCGATGGCGGTCCTCCTCCTCCTCCTCGTCCTCGTACCTCTGTTCGAATGAAAACATCGCCTCTCGCGCCGCCGGATCTCGCTAGAATCCGCGACGCTGGGAACCATCGCCGATCTCACCGTTGAAACCATGGGAGACGGTGGAAGTAACTACGTACCGCTCAAAGCGTTGTGCGAGCAAGCGGCGGAAGCCGCGATGCCCGGGCGGGTCGCAAAGATTCGTCCCGGTTACATCGTCGGCCCCGCGGACCCTACCCTGCGGTTTACCTACTGGCCCCGGCGAATATCTCGAGGCGGTTCAGTAGCGGTACCCGGCACCCCCAATGATCCGGTGCAGGTGGTCAACGTGCGAGACCTCGGAGATTAGATTATCCGCGCGATTGAACGTAATATTACGGGCGTGTACAACGCCATCGGGCCCAAGGGTGGGCTTACGATGCAAGAGATGTGCAGCGGTATCAAGAAGGGCGTTAGGGCCGACGCGACCTTTACTTATATTGACTCCGCCGCCGTGGAGAAATCTGCTACTCAGTTCCCGATCTGGGTACCCCCAGCGAGAGCCACGCAGGGTTTCCACACCCGCAGCGGAAAAAAGGCCTTCGACGCCGGGCTCACCTCGCTATCGATTGAAGACACTGCTAAGGCAACCAACGACTAGCTCGGTACGCCTCCGAAAGCGGAACAAAAGAGCTTTCGGGCGCGGTCACAGAAGAAGCCGAGGCGGAACGGCTGGCCGCGGCTCTCAAGTGAACTCGCGCCCTGATCCTAATGTCGCTGTTATTCTCGGACGTTAAGTCACATCGAGCGAATTGGCTTGAGAGATCTCTGCGCGCGTTGGTGAAACCACCGGTGCGTAAGGAATTCAATGAAGTTGAAGCCAATCCGCGACTAAATCACGAATATGGATAATTTACCGTAGTAATATGGGGGGAATGGGTAACCTGCCTCGGGCGTGTTCGTACCATTGGAGCAATCGAAGTCCGGTGTGTTTGCCCGGCCGGTTCATTGGAGCAGGAGAAAATAGTCTGGCGGTGGTTTTTAGTAACCGCGATAGCGGCGGCTGATTCCTGCGCGCACAGAAATCTAAGGAGAGTTCGCTCCATGGCGGATTACGCACAGCCCGACGTTTTGGTCTCTACAGACTGGGTAAAAGAGAATCTGAATACCCCCGGTGTCAGGATCATTGAGATCGACGTTGACACCAAGCAGTATGAAGTCGGCCACATTCCGGGGAGCCTCGCCTTTAACTGGCAGACGCAACTGCAGGATCAGATAACTCGAGACTTGCCCAGCCGAGGGGCGTTCGAATCGCTGATGTCCGCCGCGGGGATCTCCCCCGGCGATACGGTGGTGGTATTCGGCGATAATAACAACTGGTTCGCCGCATACGGCTTCTGGCTCATGAAGTATTATGGCCACAACGACATACGCGTGATGAACGGCGGACGCGGCAAGTGGCTCAACGAGGAAGATAAGCCCCTCACAACCGACAAGACGATCGTAACTCCCACCAGCTACCTGGCCAGCACCGCCAATCATTCGCTGCGCGCTAAGGTGCCGCTCGTGCTTGAGATTTCCGCAACCCGCTCCATGAATCTTGTCGATGTTCGCAGCCCGGATGAGTTCACTGGCAAGGTCATCGCTCCGGCTGGTATGAATGAAACCGCCCAACGCGGCGGGCACATCCCTGGCGCCAAGAGCGTTCCCTGGTCACGCGCGGTGAACTCCGACGGCACCTTCAAGACCGCAGCCGAACTTCACAAGTTATACTTCGGTGAAGCCGGGCTCTCTGAGTCAAAGCCCACAATCTGCTATTGCCGCATCGGCGAGCGATCCAGCCACTCCTGGTTTGTGCTGAAGTACCTCCTCGGCCAAGAAAACTGCCGGAACTATGACGGCTCTTGGACGGAATATGGAAACCTCGTCGGCGCGCCAATCGAACGCGGGGAGTAGTGTTAGTATGCGTCGGATTCGCCCGCCCGAGCGGCCCCGACACACTTGGCTTTTAACCGCCGAGTGCTTCGACGCTTGAGTATTGGTCGAGATTGCAGACAACCAGCTCACCGTCATGCTTGCGAAGCGTGATCCGGTCCATCCACAGTTTGTGATCTTTGCTGTGAGCGTACCAAGAACCAGTCTTGGCCTGTTCATACTTCACGACAGCACCCTCGATCGTCGTCACCATCACGCCCGTCAAGCGAGGCACTTGCTGAGTGATGCGGACCTTAGTTCCCGGCGTGTACGTGGCGAGCGTCATAAGGGTCAAGTATAGTGGCGCGAGATTTGTCAAGACGTTTGGGGTGGCCCCGTTCACCGCGCAAGTGACGTTGCCCGCCCGGCTGCGGTTTCTCGTCAAGATATTCTTCTGCTCCCGCGGGCCTGCGAGCTCCACGCTGGCTACAAGTGGGTGTGCGGATCGTTCATTTTATTAAATGGTTGCGCTTGCGCGACGGCGGAACGGTTCGCGCCGTGCTGGATATGTGCGCTGGCCTTGCCTCGCGCGGCCATGAAGTCACCGCGCTCAGTGCGGACGATTCTGGCGTTCCCGAATCTTGGAAGGCAGGTGCCGCTCTGATGCTGCCACGAAACCTGTGCCTGCGGCTCGCTGACCCTCTCTTTGAGCGACGCGGCCGCACGATGGATCAGGCAACTCGTGACACCCTGACGCAGTATCTGCCCAAAGACTCCATGCGGCTGGCTAGGCAACTTTTGAAGAAGACCGATGTACTGCACGTCCACGGCGCGTGGGCCAATGTAAATCACCAGCTTATCAGCGCGGCACGATCGTTGGGGGTTCCTTATGTTATATCTCCGCACGGAATGCTGGATGATTGGAGCATGGCACAGGGGGCACTGAAGAAGCGATTGCACCTTGCCCTGGTTTCCGGGCGCAACTTAAACCGCGCACGTGCCATTCACTGCACGGCGCAGGCCGAGCGCGACCAAGCGCTCAAGTGGCTTTCACCCGCCCGCGAAAGTAAAGGTGCCGTCACTGTTCCCTTGCTCTTTGATACCGCCCCGATGCTTGCCCTGCCCGGCGATGCGCTCGCCAAAGCGGCCTTCGCCGCGGCACGATCGGAGCACCCCAAACTTCTATTTTTAAGCAGGCTCAACGTTAAGAAGGGCGTAGAGCCTCTGCTCCACGTCGCCGCGCGGCTTAACCAGCGATCCCCGGTTGAGATTTTGTTGGCCGGGCCCGCAGACCCGCCTGAGTACCTGGCGCACCTGCAGCAAGTTGCGCAATCATTGGGGATCTCTCACCGCGTCCACTTTTTAGGCATGGTCACCGGTGATCTAAAATGGTCGTTGTATCAAGCCTCCGACCTTTTCGTCCTGCCCACAAGCCAGGAGAATTTTGGTTACGTTCTGCTGGAGGCCCTCGCTTGCAGCACCCCGATACTTACAACAACGGGAGTGGATATCTGGCCGGAGCTTGAGGCCTCTGGCGGTGCCACGATTATCCGCGGCACCGGCGAGAGCTTCATCCCGCAGTTGGCGGAGTCGTTACAAGGTCTACTGGGCGATGCAGCTCGGCTTGAGCAAATGGGGCGCACCGGACGCGAGTGGGCTTTGCGGTTTCTTGACCGAGAGACGATACTGGACGCGATGGAAGCGATGTACCGGCCCATAACGTAATATAATTACGATAGCCCTTGCCCCTTGCTACTTTGGACTCTTGGACGGGGGACTGGTCAAGCGGGGGTGCGCCCTTGCGCGTTTCAAGTTAATACCGCACGCCTCGCACCGCCGCCGCGAACGCCGCGTCGCCCCGCGTTTGTTTGATCAGTTTGAGAGTTCGGTCCACGCGCAGTTTCGTAACGGCCATTTCGCCGCGTTGAAAACCGAATCCGTCATTGGCATCTTGGTAAACCTCGGTTTCGGCGATGCCGTCTTCATTCTGGTGAATGATGAGTTCGAGGCGTTCATCCAAGCCAGCTTGAGATGTAAACTGCCTCGCTGGACCTAACGGGAGTGCAGCACCCGGCCGCAGGAAGAGGCGGGGGAGGTCCTCATCCATATTTTCATCGTGTCGATCTTGGTCTGATTCAAGGATCGTAATCGGTTTCCAGCCCCCAATCATCGGATCGGGGCGAGCGGTCGCAGTCGGGGATACCGAGCACTGAACGAGCAAGTCTGGCCCGAGCAGAAATGAATCATCCACCGCGCGCAGCGCCTTGTTCTTTGAATCCGCGAAGAAGACGGGAGCCACAACCGTTTCCCCCAAAGTTGCCGCACGCCAGAAGAGCGTGTAGATGTAAGGTAACAATCGGTAGCGACGCATGAGGGCGAGCCGGCAGGTCTTTTCGCACTCGGGGCCGAACGACCAAGGCTCATGGGGCAGCGTGGTTTTTTCACTATGAGCCCGCGCGAAGGGAAGCAGCGCACCGATGCCCATCCATCGGGCAAAGAGTGGTCCGGTTGCATTGCCGATGAACCCGCCGATATCCGGGCCGACAAACGGCTGACCGCTCAGCGATAGGTTCAAGGCCATCGAGATAGACCAGCGCAGGTGGTTCCAGTCGCTGCGATTGTCACCCGTCCAAGTCGCCGCGTACCGCTGGCCGCCAAGGAAGTTACTTCGCGTCAGAACAAAGGGCCGCTTGTGCGGGTTTGCCGCTGTGATACCTTCGTGTGTCGCCCGCGACATAAGCATACCATATAAATTATGATACCTGGCGTGCGAGCAGTCATTAAGGGCGCCGCTGATCGCCAGATCGGGGCGGTGCAGATTCGAGATTGGCATGGTCTTCTGCACGCCCTTGAAGACCGCCGGCTCGTTCATATCGTTCCACACACCATCGATACCCAGGGCCATGAACTCTTTATATAACGATGCCCACCACGCGCGGACCCGTTCGCTGGTAAAGTCGGGGAACGCGCACGCACCGGGCCAGACCTCTCCGTGATACTCAAGGCCATCGGAAGTCGTAATATAATATTGTGCTTCTTTGCCCTCGCGATAAACGCTGTACGCATCATCGGCCTTGATGCCGCAGTCGATCATATAAATAGTGCGGAAGCCATCTTCCACAAGCTGCGCATTGAGGGCCCTGGCATCGGGAAACTTGTGCTCGTCGACGGTAAAGCACCTGAACCCGTCCATGTAGTCGATGTCAAACCACAGGCAATCGCAAGGGATTCCTCGCGACCGAAACTCCTGAGCCAGCTCAAGAAACTTCCCCGCGGGTTGATAACTCCAGCGACACTGGTGATACCCCAGCGCCCATCGCGGGGGCATCGCTATGTTGCCCGTCAATCGGTGCAGCACCGCGAGCAGAGCCTGAGGGCTCCGTTCTTCGATAATAACAACCGCTGGACTTGGCCCGTGTACCAGCACTCGCATCCGGGCGCCCGCCCCCGAACCGGTGGTGCCGGTCAAATCCGTCCCACCACCGCCGCGAAGATCTATATCGCAGCGAAAAGTTGTTTCGATGATCACGCCGACCGCAGAACCATCGGCCCGCAACGCCATCACATACGGGTGAGATTGATATAAGTTGGCACTCTTGTCAGTGTAATCAAAATGATCGTTGTTCCAAAGTGTCTTGATGGTTCCGTTCCGGAGCAACGGTCCCGCCTGCTCTCCCGTGCCGTAAAGCGAGCAACCTTCCAGCCCCAACACCTCAACCAGCGAGATCGCGCCACGCCGCGACTTGGCACCCCCGCAAAAACGCGGTTGCACCCGCCGTTTTACTTCCTCGCCCGCCGGTACGCTTACCAGCGACTCAACATAAGCCGGAAAGGGTAGATCCGGCCCCGCGCGCAGCGGATCAACATACCGCACCCCCAGCGCAGCACCGGCCGCCGCGTCAACCGCAACACCGGTAGGCCGACGATCCCACCGCCACGCTCGTTTTTTGTATCTAATTGATTGGTGCACTGGCTGAACTCATAATAATCATAACACTACCAACCTCTGACCTTCGCAGTTGCGGTTCCCCCTTGGGCGGCTCATCTGATCCAAGTCCGCCGCCCCGCCCAAGCAACGCATGAACCACTTCAACTCCGCGACGAGCGTGCTTCACCGCGACGCATCACCGCCGTCTGCTATTCCCTACTCAGCGAACTTTCGGGCCTAGAGGATACCCGTTTTGTCGCTCGATTTCGCCTCCGATGAAGCTGACTCTCAACGATTCCTGTTCACCCAGACGATTTGGCCGGTTATTCGTCCTGCTTGTAACTGTTTCAAGTTTGGCTCACGCGATTTCTTCGTCGCCGCGACTCATCTTTCTCCTCAAAAAACACCTGACGCCCACTCGCGGCGAGCGGGGGTCGCTCACCTTCCGCCCTGAGAAGTGCCATATCCGCGATGAGAACTGCGAACTGATAGCACAACTCAGGTGCGTCGCGGCAGAGTACCCAATCGCCATTCAAACATGCCGGGCTGGGTAGGCCGCGAGATCAGTCACGCTAATATCGCACGCCAGCCGGCGCGACTCAACCCAAAGAAGCAGCATTATTATGTTATATTCCCACCACCAACGCTTCAACGCACCGACCGATCAAACCCCCCGCCACTTACACTCTTCTCCGAGAGCATCGCGAGAGATCCTCGGACTGCTTTCCACTGTCGCGATAGCCGCAACGCTGGGATTATCGCTTCTGCTCGCGCCCGGGTGCATCTTTGTCGCCCGCGGCGGATCGACGTCTTACTCCAGCGCTTCGGCCACCTCAACCCGCGTAGTCACCGCGGTACACCTGCCCAACAGCCGGCTCGATGTTTCCACCGAGAATGGCAGCATTGACGTTACAACGGTAAGCGGCGATCAGGTGCTCATCACAGCGCATATACGGGCTCGTACATCAGAGCGTGCCGATCGGGTTGCGGTTGAAGCGTCCCGGAATCCGGACAACACCCTGACCATTCGTGTGGTGTGGCCCGACGGACGTAAGTCTAGCGAAGGCGCCTCGCTACTCATCCAAATCCCCAACGCCAGCCACCAGACCCTCCGCACGTCAAACGGTTCCGTATCAATCAAGAACCTCGACGGGGATGTAATCGCTACGACAGGCAACGGATCAATCACCACCCAGGGTCATCGCGGCGGCGTCATTGCCCGTACAAGCAACGGCGACGTCGACCTGAGCGGCGCATCATCCGCTGATGTAGATACTTCCAACGGAACGGTGCGTATTTGCTTCACCCAGGATGCCCAGGGACCGTTTAATATCGAAACCTCCAACGGAGGAGTCGAACTTAATCTCGCGGGTTTTCAAGGCCGCGTCGAGGCCGAAACCAGCAACGGCAGCGTAAGCGTGCAAGCCCCCAATGCAGTCAGCGTTCATACCACCCCGAATCAAGCAACACTCCAACTGGGTGATTTAAGCACCACCGCAAAGGTAAAGACCAGCAACGGTACAATTACGATCCGCAGTTGATCGCGGCGTGCGCCACCCCCGCCTACCCCCACCCGCACCCCTACCCAGCCCCACCCTGCCCCCAAACATAACTTAAACTCACCCGCAACTGCCGAGCTGCCACGCCTCAAAGAAGACTGCGATATCCGCACCATCCACGCCTCCACTCGCGTCTACGTCCGCATTGCCCGCAGACCACGCCACAAAGAAGGCCTCGACGTCTGAACCATCCACGCCCCCATCGCCGTTGAAGTCTGCCACGCAGGGCACAGCCATGACAATTACAAAGTCCGCAGTGCCCTCACCGCGTGTTAATGTCGTCATGGCGCTCTGTGTAATGGCTCCGGGCCTTGTTACCTCAATCTGGTAGTCCCCGCGAAAGCCGCGGAAGCGGTGCAGGTCGTCGGCACCGCGCACGGCCTGCACATCTGTCGTCCACTCTCGCCGCAACGATAGATAACGTTCGCCCGCCGCGTTCACAGTCCAGTCCAGGTCCACCAATGCTGCATCACCGCCACGCCAGTGCGCCCCCGCCCAGAAACCCCACATCATAATCCCCTCAACCGCGGGATAACTGAATGCAAGCCGGTAGAGGTTTTCCAAGTTCTCGGCGCGTTGCCCCACGTCGGCATTCACACTGTCATACTCCGTGATCCACAGCGGCATCTCAAGCTCAGAGAAAGTGTTAAGGTGCGTCGCCACCAGCCCCGGCGAGACCCGTGCCCCAAAGTGCCCCTGCAGGCCCACACCATCAATAGGAGCGCCTGCCCCAAGCAATCCCCGTATCTGAGCCATGAAGTCGTCGGTCCGCTGCCCATCAATGTTATTATAATCATTCACGAAGAGCAGACAGTCCGGGTCCGCCGCCCGTGCCCGCTCGTACATCCAACGCCAGATATCTTCACCCAGCCGCGAACGAAAAAAACTCCCGTGCAGCATCTCATTATTTACATCCCAGTGCAGCAGCGTCTCCTGATAGCGAGGCACAATGCTGCTCACGTGCGCCTGCATCGCCGCGCGCAGCGCGACTGCATCCAGCCCCGCCAGCCAGGGCGGACAGAACTCTGCAACTTCCCAGAAGATGTTGTGCCCGCGCAT
>Ga0163144_10016815_pt1 | contig 14963 bp, 14 predicted proteins | sample OliLak19BULKMAT1_FD_123175 | JGI IMG/M metagenome (GOLD analysis project Ga0163144, IMG submission 123175) | Freshwater microbial mat bacterial communities from Lake Vanda, McMurdo Dry Valleys, Antarctica - Oligotrophic Lake LV.19.BULKMAT1 | ecosystem: Environmental > Aquatic > Freshwater >... | reverse complement strand
CTTGAGCGCCGGATCGAACGCCGAGGTCTTGAGGACCTCCTGCGAGCCGAGATACTCGGAGTAGAAGGCCGGGTCGACGGTGGCACTGAGCCAGATGAACCGGCAGCCGGCGCGCTTGCCGAGTGCCAGACAGAGCTCGAGCTCGGCCGAGGTCTGGTGGATCTCGTCCACCACCAGCGTATCGCGCTTGGAGATGAGGGTGTCCTGGAACCAGCGCCGCGCGATGCCCGTGGTCACGATCACCACGTTCTGCAGCGGCGTCTCCGGCGTCGCCTCGCGCTCCCGATTCACCACCCCGACGCGCAGCGGCGCCTGCAGGATCTCTTCGGCGATCGGGCGAATGCCGAGCGTCTTGCCGACGCCGGTCCCCGCCACGATGCCGAAGCCCAGCCCGTCGCGCGCCCAGCGGCGCAGTTCGGCGCCATGCGCGCGTTCGAGGACGGTGTCGACGCGGGTACGGAGCGCGAGTTCGATCGTCTCACATGCCGCGCGCGTCGGCGCGATCACGATCATCCGCCCCCGCGCGTGCGGCGTGCGGCGAAAGAGCTCGGGATCGGGCGGGAGGGCGTGGTCGCGAATAGGATGCACCCCCAAAGGTAGCAGAGGCGCCGTCGCGGACAGTGGCTCGGCGTCGTAATTCGATGCCGAGCCCCTGCGGGTTCACCTGCTGCGTCCTGCGGCTATCGGCCGTTCCAGCGGTCCCGGCGGTCGGCCTTGCGGTCGGCCTTGCGGTTGTCCTTACGTTTGTCCTTGCGGTCGGCCTTACGGTCGCCCCGGAAGTCATCTCGGCGGTCATCACGGCGGTCGTAGCGCGCGTCGTCGCGTCGGTCATCGCCGCGGCGGTCATCCCAGCGTTGATCATCCCAGCGGCGGTCGTCCCAGCGGCGATTGTCGTAGCGGTTGTCGAAGCGGTCGTCGAAGCGGTTGTCGTAGCGGTCGTCGAACCTGCGGCCATCGTAGTAGCGGCCGCCTCGCTCGTAGGCCACGACCTCCACCAGGTCACGCCGCCCACGGTCGAAGCGGTCGTAGTAGCGGTCGCGGTCGCGGTCGCGGTAGATCACCACCTCCCGGAAGCCGCCGCGCTTCCACCACCCGCGGGCGTTGCCGCGCGGGCCGCGCCACTCCTCGACGACGACGACACGGGAATCTCGATACGACGGCCGGTACGTCGGCCGACGCGGGCCGTCGCCGAAGATCACCGTTTCGGCGATCGGGCTGCCTCCGACGAGGACGGCGCCCCGCACTTGGGCGTCCAACGAACCGGCAATGAGCAGCGAAGCGAGCGATAGCGAGGCGAGGGTCCGCATGACATCCTCCGGAAGGGGGCGGTGACACAGCGCGCCGACACGGCGCTTGCCTTACCGCCATGCGGAACCCGTGCCGTACTGGTACTTAGGCAACTCCCGGGTCTCCGGGCCCGATTTGCTCCGAAACTGTCCTCGGGGTGAGACAATCACTTGGCCGATACGTCCTCCTCGCTTGACCTTTGGCGGCGATATTCCAATGTTACCGCGCGCTCGTGTCCCGTTTCCCTGACACCACGCATTGGGCTACCCGCTGCAACAGCGGGATTGCGTGGTCGGCCAGCCCGACCGCGACCTCGCTGCCCGTCGTGACATACAGCAAACGAAGACATTCGGGCCGAACGCCGCAGGTCACATCTCTACTACGTATTTTCGGAGGTTCGCATGGCTGCAGATTTCTACATTGGTGAATCGCTCGTCGGCGACGGCAACGAGATTGCCCACATCGACCTCATCATCGGCAAGAAGAGCGGCGTCGCCGGTGCGGCGTTCGCCAACGCGCTGACGCGCAACACCGACGGCTTCACGACGCTGCTCGCACTCGTCGCGCCGAACCTTCCGTGCAAGCCGGACACCCTGCTCTACAACAAGGTGACGATCAAGGGCGCCAAGCAGGCCGTCCAGATGTTCGGACCGGCGCAGGCCGCCGTGGGCCGCGCCGTGATGGACAGCGTCGCCGCGGGCATCATCAAGAAGGAAGAAGCCGACGACATGGTCGTGATGGTCGGCGTCTTCATTCACTGGCAGGCCGAGTCGGACGAGAAGATCTTCGACTTCAACTACACGGCCACGATGGAATCGATCGCGCGCGCCCTCGCCGGCAAGCCGACCGTCGACGAAGTCCTCGCCAAGTACGGCGCGGCCCGTCACCCGTTCTCAGGCACCGCGAAGGGCTGATTGCCTTCGCTGGACCGGTCGTGCGCGAGGGGTCGGCTGTCGGCCGGCCCCTCGTGGCGTTCCGGGCACTGATTCACTCTCCGGAGTCACTCGCTGATGCGCAATCTTCTGCTGCAGCTCGACAGCTCGCCGCTGCCGAGCGTCTTCGATCAGGTCGTCGCCTACGATGGCGGCGCCGACGTCATCATGAGCTACGGCGGGATCACGCCGGATCTCGTCCGTGACCTCGTGCATGGCTGCATCTTCACGCGCGGGCTCAAGGAAATGAAGCACACCGCCATCTGGATCGGCGGCGCCAGCATGACCGACGGCGAGGCGCTGCTCGAGGCCGCAAAGGCCGCCGTCTTCGAGCCGTTCACGGTCTCGATGATGCTCGACTCCAACGGCGCGAACACCACGGCCGTCGCCGGAGTGGTGAAGATCGAGGAGACCGTCGGTGACGTGCGGGGCAAGCGCGCGGTGGTGATCGCGGGCACGGGCCCATGCGGCATGCGCGCCGCCGGCCTGCTGGCCCGCAACGGTGCGGACGTGCTCATCACGTCGCGCCGCGAAGAAGATGGCGTGAAGGCGAGCAACGCCATCATGGCGCGCTTCGGTGGCACCGTGGCGTCGCTGCTCCTCCGCGAGCCCTCGCAGCTCGATGCCGTGATGGACGGCGCGCAGATCCTCTTCAACGCCGGGCCCGCCGGCGTACAGATGGTGCCGGCAGCGAAGTGGCAGCATCGCCCGGGCCTCGAGGTCGCCGTCGACCTCAACGCGGTGCCACCGCTCGGCATCGAAGGCATCGAGATCAACGACCACGCGAAGTCGATCGGCGAGACGGTCTGCTACGGCGCCATCGGCGGTGTCGGCAACTTCAAGACGAAGCTCCACAAGGCCTGCATCGCCCAGCTCTTCACGGCGAAGAACCTGATCCTCGACGCCGAGGCGATCTACGCCGTGGCCAAGGAAATGTCCGCGGCCCGCTGAGGGCTCGGCACAGCCGGATGCGCGTCGCCGGCCTGGACGTCGGAACGGTCTCGATCGACGCGTGCGTGCTGGAAGACGGCCGCGCCGGGATGCACCGCTCGTGGGATACGGCGGCGCTCCTGGCGCGGCCGTCCGACGTGCTGGCGCTCTGTGCCGACATGGCGTACGTGGGGCTCGGGGCCGGCTATGGCGCCCCACTCGTGACACTCGCCGATGCCGATGCCGCGGCACTCACGCTGGCGCTGCTCCCGGATGTCCGGGCCGGCGGCGGCATCGGCGGTTTGCGGCGCTTGCTCGCGGCCCTAGGCGCATTGCCGATGCCGACGGTACTGCTGCCCGGCGTCGTGCATCTCCCGTCGGTACCCCGCTACCGCAAGCTCAATCGCATCGATCTCGGCACTGCCGACAAGGTGGCGGTCGCGGCCCTCGCGCTGGCGCTGCATGGGACATCGCTCGACGCGATCATCGTGGAACTCGGCGGCGCCTTCACCGCGGCGATCGCGCTGGCCGGCGGTCAGATCGTCGATGCCGTCGGCGGCAGCGCCGGACCGATGGGACAGCAGGCGTCAGGCTGTCTCGATGGCGAAGTCGCGGTCCTCGCCGGGCAGGTGACGAAGGCGATGCTCTTCCGCGGCGGGCGCGCGGATGCAGTTGCACTGATCGGCGAGGACGCGGCGCGTCTGGCGTGGCTCGAGGGCGCGGCAAAGGCGGTCATGCAGTGCGCCGTGACGACACCCGGCGCGACGCTGGTGCTGCTCAGCGGGCGCGGCGCGCAGGAGCCGGGCGTGCGAGACGCGCTCGCGGCGATGCTGCCGTCGCACACCGTCTCGTGGCTCGGCTCGCTCCCGGGCCTTGAAGCGGTGAAGGCCGGCGCTCAGGGTGCGGCACTGATCGCCGACGGGCTGGCAGGCGGCAGGCACGCCGCGCTCGTCGAACGGATGCGGCTGCGCGAGGCGCACGGCTCGGTCCTCGATCATCTGGTGGTGCTTGCGCCGGACGCCGCACGACGCACGCTCGGCTTGGCATGAGCGACGCCCCGCGCATTCTGGTGAGCGGCGTGTCCGCCCGGGCCTTGGCGCAGGCGGCGCGGCGTGCCGGATGGGCACCGACGGTGCTCGATGCCTTCGGCGACCGAGACGTCCCGGGCACCGTGCATATCGTGTCGCCGTTCACGCCGCGCCGCGTGGTGACGACGGCGCGCGGACTCGACGCGATTGCCGTCGCCGTGGCATCGGGCTGGGAGCATGCCCCCGGGGCCCTGACGCAGCTTGCCGCCGGCCGGCAGTTGCTGGCCTGCCCACCAGCCGCGATCCACGCCGCACGCCAGCCCGTGCGCATCGCAAGGCTCCTGCGTGCGGCCGGACTGCCAACGCTCGTCACCTCGGCCCAAGGGAGGACGAGCCCGCCGTACCGCGACCTCCAGATCCCTGCGGCACATGCGGTGCGCGCGTGGACGCGCCTGCCGCGCGGCCGCCGACACGCCGAGCCGTCCGCGGAGCCGCAACGGACGATGGTCGCACCGTGGTCTGCGGTGGTGAAGCCGCTGCGTGGCGGGGGTGGGCGGGGCATTCTGCCGTTCGTCGACGAGTCGCCGCCGGACGCGCGCGGCCGGTACCTGCAGGAGTGGCGCGATGGCACGTTGGTGTCGCTCGTGGTGGCCGCCAACGGCCGTACCGGCGTACCGCTCGCGCTGACGCGACAGTTCGCCGGCATCGCCGTCCTTGGCGCAGTGGGCACCACCTACGCGGGCTCGGTCGTCGCGGCCGGTGGCGCGGCAACGCCAGGCGTTCCGACCAGCGATGCACGCCTCAGAGCGCAGTGCGCCGCCTTGGCGGAACTGCTGGCGCGTGAGGCCGGCGTCCGCGGCCTGATCGGTGTCGATGGCATCGTCGACGACGATGGCGTCTTCTGGCTGCTCGAGATCAACCCGCGGTGGTGCGCCTCGTTCGAACTGCTCGACCGGCTGCTGGAGACCCCACTCTTCGCCATCCATGCGGCCGCGTGCGAGGGCATGGTGCCGGAGGCGTGGTTGCTCGACGCCGGTGCACCACGCTCGGCGGCAAAGGGGGTGCTGTACCGCGATACCGATATCATCAGCGGCGTCGCACCGGATCTGCCCGACGTGGTGTCACGTAGCATTCGTCTTGCGGACATCCCGCATTCGGGTACCTCCCTACCGGAGGGCGCACCCATCTGTACGGTGCTTGCCACGGCCAGGCATGCCACCGACGCCTGGCAGGCCGTACTCCAGGGCGCGGCGCACGTGCGATCTTTGCTCGCGGCGACGGTCCCGTGCTGATGCGTGGCGCTCGCACGCCGGGCGTTATCCGCTTCTCCGCTCCCGGCTTCGGCTGTAACTTGTGCACTTCCGCGGGCTCCGACCGGTTGCCTCTGCAGCCCACCGCTACTGCATGACGTCCGATCATCACACCGAGGAACCCGGTCTGTCCCACGACGGCACCGTTCCTATCACTTGCCTAGGGTGCGGTTGCACCTGTGACGACGTCGTCCTCACCCTCGCGGGTGATGCGGTCGCGTCGTTCACGCCAGCATGCCCCGCCGCGGCGGCGTGGATCGGCGACGGGCGCCTCCCCGCCGCGACGCATGTGCGCGGAACCTCGACGTCGCGTGAGGCGGCCCTCGATGCGGCGGCGGCGCTGCTGCATGAGGCCGACGGTCAGGTCCTCGTGGTCCTCGCGCCCGGCCTTCCTACCGCCACGTACGGTGAGGCGGTGGCAATCGCCGATGCGCTTCGTGCCGCGGTCGAGACGCCGCACAGCGCGATGAGCGCCGAGTGGCTGCTCGCGGGCCAGCGCCGGGGGCGTGTCATCGCCACGCTCGGCGAACTGCGGCATCGTGCCGACCTCTTCGTGTACTGGGGTGTCGATCCGGCCGAACAGTGGCCGCGCTTCGCGGAGCGCTTTGCCGAGCGGAGCACGGGGCTCCATACCGTCGAGCGGTCGGTGATCGGCGTACATATCGGCACCGACGCGGCACCACGAGGTGCTGGTATCCAGATCACGATGGCGCCGGACGATGAACTCGCTGCCATCGGTGCCATGCGCGCGGCGCTGCGTGGTGCGGCCGCCCCCGTAGCGCCGCGGCTGCAGGGCGCCGTGGACCTCGTGCAGCGCATGGCCGCGGCCCAGTACATCGCCATCATCACGGCCGCCGATGGCGGCGACCCCGCCCGGAGCACGGCGCGTACCGAGGCACTGCTCGCGCTGGCGCAGCAGCTGAACGGGCCGACCTCGCGCTGCGCCATCACCGTGCTGCGCGCCGGGGCCAACGTGGCGGGCATCGAGTCGCTGCTCACCTGGCAGACCGGCTTCCCCTTCGCAGTGGATTTCGCCTCCGGGGCGCCGGCGTATGCGCCGGAGCGGCGGGGGTCACGCGGCCGGTATGCCGCGGCACTCGTGGTCGGCGACCTGCAGGCGCTGCCGACCGCCGTGCGCGACGCGGCAGTCCGCGTGCCGCATGTGGTCATCGGGCCGCGCGCCTCGGTGCACGCCCCCGATGCGGTCGCCTCGATCGACACCGGGGTTGCCGGTCTGCACGAGGCCGGCACCGCCTATCGCATGGATGACGTACCGCTCCCGGTCGATGCCGTGCTCCCTCATCCGCATCCGTCCGGTGGCCTGCTGGCCGAGTTGCGCGCCAGACTGCACCGGGCCGGAGTCTCCCCATGAGCATGCTTCGCATCACCGGCGGCGCGATCCACGATCCCGCGAATGGCGTGGATGGCGAGATCCGCGACCTCTGCATCCGCGACGGCCGCATCGTGGCCGAGCTGCCGTCGGACGCGCCGACCTTCAACGCGGCGGGCCGTGTCATCATGCCCGGCGGGGTCGACATCCACAGCCATGTGGCCTCGGCGAGCTGCAACCATGGCCGCCGACTGCTGCCCCACGAGCATGCCGCCGATCCGATGCCGGCACCGGTCTTTGCCGATGGCAGTGTCGGCCGCAGCGGGACCGGCGGCACGCTGCCGAGCACCTTCACGACGGGCTACCGCTACGCCGGCCTCGGCTACACGACAGTCATGGACGCCGCGGTGGCGCCGCTGCTGGCGCGGCACAGCCACCATGAGTTCGATGACACCCCGTGCATCGACGGCGGCTTCTACACGCTGATGGGGAACGACGAATTCCTGATGCGGCAGATCGACGCCGGCGAGCCTGCCAAGGCCCGCGACTACATGGCGTGGCTCCTCGGGGCCACCGGGGCGTACGCGGTGAAGGTCGTGAACCCCGGCGGCATCGAGGCGTGGAAGACCGGCCAACGAAACATCCACGATATCGATGAAGCCCTGCAGGGCCGCAAGTCCACGCCGCGCGCCATCCTGTCCGCGCTCGCCGATGCCGCCAACGCGCTCCGGATCCCGCACGGCATCCACATCCACTGCAACAACCTCGGCATCCCCGGCAACGTCGCGACGACGCTCGCCTCGATGGAGGCGTTGGACGGCCGGCGTGCGCACTTCACGCACCTGCAGTTCCACTGCTACGGCGGCGGCGAAGGGAAGCCGTGGTCGTCCGCGGCACGCGAGGTGATCGCGCGGATCAACGCGCATCCCGAGCACACGGTGGACGTCGGCCAGGTGATGTTCGGGCCGGCCACGTTGGTCACGGCCGACGGCCCGGTGGAGTATCTGCTCTGGAAGAGCAGCGGCCGGAAGTGGACCAATGTCGACATCGAACTCGAGTCGGGGTGCGGCGTCATCCCGTACATGTACAGGGACACCGCTGCGGTGGCCGCGCTGCAGTGGGCCGTGGGCCTCGAACTCTTCCTGCTCAGCGAAGATCCATGGCGCGTGGTCCTCTCCACCGACCATCCGAACGGCGGCAGCTTCGCGAGCTATCCGAAGCTCATTCAGCTGCTGATGGACAAGTCGGTGCGTGATGCGCAGCTCGCGGTGTGCAATCAGAAACTGCTCGCCGGCAGCGCCCTGCTCGACGGACTCTCGCGCGAGTACACCCTGAACGAGATCGCCATCATCACGCGAGCGGGCCCGGCCCGGGTGCTCGGGCTGACGCACAAGGGCCATCTGGGCGTCGGTGCCGATGCGGACGTCACGATCTACGACCGCAACGCCGACATCGCGGCGATGTTCACCTCGCCGGTGGCAGTGCTCAAGGCCGGCGAGATCATCGTCGAAGAGGGGCATCTGCGTATCGCCCCGCGCGGGGCACGCCTGCACGTGCGGCCCAACCATGACGCGGCGGTGCTCCCGGCCGTGCGGCAGCACTTCGCCGACTACGCCACGATCCGCTTCGAGAACTTCGCGGTGCGCGGGCTGAAGACGCCGCCGGTGGTGCCGCCATGAGCATGCGGATCCGCGGCACCGAGATCGAGGCGACGTTCGCCGAAGCATTCACGATGCGCATCGCGCGGCTGATCGTCACGGCCCGCAGCGAACGCTGGGCGCGTGAAGCGGCGCTCAAATGCACGGGCTTTGCCACGAGCGTCATCGGCTGCAAGTGCGAAGCAGGCATCGAGCGCTGGCTCGCTCCTGACGAGACACCGGACGGCCGCGTCGGCGTGAGCATTCTCTTCATGGTGATGGCCAAGGACGATCTGCCGAAGCGCCTCATCGAGCGCGTCGGGCAGACGATTCTCACCTGTCCTACCACCGCCTGCTACGACGGCCTTCCCGACGCACCCGACCGCGTGAAGGTGGGCTCCGCTCTGCGCTTCTTCGGCGACGGCTTCCAAGCCAGCAAGATGGTCGGCGGCAAGCGTTACTGGCGTCTGCCGGTGATGGAGGGCGAGTTCCTCGTCGCCGAGGACTTCGGCATGCTGAAGGGAATCGGCGGCGGCAACTTCCTCATTCTCGCCGAGTCGCCGGACGCGGCGCTGGAGGCAGCGGAGGCCGCCGTGGACGCCATCGACCCGCTGGCGAACGTCATCCTGCCCTTTCCGGGCGGCGTGGTGCGCAGCGGCAGCAAGGTCGGTTCGCGCCGCAGCAAGACGATGATCGCGAGCACCAACGACGCCTTCTGCCCCTCGTTGCGTGCAGTGACGAAGTCCGAGCTGCCTGATGGCGTGAACAGCGTGCTGGAGCTGGTCATCAACGGCATCGACGCCGCCGCGATCAGTACGGCGATGAAGATCGGCATCGACGCGGCGTGCCGGCCCGGCGTGGTGCGCATCAGTGCCGGCAACTACGGCGGCAAGCTTGGCCCGCACCACTTCCATCTGCAGCAGATCATGGGCGGCGCGGCGTGAGCGGCCTGACGCTGACCCTCACGGCGCCGCTCGCGGCAGACACCGATCTCTCGGCGCTCACCGCGGACGGCTGGGCCTCGTCCACGGCCGCCACGCTCGCTGCGCGTCCGGTCTTCGTGGGCCGGGTGCGGCATGTCGTCGGCGAACTGTTCACGATCAGCGGCGAGCCCGGCGACACCCTCGTGCTGCACGGCGATCTGGCCCGGGCCCACGGCATCGGCGCTCGCCTGGCACTCGGGACACTCGTGGTGCACGGCGACGTCGGCAACGGTACCGGCATCGCGATGTCCGGTGGCCTGCTGCACGTGCACGGCAACGCGGGCGACAACCTCGCGGGCGCGTTTCCCGGCGAGAAGCGTGGCATGACCGGCGGCGAGCTCCTCGTGACCGGCAACGCCGGCGACGAATCGGGTGCGGCCGTGCGCCGCGGCACGATCGCCATCGGCGGCAACGCCGGGGCCCGTACCTGCCGCGGCGGCATTGCCGGCACTGTCTACGTCGCCGGCGATTGCGGCGCCGATGCCGGACTGTTCCTGAAGCGCGCCTCGATCATCGTCGGCGGTCGCGTCGCGATTCCTGCCGGCTTTCGTGAAGCCTGCACATACGATCCCGCCGTTGTGCGCCTGCTCCAGCGCCGGCTCCTGCACCTCGGCTTCCCGCTGCCCGCGGCGCAGCGCGGCGGCAGCTGGCGCCGCTGCTCCGGTGACGCCGGCGACGGCGCGCTCGGCGAACTTCTCCTGTGGACATCCTGATGACGCATTCCCTCGATCTCAACGAACGCGCCCTCCAGATCGCCGAAGCGCTCGGCGACGACCCGGCGCTCTTTCGCATCGCTGTCCATGAAACCGGGAACGGCGCGATCGTGCTGGACTGCGGTGTGAATGAAGTCGGCGGGTTCGATTGCGGAATCGCGCTGTCGGAGATCTGCATGGGCGGGATCGCCACGGTGACCTCGACGCCGCTCACCATCGGCGAGCACACCTACCCCGGCGTCGTCGTCTGGACCGATCACCCGGCCGAGGCATGCATGGCCAGCCAGTATGCGGGCTGGGCGCTGACGGTGGACGAGACGTTCGTCGGCATGGGCTCCGGTCCGCTGCGCGCACATGCCCGCGTCGAGAAGGAACTCTTCGCCAAGCTTGGCTACGCCGAGACCGCCGAGAAGGGTGTGCTGGTGCTGGAGGGTCGGACGTTGCCCGACGCGCGCATCGCGCAGTATGTCGCGGACAAGGCGAAGCTCAAGCCCGAGGATCTCTTCTTCCTCGTGGCGCCGACTGCCAGCCTCGCGGGCGTGGTGCAGATCAGCGCCCGCATCTGCGAAACCGGCCTGCACAAGATGGAGACGCTCGGCTTCGACGTGCACCGCGTGCTGACGGCTTGGGGCGCAGCACCGGTGTCCCCGGTCGCCAAGGATGACGGCAAGGGCATCGGCCGGACCAACGACTGCATTCTCTACGGTGGTGTGGCGCGCTACACCATCGATGCCGACGACGCCGAACTCGCCGATCTCGCCGCCAAGCTCCCCTCCAGTGCCTCTCGCGACTACGGGCGGCCGTTCGGAGAGATCTTCAAGGCTGCGGGGTACGATTTCTACAAGATCGACCCGCTACTCTTCAGCCCGGCCGAAGTCTGGTTGACCAGTGCCCGCAGCGGGAAGACGCATCGTGCCGGTGCGCTCAATCCGGCCGTACTCGCCGCCTCGTGCTTGCCGTCCTGACGACGCCGACGCCGCGGCCCCACACGCAAAGGATCGACTCCATGCGCTACATGCTGTTTGCTGCCGCTGCGGTCTCTGCCGCCGCCTGCACGCCGCGCCACGTCGGCATGACCAACGCCGACTCCACGATCATCGCCTCGAAGGCCTCCGCCGCGGCCAACGCCGGCTACGCCAATGTCCCTGCTGATGGGGCCACGGCGATGAGCACCGCGCCGCAGGTCATCGTCACGGTGATGTACAACCAGCCGAAGGACGCCGCCGCTTTCGAAGCGTATTACCCGGGCCACCTGAAGCTCCTGGGTGAGAACCAGGCGGAGATCGGCTTCACCAAAGCCGAACTCACGAAGTTCACCACCACGCTCGACGGCAAGCCGTCGCCGTTCCATCGCCAGGCCGAGTTGTACTTCCCGTCCATGGACGCCGCGAAGAAGGGCATCGCGTCGGCCGGCTTCAAGAAGGTCGGCGACGATCTCGCCAACTTCGCGACCGGCGGCCTGCTTGCCCTCGTGGCAGAGGAAACCGGTAACGCCAGCGAAACGGCCTGCCCGGCGATCGTCACCGTGATCTACGAGACCCCGAAGGACGCGGCCGCCTTCGAGGCGTACTACTTGGGCCATGTGAAGCTCGTCGGCGACAAGCAGGCCGAGATCGGCTTCACCCGGGCCGATCTGACGAAGTTCGTCAGCGCGCTCGACGGGTCGGCGGCGCCGAAGTACCGGCAGGCCGAACTCTGCTTCCCGTCGGTCGAGGCCCGCACCAAGGGGCTCGCCACGCCGGGCTTCGCTGCGGTAGGCGGCGACCTCGCCAACTTTGCGACCGGTGGCCTCGCCGCCCTCCTCGGCGAAGCGACGAACTGAGCACCATCGGCATTCTGGCCAGCCGACCCGGCTGGCATGTCGACGAACTCCTGCGTGCCCTCGAACGACGAGGGCACGCAGGAGTTCTGCTTCGGTACGAGGATCTGGTCGCGAGGCTGGGGCCGCACTTCACGCTCGCCAGCGGCGCTGCGGCGTTGGAGCAATGCCCCGTGGTCCTCGCCCGCATCATTCCCGACGGGTCGCTGGAGCAGCAGATCTTCCGCCTCGATGCGCTGCATGCACTCGAGGAGTTCGGCGTGCGGGTCGTGAACTCCGCGCGCGTCATCGAACGCACCGTGGACAAATTCTGGACGAGCGCCATCCTCGCGCGGCACGGCCTGCCGACGCCGGAGACGGTGGTGTGCGAGACGCCGGCAACCGCCCTCGAAGCGTGTCGCCGGTTCGGTGACGCGATCATCAAGCCGCTCTTCGGCTCGATGGGCCTCGGCATGGTGCGCGTGACGGACGAGGAAATGGCGTGGCGCGTCATGCGGACGCTCGAAAAGCTGCGCGCCGTCTGCTACGTGCAGCGCACCGTACCGCATCAGGGCCGCGACCTGCGCGCGTTCGTGGTGGACGGCCGCGTGCTCGGCGCCATCGAACGACGCGCACCGGGCTGGAAGACGAATGTCTCGCGCGGCGGCTCCGCGAAGTCCATCACGCTCAGCCCGCACGAAACCGACCTCGCCGTGCGCGCAGCGGCGGCCGTGGGTGCGGGCTATGCCGGCGTGGATCTGCTCCCGGGGGACGATGGCGTGACCTACGTGCTCGAAGTGAACGGCATTCCCGGCTGGGAGGGGCTGCAGGCCGCGACCGGGCTCGATGTGGCAGGCGCCATCGTCGATCACGCGCTGGGGCTGGGCGCGTGAGCGACGCGGCCCGCGTGGCGAGCGCCGTGCAGTTCGCCTGTCTTCTCGAGGCGAGTGCCCCGAAGCCCGGCAATGTTTCGCCGGGTCGGCATTTCCACGACATGCGATACGAAGACTTTCTCGCGAGCGCTGCCGCCATCGGCCCGGTCTTCCTCAAGGCCGGCCAACTGCCCCTCGGGCAACTGGTGCGGGAGGCCGTCACCGCCACGCGCCGCATGGTGCCGGTCAACACCAACCTCGGCATTGCCCTGCTCCTGGCACCGCTCGCGAAGGCCGCCCTCGATCCGCGCGAGGGTGATCTCCGCGCGCGCACCGCCGGCATTCTTGCCGAGAGCACCATCGAGGATGCCGCGGAGGTCTACGCGGCAGTCCGGCTGGCGGCGCCAGGTGGGCTCGGCGCCGCACCAGCCGAAGACATCCAGGCCCCGCCGACCGTCTCCCTGCTCGAGACGATGCGCCTCGCCGCCCATCGCGATGCCGTGGCCCGGGAGTACGCCGATGCCTTCGCGACGACCTTCACGATAAGTGCGCCCGCGCTCGCCGCGGCCCGGCAGGACGGCCTGTCATGGGACGATGCGATCGTCGAGTGCGCGCTGCTGTTGTTGGCCGAGCAGCCCGATACCCTGATCGTCCGGAAGCTCGGTCCGGACGCCGCTGCAGACGTTCAGAACCAGGCGCGGCAGGTGCGCGCCGCAGGCGGCGTCCGCACCGAGCAGGGACGGCAGGCACTTGCCGCCTTTGATACCGCCCTGCGGGATCCCGCCAACCGTCGAAATCCGGGCACGACCGCCGATCTCATCGCTGCGGCCTGCTTCGTCGTTATATTCGGGCCGTAAACCCGAATAAACGGAGTCGTCGTGTCCCCGCAATATCGCGTGCATGTCTCGAAGGATTATCTCGTCTTCGCGTGCGCGCATTTCGTCATTTTTGACGCCCATTCCCGCGAGCCGCTCCACGGCCACAACTATCGTCTATCGATCACTGTGGACGGGACGCTCGATGACTACGGCTTCGTGCTGGACTTTGTCCGCATGAAGAAGCTGGCCCGGCGCCTCGTCGATTCGATCGACCATAGCGTCCTGCTGGCCGAGCACGCGCCGCGCCTCACCTACCGCGAAGACGGCGAGATGCTGCACGTCGATTACGAAGGGCGGCCGGCGTACATGCTGCCGGTGAAGGAAGTGACGCGGCTGCCGATCCTCAATACGACCGTCGAGTGCATCGCCGCGTGGTTCGCGGAGCGCTTCAAGGAAGAGTTCACGGCGTTGGGCTATACCAATCTGACGATGCTCGAACTGGACCTCGAGGAGAACACGCGGCAGTCTGCCGTCGTTCGCATTCCCCTCGGCGACAGCTGATTGTAGCGCTACTCGCCGATCAGGTTGTTGGCGCGTGACCCCAAGCGCCCGTCATGCAGTGCCGTCGCGACGAGCGCCGCATCTGCGCCTGCATCCGCCAGCGCTTCCAGATCGCTCCACGTCCGCACGCCGCCGCCCGCCATGATCGTCGCGTCCGGCGCCACGGCGCGTACCGCGGCGAGCACGCGTGGATCGGTGCCGTGGTCCCGGCCGACGCGCGCCAGATCGAGCACGATCAGATGATCCACGCCCAGCGACACGACTTTCCGGACGACATCGGCCGCGGTAGGCGAGCCGCCGAGTTCCGCGGCGAGCATCCCCTGCAGGATCGGCTGGCCGCCGCGCAAATCGAGGCTGAAGGTGATCTGATCGGGACCGAGTGCCACGAGCGCGGCGCGAAGCGGGGTGAAGGTGGGCAGCGACTCGAGCCCGATCACCACGCGCCCCGTCCCCGAAGCGGCGAGTGCGATTTCATTGGGGGGATGCTGCAGACCGGCATCGACCATGAGCGCCCCGCCGAACTCCTTGGCGAGCCGCGTGACCAGCGAGCGCTGTGGCCGCCCCCCCTCGATCGCGTCGAGGTCGGCGACATAGCAGGTCGTGGCGCCAAGCGTCGCCTTGTACGCCATGATGAGCGCCAGCGCATCGCCCTGCTTCCCAGGGGTCAGGCACGACGAAACCAACCGATACTCGTTACGTCGAGAACCGCCACGGGCATGGACGGCATTGCCGCCGGACAGATCGAGCACAGGGATGAGGTCCAT
>Ga0163144_10016814_pt1 | contig 14963 bp, 15 predicted proteins | sample OliLak19BULKMAT1_FD_123175 | JGI IMG/M metagenome (GOLD analysis project Ga0163144, IMG submission 123175) | Freshwater microbial mat bacterial communities from Lake Vanda, McMurdo Dry Valleys, Antarctica - Oligotrophic Lake LV.19.BULKMAT1 | ecosystem: Environmental > Aquatic > Freshwater >... | reverse complement strand
TGTCGCGTCTCCAGTCGTACGGTCAGCAACTCGATGGCGAGCTCGGTCGCCTGCAAGCCGCCCGCGGCAAGGGCCTGGTGCCGCCGGCGTTCTTGATCGACAAGGCGCTCTCGCAGATGCGGATGTCGGCGAAGAGCGCACGCGATGGCGGCTCACTCGTCGAATCGATCGCGCGGCGGACGAAGGCTATCCCCGGTAGCTGGTCCGAGCGTGCACGCACCATCGCCGTGCAGGCGATCGCGCCGGCGCTCGACCGTCAGATTGTCGAGCTCGAAACGCAACGCGCCGTCGCCAAGGACGAAGCAGGGATGTGGGCGCGGCCGAATGGCGACGAGTTCTATCGGTGGGCTCTCAAGGCGTCGACCACCACCGATATGACGCCGGATGAAGTCCACGCGATGGGCCAGAGCGAGCTGCAGCAGCTGCATGCGCGCATGGACACCATCCTCAAAGGCGCCGGCTACACCACGGGCACCGTCGGCGAACGCATGAACGCGCTGGCCAAGGATCCCCGCTATCAGTTTGCCGATGGCGACCAGGGCCGCGCCGAGATCCTGGTGTTCATCCAGGATCGTTTGACCTGGATCCGATCGCAGCTGCCGCGCGCGTTCAACACGTTGGTCAATCCCAACATGGAGGTGAAGCGCTTGCCTCCGGAAGAGGAGCCCGGCGCGCCGACGGCCTACGGCGGTGCCGGCTCGATCGACGGCAAGATCCCGGGCAAGTATTGGATCAACCTGCGCACCACCGCGCTGCATAGCAAATACAGCCTCGCCGACCTGACGTTTCACGAGTCGATTCCCGGTCACATCTGGCAGGGCGAGTACACCCACCAGATGCCGCTCATTCGGCAGCTGCTGGCGTTCAACTCCTACTCGGAGGGCTGGGCCCTGTACGCCCAGCAGTTGGCCGACGAGCTCGGTGCCTATGCCGGGGATCCGGTCGGGCAGCTCGGCTACCTGCAGGCGATTGCCTTTCGTGCCTGCCGGCTGGTGGTCGACACCGGCCTCCACGCCAAGCGTTGGACCCGCGAGCAGGGGGTGCGGTTCTTCGTCGAGATCAACGGGTCGAATCCGATGGAGGTCGCCAGCGAGGTCGATCGGTATTGCTCATGGCCGGGACAGGCCTGCGGCTACAAGGTGGGCCACAGCGAGATCAATCGCCAGCGCGAGAGAGCCACGACCGCGCTCGCGGCGAAGTTTGAGGTCAAGGCCTTCAACGACACCGTGGTGCTTGGCGGCAACGTGCCACTCGACGTGCTCGCGAAAAACGTCGACCAGTACATTGCGACGGCGAAAACCTAGACGCAATGGGCTTGACGCCACGCACCGTATCAGCAGTCGTATTGGCGTCGTTGTTCGGCGTGACCGCTCCGGCCGCCTCGCAAGACCACGTGTTGGGCCTGCTGGCCCTGCCGGAAGTATTCGGCAATGGCCCGTGCCATCCGTTCGCGCCTGAGGCCATCAATCTCTATTCCGCTCCGGGCGATCGTGCCGTGATCGCCACCATCCAGGTCGATCAGCATTGGTCGTTCGCGCCGCATGGCGGCTGCGAGGGACTGAAGGTCAGCGTCTACCGCGGCGGCGTTCGCAGCGAGTTGCCGACGCGCGAGTTCTCGAACGAGGCGCCCGCGGCCGTGGTGCTGGCTGTGCAGGATGGCTGGTTCAAGATCCGGCTGACATCCGACGTCGCGTGGCTGCGCGGCTCTCGCCGCGATCGGTTCATGCCGATGGCGGATCTGTTCAGCGAGTACCCAAGCCTGACAACTCTCACGGATGCTCATAGCGGCGCACTGCTTGACGCACCGGGCGGGAAGCCCGCGGAGATCAAACCCGCACCGTCGGCCGGCACGCCGGTCCGCGTGCTGGAAGTGCGCCAACTCGGCGACGGCACGTGGCTTCATCTTGCCGTCATGAGCCACTCGGTGTGCGACCCCGAACCCGGCCCGCCCGATGTCGTCGGACTCGGCTGGGTCCGAGCGCATGCGTCGTCTGGCGAGCCGTCGGTGTGGTTCTGGTCTCGTGGCTGCTGAGGCGAACGGCTGGAACCTGACGGAGCGTCAGCTCGCGCTCAAGGGTGCGCATCCCGCCCTCGGCACGGTAACCCTGCGGCAGTGGCTGTCCACCTGGGTGGCGCACGACCTTGGTCACATCGCGCAGACCAGCCGCGTGATGGCCAAGCGGTATCGCGACGCGGTCGGACCGTGGCGCGCCTACTTGCCGGTGATGGACCGCGAATTTGCGTGACCATCGCCTTTACGTTCGAGACTGACGAGGAGCCCCCATGTCGCCGTTCGTTCCGCTGACCGGTTACCAGGCGTTCGATCCCGCCACGATGAAGACGCGGGCGGCGGAGTTCTACACGCAGATTCGGCGGCGGCGGACGGTTCGCGACTTCTCGGATCGGCCGGTGCCGCGCGAAGTGATCGAAGACTGCATCCGTGCGGCGGGCACCGCGCCGAGCGGTGCCAACCTGCAGCCCTGGCACTTCGTGGTGGTCACCAGCGCCGAGATCAAGCAGAAGATACGCGCCGGCGCGGAGGAGGAAGAGCGCGCCTTTTATGGTGGCAAGGCGCCGCAGGAGTGGCTCGACGCCCTTGCGCCCCTGGCTACCGACGAGCACAAGCCGTTTCTCGAGACGGCGCCCTACCTGATCGTCATCTTCGCGGCGAGCTACGGCGAGTTGCCGGATGGCCGCAAGGTCAAGCACTACTACGCGCAGGAGTCAGTGGGTATCGCCACCGGCATCCTGATCACCGCGCTGCATCACGCTGGTCTCGTGACGCTGACCCACACCCCGAGCCCGATGGGATTTCTCAACGAGATCCTGGGCCGGCCGGCGCGCGAGCGTCCGTTCCTCATTCTCGTGGTGGGCTATCCAGTCGCCGGGGCCACCGTCCCGGACATCACCAAGAAGCCGCTTGGTGAGATTGCGACCTTCCTGTGAAGAGCGCGGCCCCCGGCGCGGTCGTCAAGATCCCTGGAATGAATCTGTGCCTGATCTGTGTCCCATCTGGGGCTCTTGAGGTTTAATCTGTGGCCATGAAGCTGCCCGCACTTGTCGCCTTGCTCGCTGCCACTGCCGTTGCCATGGGGACCGCGGAACAGCGGCCGGCCGACGCCATCATGTCAGTCGATCACTACGTGCGCGTGACATCCACGGTACCGTCGATGGCCGGGCAGATTGCCAACATCTACGTCCGCGAGCGCATGAAAATGAGCGCTGCCGGACCGTCCGCCAATCGCGTGGTGCTGTTCGTGCATGGGGCTGGGACTCCTGCCGAGGTGGCCTTCGACCCCTCCGCGCCAGGCTACAGCTGGATGGCGTATCTGGCGGACGCCGGCTTCGACGTGTTCTCGATGGACACCACCGGCTACGGCCGCTCCACTCGTCCGGCCGCGATGAACGATCCCTGCAACCTGTCGCCCGAGCAGCAGAAGCTGTTTGTGCCGGCGTTGCTCGCGGCGCCGTGTGCGCCGACCTACCCGAATCAGCTGACCAACATCGGCTCCGACTGGCACGACATCAACGGCGTCGTCGACTACATTCGCGCGTTGCGCAAGGTGGACCAGGTCAGCCTCGTCGCCTGGTCGCTCGGCGGTCCGCGCGCCGGTGGCTATGCGGCTCAGCATCCAGAGAAGGTGCGATCGCTGGTGCTGCTCGCGCCCGCCTACAACCGCGCGGCTGATGCGGCGGCGCCGTCGCTGCCGCGGGCGGGGGTTGCGTTCAACACGCAGTCGAAGGCAGAGTTCGTGGCGAACTGGGAACGACAGATCGGCTGCACCGACCAGGTCGAGCCTGCCGTTCGCGAGGCGGTGTGGTCCGACATGGTCGCCTCCGATCCCGTTGGTGCCACCTGGTGGAACGGCGTCCGCCGCGCCCCTTCCACCACCACGTGGGGCTGGAACGCCGCCATGGCGGCGGCCACCAGGATCCCGGCACTGATCATTGCCGGCGTGCACGACAAGCAGGTGACGCCTGAGCGGGTGCGGCCGCTCTACGACGACCTGGGTTCGAGTGCGAAAGTGCTGATCGATTTGGGGTGTGCCTCGCACAACGCGATGTGGGAGAAGAATCGCCTGCTGATGTTCAAGGCGTCGCTCGACTGGCTGACCACCGGCACGGTTGGTGACGCGAAGAGCGGCATCATCCGCATGGGCTATCCGGCCGCGACCGCGCCCTAGAAGCGCTGCTTGAGTTCGTCAGGCGTCACCGTCGACGCGCCGAACTTGCCGACCACGATGCTGGCGGCTTCGTTGGCGAGGCGGGCAGCTTCGGCCATGGTGCCGCCGGCGGCAATCGCCAGCGCCAGGGTCGCGATCACCGTGTCGCCAGCGCCGGTGACGTCGGCGACTTCGCGCGCGGACGCCGGCAGGTAGCCATCCGCGCCGCTGTGGCTCAGCCACATGCCGTGCTCGCCTCGCGTGATCAGCACGTTCTCCACGCCCAACCGCTTGCGTAACATCTCCGCCGCCCGGCGGGCATCGTCATGCGACGCAATCCGCATGTTGGTCGCGCTTTCCGCTTCGACATGATTCGGCGTCACCAGCGTCGCGCCGGCGTAGTACTCGATGTGCGGCACTTTCGGATCGACGATCACCGGAATGCCGGCGGACTGGCCATAAGCGGCCAGCTGCGCCATCGACCGTCGTGTGATCACGCCCTTCTGGTAGTCCGACACCAGAATCACCTGGGTCGCCCGGGCGCGCATCTCAACCTGGGCCGCGAGCGCTTCTTCGATCGCTGGCCCGGCCTCGTGATCCGACTCATAGTCAACGCGCGCCACCTGCTGGTTGCGGGTGGTCACCACTCGCATCTTGGTCGTAGTCTTTCGCTCGACGTCGGTGATCAGTCCGGTGGCGTGAATGCCCTTGGCCGCGAGTTCGTTCTTCAGTTGCGTGCCCGCCTCGTCGGCGCCGACCACGCCGATCAGGTCGACCAGTGCGCCAAGCGCTCGCAGGTTGTGCGCGACATTGGCGGCGCCGCCCAGGCGCCACTCTTCGTGGTCGAACACGACGACCGGGACGGGCGCCTCTGGTGAAATGCGGCTGACGCGGCCAATCACGAAGCGGTCGAGCATGACGTCGCCCACCACGGTGATCCGGCGCGACGAGAACAGGTCGATCAGCGCATGCGCGCGCGCCGATGCGATCTCGGGCAGCAGGTTCGCGCTCACGTCGGCAGGCCTCCATCACGGTTGGCGGCAAACGGCAGGGTGATCATCACCAGCAGCAACATCAGGAACTCGGAGTCGCCAAAGTTGTACTCGGTGAGGCCGGCCGCCAGCATCGCGGCCATGGCGCCGAGCCCGGCGGCGGCCAGGCTCTTGTGCCGCGATCGGCGCAGCAACCTGAAGAGGCCGATTGACGCGGAGCCAAGAAACCAGAGCCACGCGGCCAGCGCCGGCAGGCCGCGTTCCGCGGCAATCTGCATGGGCACGTTGTGGAGATGGGGATTGGTCGGCTTGACCGCATCGGGGACGCGGTAATACGGGTAGACGCGCTCGATTTGGTCGGGGCCGACGCCCATCAGCGGATAGTCCTGCACGATGGCGACGCCGGCCTGAAGCATGGCGACCCGATCACGGCTGGTGAGGTCGTTGCGGTCGAAGATCGAATAGACGCGGTCGGTCAGCGCCTGCGGCGCCAGCAGGATGCCGGTGACCACCACGATCGGAATCACGGCGAGCAGCCGGAAGTCCTTGCTGAGAAACAGCACGGCGACCCCCACGGCGACCCCGACCCAGGCGCCGCGCGTCAACGTCAGGCTCAACGCCACGAGCAGCGCGGGCATGACGAATGCCGCCCACAGCCGGCCCGAGGTGCCGTAGAGCAGACGGGCGGTGGCGGCGCAGACGACCAGCATCAAGGTGCCGGAGTAGGTCATCCAGTGCGACAGCGTGCCTTGCGGCCGCCGGCCCAGGCCGTCGAAGTTGAGCACGCCGTACTGCACGATGCCGACCAGCGCGCTCGCGGCGCCGATCGTCAGGATGATGCTGAGCACCGAATTCGCGCGGCCGCCCCGCGCCAGGTCATAGGTGACCGGCACCAGCATCAGCAGCACCAGCTGCTTGCAGTCGGTAAAGCTGACTTCGGGATCCAGCGAAAAGCCGGCCGAGGCCAGCGTCAGTGCCGCGTAGGTGATCAACGGCCAGAAGAAGGAGGGCGCCTCCAGTCGCTCGCTCCGCGAGACATGCGAGATGAGCCAGGTCAGGACCGCGACCGTCAGCAGGATCTGCGCGGCGGCAATCGACAGCTGCATGGTCGCGACGATGCCGACGAGCGCGAAGAGCCCGATCTGCTCCAGGCGATCGCGTGGCGGCATGCCGGCGGTGAACGAGAGTGAGGTCACTGTGTGTTGGTCTCGAGCCGGTGGGTCTAAGCCCGCCGCTACTTCTGTGTCAGCAGCACCCGGGCCGCGTCCAGCACCATGGTAGGCGAAATTCCGGTCAGGCAGCGAAAGTCCCCGGGCACACAGTGTCGCTGATGGCACGGGCGGCAGGGGAGCGGCCCCGCGTCGACCGCGATGCTGCCGACCGCCGGGTCACGCCAGGGCATCGACCGCGCAGGCAGGGTGGGACCAAACAGCGCGACGACCGGGGTCGAGGTGGTCGCGGCAATGTGCAGGGGGCCGCTATCGCCGCCGATGTACAGCGCGGCGCGGCCGACCAGGGCGCGCAGTTCAGGCAAGTCGAACTCGCCGGTCCGGACAATGCCATCGGCCGCCGGGCCCGCGAGTGAGCGCGCCTGCGCCGCCACCGCCTCGGCGGCGTCGGCTTCCGAGGGTCCTGAGGTGATGATGATGCGGCGTCTGCGGTCGCCCTCCGCGAGCCGCCCGGCAACCTCGGCGAAGGCGGCGGTTGGCCAGCGGCGGAAGGGATTGCCGGCGCTGACATGCAGCACCACAATCGGCGCGGTCTCGGCCACGCCGGCCTCGGCGAGGCGGGTGGCCACGTGTGTCGCCGCAGCGGCATCGATCGGCATGACCACCGGATCGCTCGCGCCAGTGGGCGGGTCGATGCCGAGTGGCGCGATCAGGTCCCACTGATTCAGCACCGAATGACGCGGCGGCACCAGCGATCGTGTCCACCCGACGCGCGTCGTGTAACTGAGTTGACGTCCCGGCAGCGCGTAGCCGATGCGTTGGGGCGCGCCGCTGGCCCAGGTCAGGAACCCGCTGCGCGGGCCGCCGTGAAAATCGATGACCAGATCGAAGCGCTCGGCTCGCAACCGCCTCGCGAGCTGCAGGTCATAGCGGATGCGCGTCAGCCCGCGCGGCCGCTCGACTACCACCACCGCGTTGAGATCGGGGTGGTGGCGTACCACCGGCGCGGCCGGCGCTTCCACGAGATAGGTAATGTGTGCCGCCGGAAAGCGGCGGCGAAGGGCGCCGATCGCGGGCGTGGTGAAGACCACGTCGCCGATCAGGCGCAGCCGGATCAGGAGGATCTTCAGGGCTCGACCGTCGCCTCGTCGATCAGCATGACGGGGATGTCGTCCTTGATGGGATAGACGCGGTGGCAGGCGCCGCACTTGAGCGCGGTCCCGTCCTTCACCAGGGTCACCGGCGTCTTGCATGCCGGGCACGCGAGAATCTCAAGCAGTTCAGCATCGACGGGCATGGGGGAATCTTAACACTGGGTTCGGGCGTCGGTCCGATCACGAGGGTTCAATCACGCCGGCTCGCGGGGTAAGATCGCGCCATGCTCGTGATTCGCCTCGTCTTGCTCGCGCTGGCGGTGTCTGCTCCGGGGTTCGCGTCCGCTTCCGCTCGCACCTCGCCGAGCGAGCTTCGGCGTGACCTCGCCGACCTGTCCGCCGCAGCTTCAGCGAAGGCGGACGCTGCCTCGGGCCGCGAAGGCGGGCAAACGGCGGCGGTCCCCGTCGATGCCAAGGCCCAGGCGTTTTACGAGTTCATGATGGCGCGGCGGCTCGAAGCCGCAGGCGATGTGGCGGGGTCGATGGCGTCGCTGCAGCGCGCCCAGAAGCTGGATCCCGATTCCGCCGAGATTGCCGCGGAGATGGCCGGCGCCCACGCGCGGCAGGAACAAGCCGCGCCCGCGATTCTCCAGGCCAAGCTGGCGTTGAAGCTCGATGCCGACAACGTGGAAGCCCATCACGTGCTCGCCCAGGTCTACTCCGGGTGGGCCGAGGGCGCCGGCGCCCTGCCCGGCGGCGAAACCCAGGCGGGTGCCCGCCTCAAAGCCATCGAGCACCTGGTCGCGATCCAGAAGACGCCGCTGATGGCGGTCGATCCCAATCTGCAAATGACGCTCGGCCGCCTGCAACTGCGGGCCGGCAAGACGGCCGATGCCGTGCCGATTCTCGAGCGGGTGGCGGCGCAAGCGCCATGGGCGGCTGAGCCGCTCGTGCTGCTCTACGAGGCCTACGCCGCCAGCGGCAAGGTCGATGAGGCTGAAGCGGCGCTGCTTGGCGCGGCGCAGATTAGTCCGCGTTATTGGGCGCAGCTCGCCCAGTTTTACGAGCGCCGCAACAAGTGGACCGATGCTGTAAGCGCGTATGAAGAAGCGGTGAAGGCGCTGCGGCAGCCCAACCGCGACTTGCAACTGCGCCTGGTGGCCGCGCTGTTGAATGTGGCAGACGGCGCACCGCGGGCCACCACGGTGCTGGCCGAATTGCTGAAAGCGAACCCGAGCGACGTGCGCGCGCTGTCCCTGCTGTCGAGCGTCGAGCGGACGGCCGGCAACCTGGTCGGGGCCGAAGCGGCGGCCCGTAAGATCATGACCGCCGATCCGGCCAACGTCACGGGCCTCTCTGCGCTGGTGCCGATCCTGTTCGACCGCTATGACTTCAAGCAGGTCGTGGACGTCGTGGCGCCGTTCGCCAAGGATTCACTCGCGCGTTCGAAGGGCCGCGAAATCGAAGGCGCCGCGGTGCTGATCCAGCTCGGGATTGCGCAGCAGCAGCTCGCGCAGTGGGACGCCGCGATTGCCGCCTTTACCTCGGCCAAGGCGCTGACGCCGCGCGATAGCGACCTCGACGCCTATCTCGTGCAGGTACACCTGGCCGCGCGGCGCTTCGATCGCGCCGAGGTGATCGCGCGCGAGAACCTGGCGCGCAACCCGGAACAACCCCGGATGGTGCGGCTGCGCGCGCAGGCACTGGCCAAGGGCGGCAAGCCGGCCGAGGCGCTGCAACTGATGGAGGCCGGCGTCGCCACCAATCCGACGAGTCGTGAGTATGTCGTCGGCCTCGCCGATCTGTATGCCGAGCAGAAGCGCACCGACGATGCCGTGCGCATGATTGAACAGGCGCGCAAGACGTTTGGCGATGACGAAGTGCTGAGCATGCGGCTGGTGAACGCCTACGAAACCGGCGGCCGTCTCGCCGAGGCGGAGAAGGAATTGCGGCGCCTGATGGCCGGCGACCCGCTGAACGCCAGCGCGCTCAATTCGTTGAGCTACATGTTGGCCGATCGTGGCCTGCGGTTGGCTGAGGCGGTCGACCTCGCGCAGCGCGCGGTGAAGATCGAACCCGACAACCCGTCGTATCTCGACACGCTGGGCTGGGCCTTGTTCAAGCAGGGCAAGGCCGACGAGGCGGACGCGCCGCTTGGCAAAGCCGCCGCCGTGCTGACCGCCAACTCCGTCATCCAGGATCACCATGGTGATGTGCTGGCCCGCCGCGGTCGTCACGCCGAGGCGGTGGCGGCGTGGGAGCGGGCCCTGGCCGGTGACGGCGAGCAGATCGATCGCGGCGCGATCGAGAAGAAGATCAGGGCGGCGCGCGCCCGCGCCAGGTAGATGCCATTCGACTTCGCGCCTCCCTCGACGACCCTCGGGATGACCCTGAGCTGCTCGAAGGGGCAGGGCCGGTACCGTCTCGTGCTGGCCGCTCTCGTGCTGACGGTGTCGGCGTGTGCCGCGCGCACGCCACCACGCCCGGTCGGCACGGCACGACCGGACCCCAGCGCCATTGCGGCGTTCACCACCGCCACGGCGGCGTGCCGCGGATTCAAGTCGTTGACCGGCGAGTTGTCGCTGTCGGGACGCGCTGCCGGTGAGCGCATTCGTGGCCGCGTGATCGCCGGTCTTGAGGCCGGTGGCTCCGTGCGGCTTGAAGGAGTGGCGCCGTTTGGTCCGCCGGTCTTCATTCTGGCCGGCCGTGCGGAGCGGGCCACGCTGCTGTTGCCCCGCGAGCATCGTGTCCTCACCGATACGCCGGTGCCGGCGGTGCTCGAGCGGTTGACCGGTCTCGCGCTCGGGGCCGATGACTTACGCCTGATGGTCTCGGGGTGCCTGGCCGACAACGCCGCGCCGGCCGACGGCCGGCAATGGCCTGGTGGTTGGCAAGCCGTCACCTTGGGTTCGGAGCGTGTGGCGTACCTTCGCGTGAGGCAGGGCCAACCGGTGGTGATTGCCGCCGACTATGGTCCGTGGCATCTGGACTACTCGGAACACGCGAGCGGCTACCCGCGGGTCGTGCGTGTGCGTCGCGCCGTCGGGAGCCGTGGCGAAGGCGGCAGTGATGCCGGCACCGACATCACCGCCCGGATCGGCGAGCTTGAGATCAACACCTCGATCAACCCGGCCGCGTTCGCGCTTGAGATACCCGCGGGCGCCGACCCGATGACCCTTGACGAGCTGCGCTCGGTGGCGCCGCTGGTTCCGAAATCCTGACATGGCACAGTCTGTCGGTCTCCCCGCGTTCGCGAAGATCAACCTGGATCTGCGCATCCTGGGCACGCGCCCTGACGGTTACCACGACCTCCGCACCATCTTCCAAAGCCTCGCGCTGTTCGACACGGTGACGGTCACGCGCCGCCGTGGGCCGTTGGCGATTGTTTGCGATCAGGAAGACATCCCGACCGATCGCCGCAACCTGGTGTGGAAAGCGGCCTCGTTGCTGCACCGGGTGGCGACGGGAAAGACCTCTGCGCCACAAGGTATCGCGATCGATCTCCGCAAGCGCATCCCCAGCGAAGCGGGACTGGGCGGCGGCAGCGCGGATGCGGCGATGACGTTGCTGGCGCTGAACCAGCTGTGGAAGTTCGACCTCGACTTGCCGACGCTCACGCGCATCGGCGCCCGCCTTGGCGCCGACGTGCCGTATTTCCTGGTCGGCGGGACCGCGCTCGGTCTGGGACGCGGCGACGACATCTATCCGCTCGCCGACCTGCCCACCGTGCACGTCGTGATTCTGCGTCCGGGTTTTGGGGTGTCGACGGCTGATGCCTACACCTGGTTCGATGTGGAAACGCGCCGCACCCGGGAACCGGTGCCCCGGCCGTACCCGGCCGGCTGGCCGTCATGGGCCGCCACCTTGCGCAACGATCTGGAGGCGCCGGTCGTCCGCCACCATCCCGCAATTGCCCGGATTCGCCAGTCGCTGCTCGACGCCGGGGCCAACGTTGCTGCCATGTCGGGGTCTGGTTCGGCCGTGTTTGGCCTGTTCGAGCGGGCCGACGCCGCCCGCCGTGCGGCGGCTGGCCTGGCCCGTCCCGGCTGGCTGTCGCTGCACACCCGCACCATGGCTCGCCGCGAGTACGCCCGCCGGCTGGCCGCCGGCCTGGCCGGCTCGGCAGCCATCGACTAGGCGCCGATTCATCGGTTGCCCAATCCCCGTAAACTCGGCTACGATAAGTGTTTGCCCCGGGGTGTTGGGGCGTGGCCAAGCGGTAAGGCGCCGGCCTTTGGAGCCGGTATTCGAAGGTTCGAATCCTTCCGCCCCAACCAGTTTCGCGAGGCTTCGCCCCGAGCCGTGCTTCCTTGCGAAAGCAGATTTGTGTGGCCCTGCCTCTGGCGGGGCGTTCTTGATATGCGACCAACCGGTTTCGGAGAACTGAAAATTTTTTCAGGCAGCGCTCACCCGCAGCTCGCGGCTGAAATTGCCGAGTTCCTTGGCGTGGAGCTCGGGCAGGCACGCCTCCGCCGGTTTCCCGATACCGAAGTGTCGTTCCAGATCGACGAGAATATTCGCGGCACCGACGTCTTTATCATCCAGCCGACCTGCGCCCCGGTGGATTCCCACCTGATGGAGCTGATGATCATGACCGACGCGTTCCGCCGGTCGTCGGCGGCGCGCATCACGGCCGTCATCCCGTACTACGGCTATGCCCGGCAGGACCGCAAGGACAAGCCGCGCGTGCCGATTTCCGCCAAGCTGGTCGCCAACGTCCTCACCGCCTCGGGCGTGAACCGGGTGTTGTGCATGGACCTGCACAAGGCGCAGATCCAGGGCTTCTTCGACCTGCCCGTGGATCACTTGTTTGCCGCGCCGGTCATCATCGATTACCTGTCGCGCCAGTCGTACGAGAAGCTGACCATTGTCGCGCCCGACGCCGGCGGCGCCGAGCGTGCCCGTGCCTACGCCAAGCGTCTCGACGCCGAACTGGCCGTGATCGACAAGCGCCGCAGCGAAGACGGCACCGCCGAAGTCATGAACGTGATCGGTGAAGTCGCCGGCCGCACCTGCGTGATCGCCGATGACATCATCGACACCGCCGGCACCATTCAGAAGGCGGCGCAGGCGCTCAAGGATAACGGCGCGAAACGGGTGCTGGCCTGCGCGATTCACGGCGTGCTGTCGGGGCCGGCGATCGACCGCATCGAGAAGTCGCCGATCGACAAGTTGCTGATCTCCAACACCATCCCCCTCACCGCGGACCGGGCCAAGTGCCAGAAGATTGTCGTGCTGTCGGTGGCGCGCCTGCTCGGCCAGGCCATTCGCAGCATTCATGAAGAAACCTCCGTCTCGTCGTTGTTCGTGTGAAGACGGCTTGAGACCTGAGGCTTGAGGCTTGAAAGGCCCAAGTCCCAAGCCCCAAGCCACAAGCCATCGTTAATGCGGTAAAGGGTGTAGGCCGCGGCCGAAGCCCGAGGAAGGTAGTCACGTCATGGAAGCAGTACTCGACGCAGTCAAGCGCAACACCCGGGGCAAGAATGAAGCCCGGCGGCTGCGGGTCGCTGGCCAGATTCCGGCGGTCGTCTATGGCGCGCAGAAAGCCGGCGATGCCCCGCTGCCCGAAGCGGTGGCGGTCGACCCCAAGCCCTTCATGCGCATTCTTCACTCGAGCTCGGGTCTCAACACCCTGATCACGCTGAAGATCGCTGACGGCAACGAAGCCCGCGTCCTGGTGCGCAACGTGCAGCTCGACCCGGTGACCCACCACCTGCTCCACGCCGACTTCTACCGCGTCAACATGGACCGCAAGATCAAGGTCACCGTGCCGATTACGCTGAAGGGCGAGTCGCGCGGCGTCAAGGTCGACGGCGGCATTCTCGACTTCGTGCACCGCGAGATCGAAGTCGAAGTGCTCCCGGCCGACATTCCGAACTCGATCGACATCGATGTCACCGACCTCGGCGTCGGCGGCGCCATCTACGTGCGCGACGTCGCGGCCGCCGCGGCCTGGACGCCGGTTACCGATTCCGACCTCATGCTCGTCCACGTCATCACCATCAAGGCGGCTGAAGAAGCGACGCCGGCGGCTGGCGCGGCGACGCCCGCAGGCGGTGCGGCTGAGCCCGAAGTGGCCAAGAAGGGCAAGACCGACAAGGACGGCGACGCCAAGGGCGGCGACAAGAAGGACGACAAGAAGAAAGACGACAAAAAGAAGGACGACAAAAAGAAGGACGACAAGAAGAAGTAATGAAGCTGGTCGTCGGTCTCGGCAATCCCGGGTCCGAGTATCGCGACACTCGCCACAACGTGGGCTTTCTCGTCGTCGACGAGTTGGCCCGGCGCTGGCAGGTGCCGGACGACTGGCGCGAGAAGTTCAGCGCGCTGCAGATCAAGACGCTGCGGGGCGCTGAGCCCGTCATCATCGTCAAGCCGCTGACGTTCATGAATCTCAGTGGCCAGGCGGTGGCGGGACTCGCCGGGTTTTACAAGGTCGAACCCGCCGCGGTGTTCGTGGTGACCGACGAGGTGGCGTTGCCCGTTGGCCGGTTGCGGGCCCGCCGTGACGGCGGCGCCGGCGGACACAACGGCTTGAAGTCGATCATCGAGCACCTCGGCACGCCGGCGTTTCCACGCCTGCGGGTCGGGGTGGGGCGCGGCGACAGCCGGCGCGACCTCGTGGATCACGTGCTCGGCCGGTTTGAAGCCGGCGAGCGCGAGACAGTTTCGGCGGCGGTGCTGCGAGCCGCCGATGCCGCGGAGATGTTTGTCTCCGAGGGCATTGAACGCGTGATGAACGTGTTCAACGCAGCAGAAAAGCAAGACTCCGCAGAATAGGTCTGCGGGTCTCCTTGCCACCGGCCAGGTGGCCGCCCTGAGCGAGAGGCAGCACTCGCAGAGTGCTGTTTCGAGTCGCAGGGTGTCCGTAAGGAGTTAGTTGAATGAGTAATCGCACGTACGAACTGATTTACGTCCTGAAGCCGGACGCGCCCGAGACGGAGGTCGCCGAACTGCACAAGCAGGTCGCCGACATCGTCGAACGCATGGGTGGCGTCATCGACAAGACCGAGAACGTCGCTCCCTGGGGCCGCCGCCGGCTGGCGTATGAAATCGGCCACCACAAGGAAGGCTTCTACGTTCTCGAGCAGATCACCGGATCGGCCGAGTTGATGAAAGAAATCGACCGCCGTCTCAAGGTGACCGAGGGCCTGCTGCGCCACCTGATCGTGCGCGTCGACGAGTCGTCGATCAAAGCCGAGCGGATGCGCGCCAAGCGAACCGAAGAGTCGCGCCGCCGCCGCGTGGCGCGTGGCCTGCCGCCCGACCGCCAGCCTGGCGAGGGTCCGCAGGGCGAAGACAACGACGATTCCGGCGACATGATGTTCGACGGTGGGGAGATGGAGGCTTAAGATGGCATTCGGTGCACCCAAGCGTAGCGGCCCAGGCGGAGCTCGTGGCAAGGATGCCAAGGACGCCAAAGGTGGCGACAAGCGTCGTGGCGGCGGATTCTTCCGGCGCCGGAAGGTCTGCAAGTTCTGCGCAGACAAGATCGACGACATCAACTACAAGGACGTCAAGCTGCTGAGCGGCTTCGTTCCCGAG
>Ga0163144_10016813_pt1 | contig 14963 bp, 20 predicted proteins | sample OliLak19BULKMAT1_FD_123175 | JGI IMG/M metagenome (GOLD analysis project Ga0163144, IMG submission 123175) | Freshwater microbial mat bacterial communities from Lake Vanda, McMurdo Dry Valleys, Antarctica - Oligotrophic Lake LV.19.BULKMAT1 | ecosystem: Environmental > Aquatic > Freshwater >... | reverse complement strand
CTTCCGTGTTTCTGGATAAAAATTGTCGTTCCCCTCTGGGTTCTTCCGGACCACGATTCGATTCTGCTTTTGCCGTGGTTTCAGCATGATAGAATCGGGTGGCATGAAACTTCGTGGAAAAAGCATTACTTCTGGTTCCGGTGGATCATCTGCCCCTCGAAGTGCAACCATTTCGTCGAGAATGAAAACTTCGCCGTCGCGTGAATTCCGGCCAACGCTTACTTGGTATCGCACTGAATGAAATTCGCTCGTCCATGGCAGCGTCTGTAAGACATGAGCGGGGATCGGTGCCTCAATTGCCAACTCGAAATGGTCGCCACGCTTACAGAAAAGTAAGTCGTCAAATGAGTGGCTCCTTTTCTTAATTGCGAATTCTAACCCATCTTGTATTAAATCTGCCAAGAACGCAATCACATCCAGAAAGGTCGTCTTACCGGACGCATTCGGCCCTACAAGTACGTGCATCGGTTCCAATCGTTGCGAGACAAATGCAAGACTACGATAATTGAGGGCTTCGATTCTGGACAACATTCAATTGCTCGCAAAAAAATGCTAGACGTCGGCCCCGGAAAACTCCCGGATATCTGCCACATGACCCTCAATCGCCGCCGCGGCAACCATGGCGGGACTCATCAGCAACGTTCGGCCCGTTGGGCTGCCCTGACGGCCTTTGAAATTGCGGTTGCTGGAGGAGGCACAGACTTCGCGGCCCTGAAGTTTATCCGGGTTCATGGCGAGACACATTGAGCAGCCAGCAGCACGCCATTCGAATCCGGCGGCTTCAAAGATCAGATGCAGACCTTCAGCCATCGCCTGTTTACGAACGAGCTGCGAACCTGGCACCACAATTGCCTTCACATGCGGCGCAACTTTGTGGCCTGAGACGATGCGAGCTGCCTCACGCAGGTCTGACATGCGGGAGTTCGTACACGATCCGATGAACGCGACGTCGATCTTTGTGCCTTTGATCGGCTGGCCTTCTTCAAGCCCCATGAATTTCAACGCCTCGCGGATCAGCGTCTGCTCTTCCGGTGCGACGTCACTGATTCTGGGCAACGGCTGGCTGACTCCGACAGACTGCGCCGGCGTGATTCCCCAGGTCACAGTCGGTTCAATATCCGCTGCATTGAATTCCACCACATCGTCGAACTGAGCGTCATCGGCTGAAGCAAGACTCAACCACCACGCGGCGGCTCGGTCAAAGTCCGCGAATTTTGGAGAAAACGGACGCCCCTTCAGGTAATCGACAGTCGTCTGATCGGGATTGATGTAGCCGCACCGAGCCCCGCCTTCAATGCTCATGTTGCACACCGTCATGCGTTCTTCGATCGACATCACGTCGAATGTCGAGCCTGCGAATTCGTAGGCGTAACCGACGCCGCCCTGCACGCCCAGTTTCTGGATGATGTACAGGATCACGTCCTTGGCGTAGACGCCCGGAGCAAGTTCGCCGTTGACGACGACCTGGCGAACTTTCGGGCGATTGAGGAACATCGTCTGAGTCGCCAGCACTTCCGCGACATTGCTGGTGCCGATGCCAATGGCGATGCTGCCGAACGCACCGTGCGTGCTGGTGTGACTGTCGCCGCACACGATCGTCATGCCGGGCTGAGTCAATCCCTGCTCCGGGCCAACCACATGCACGATCCCCTGGCGATCATCTTTCAGGTCGAGAAGCGTTACGCCAAAATCAGCGCAGTTCTTTTCGATAGCGGACATCATCTGTTCGGCCAAATCGTCCAGAAACGGGCGAGCCTGGCTGCCGGTCGGTACGATATGATCGACCGTCGCGATGGTACGATCCGGGAAGGCGACCTTGAGCTTACGATCGCGCAGAATCTCAAACGCCTGCGGGCTGGTGACTTCGTGGATCAAATGCAGGCCAATAAATAACTGTGTCTGCCCTCCCGGCAGAGTTTGTACAGTATGCAGATCCCAGACTTTGTTGAAAAGATTGCGTTTGTCGGACATGGAAGCTTATTCGATGGAAAATGTGCGAAAATACCCTGCGTTACGGCGCGGTGGCTAAACGTCTTACACCTCATGCGGTCGAAAGTGGTATTAACCCGAAGCGACCGCGCGGAGTATAAATGATGCCGAGAGCAGTATAGCGAAGCCAAATCGTGGAGTCAGCGATCCTTTGCCGCAAGAATGGCAGTTTCGCTCAACGAAGACGCGGCGGCCGCCTTTCGGCTCGCTCATTGCCAGCAATTTTCGTTCGGCTAACATGCTCCGATCGGAAACTTTGTTGGCGCTTTGAGTCGTTCGGGATTCGTCATGGGATCGTGGAAGATTGGAACAGGCTTTAGCCGGGCTACTCTGATCCTGTCGATCGCGCTCGTGGCCGTTTGGGTGTTGGGGCAGATTTTGCGGGATCGCAACTGGTGGACGGGCCTGATGTTCTATTTTCCGACGCCCGTCCTCGTCGCATGGCTGTTGCTGCAGTTCAAGATTTCCCGCACAAGCCGACGCATCACCCTCGGGCTGCTGATCGCACCTCTGGGGATGCTGCTGGGGGTTGAAAATCAATGGATGCGACCAGATTCCACAACGATCGAAAACTCGGCGGTCGGCATGCACGAGAATTCATCTCTGGCCGACACGGTGGCCATCGACGCGACAGCCGAGCTGACTCCTTTGCGACTCATCCACTGGAATCTGGCGCGAGGCGTCATGGGCTGGGAAAAACAATGGCGACACATCGAAAGCCTGCACCCGGACATCATCGTATTGTCTGAAATTCCGGAGATGTTTGACGCAAAGTCACTGACCGGATTCGACGTGCTCGTGATCGACGGCATGGCTGTCGCCTGTCACGGGTTGATGACCAAAAGCGGACCACTTGTCCGAGGCGGTGCGCTGCAGGTGCGGCATGTGACGTGCCAACTACCTGACGGGCCGCTGGAAGTGATGATCGCTGACATGACTTCCTCGATCGCCGTACCTCGAGATCCGTATTTGCGACCATTTGTAGCGCTGCTGGCGGATCGAAAAATCGACGTGTCGGTTGGCGACTTCAACGCACCGCGACGATCACTGGCATTCAGCGATCTTTTCCCAGGCTATCGACACGCTTACGATGCCGCGGGCGCTGGCTGGTCATATACATGGCCGGTACCGGTACCATTTCTTGCCATCGATCAGTGCATCGTCGGGCCTCGCCTGAAGCCCGTCCATTACCAATTGCAGTCCACGTTGCTGAGCGATCATCGGTTGCAGATTCTTGACTGCGGATGGCTTCCCCGGAATTAGTGCTTTGTCAAAGTTAAATCTTTGGATTGACGCTTTTAAAAATGGATAAGGAACCAATAGTGCGGAGCACCCTCTCGGCCGTTTGGCTATTGGTTCCTGACCCTTTTTTTAAAGCTGACAAAGCTGTAGCGTCTGATTCGATATCGTTTCTTCGCCATACCACGGACATGAGCGTCCATCCTACAGAACTGCGGACGTGACCATGAGCGAAAACACCGTAACCACTCTTCCCGGCATGATGTTCTGCGCGAAGCAGCACATCGCATGCGTCGAACGCATGCGTGAGATGGCCCGGGACACCTGGGCCGTGAGAATTCATGCGCCAGAGCTGGCGGCCAATATTACGCCAGGGCAGTTCTTTATGATTCGACCTGCGACGGGGAGTGATCCGTTGCTGGGGCGACCTTTTGCGTTGTTTGATATCTACTGCGATGCAGACGGAAAACCTGCAGGTGTGGAATTTGGATTCGTAAAAGTCGGCAAGCTGACGTCACTGATGAGTCAATGGTCTGCAGGCGCTGAAGTCAGCATCTGGGGGCCGCTGGGCAATGGCTTTCCGATTCCGGACTGCCGCCACCTGATTTGCGTCGCGGGTGGTATCGGACAAACGCCGTTCCTGGGAGTCGCGCGCGAAGCGCTTGGCCTGGCGACATATGGCAACCCCGCGCGCCACATGGCGCGGCAGCCGGAATCTGTTTCGCTGTGCTACGGAGTGCGGTCAATGAACTACCTCGCGGGAGTGGAGGAGTTTACGATCGACGGACTGGACCTCAAAATCTCCACCGACGACGGGTCATTCGGTCATCATGGCTTTGTTACCGATCTGCTGAAACACCAACTGGCATCGAACCGCGACGGAGTTCACGTCTACTGCTGCGGCCCTGAACCGATGATGAAAGCTGTCGCGGGAATTTGTAAACAAGCATCGGTTCCATGCTGGCTGTCTCTTGAAACCCCGATGGCCTGCGGATTCGGTGCCTGTTTTAGTTGCGTCACCAAAGTCATCGAACCAGATGGCTCATGGGACTACCGCCGCACGTGCGTCGAAGGCCCGGTGTTTAAGGCGGAACAGTTAGTGCCGTAGTTGAGACGTGTTCGCACATCGCAACAGCGGAATCCGCACATACGCACAGTGCGGAAGGACTCAGCACCTGCATTCCCGATCAGATTTTCAAAATAACGCGAGTTTTATCGGGCGGATCACGGTGAATTGTAAGTTTTGCGCAGGCCGCGACGGATTCGTGGTCACTCGACGACGTCAACAACATTGACGGAAGTGTGGAAATGCGGCGAATATCGGTCTCGGGCAGTCCCAGCGCAGCGTTCGGCACGCCGTGTGCAACCCTGTCGTTGGCAACAATTTTCCGGATATTGGCCCGGTAAAACTTTCAAGTCAGCAGGGAGCATTCATATGCCGCGGTTTTCGGCGGTTGGTGGATTTCAGGCAGGGATCGTCGCGATCACGTTGACGCATGTCGTCATCACGCTGGCGAATCCGATCAGCGTCAAGGCTTCATCGACTTCGCCGGAATCCGTCCAGGATGAAATCGCTGCACCGTCATCCAAAGCCGCGATGGACGAACTCATGAAACGAAAACTCACGGCTGCTCAGGGGGCGTTGGAAGCCGTGACACGAGAAGATTTTGAACAGCTGCACGAAGCGTCCCTGCAGATGATTGCGCTCAGTCACAAAGAAATCCGGGAGCAGATGGCAAGTCCTCGTTTTGTTCAGGACACGGCCGATTTTGTGGCGGCAGCCGAGTTCATGGATCGCATGGCATCCGCAAATGATGCAGAAGGAGCCACTCTGGGATTTGCACGCCTGACAATGGCCTGCGCTGAGTGTCACCGCCACATGAGGACGCCGACAGTCGCTGGGCTGAACCTGTTGCCACAGTCAACACCACAGAATCTGCTGGCTCACCTTCCACAGAATCTGTAAATCAAATTTGGGCCGAACGTCGATCACCGAAGAACGGTTTGATCATTTTCATCATCACGACGATGGCTTGTCTGAGTCGCCTCATAAGAATGCTGATTCGCCATGCTTCGTTGTACTGAATCCATCACCTCAACTCCGATCGAAAACCGATCCCCTTCGGCGATTCAGCTGGCGATGCGTCTGGAGGGCCGATTGCAGGGTCAGATGCTGCGTCCCATTCGGGTCCACATCAGCGAAAACGATCTGCAATTATTTGGTATCGTGGCGTCGTGGCACGAAAAGCAGCAGGCGCAGGAGCTGGCTCGCCAGGTTGCGCCGATGTATCGCATTCGTAATGAATTGCGGGTTTCACGCTACTGCTGATGCATGAGGTCTTCGAGATTCTGCAGGTGCCTTTGGATCCGTGACGTTTCATGGTCGGGACATGTCATCGTACGCGATATCGATGGTGACTTCTGGTTGCTGGCGAGCACGCCTTGAATTTCGTGCCCAGCCACCCTCTCGGCGTACTGGTATCCTAGCGCGTGGGAGCACCCCATTTCGTACAACAGGTCGCGCTGTTCTGCCGTCTCAACACCTTCGGCCACGACGTCGAGGTCCAGATTCCGGCGAGGTTGATGATCGTTCGCACAATGTGGCGAGTCTCGCTGCAGTTCAGTATTTTGCGCACAAATGAATGATCAATCTTCCTGCAGGTCTGGAGGGTAGCCCCATTTGTTCAGGATGCGTTTCACGATCACGCGAATCCTGGCCCGCGCACCGTCTCGCAGATTCCAATCAATTGTCACGCTCTTGCGAACCATCTTGATCAGTTCCGTACTTCTCCAGCAGGACGGCAATCGCCGGCGCCGCATCAAAGCTCGGTGAACCCGTGCCGCCGCTGTCGGTGTACGTCGCCAGCACGTCACTCAACTGGTCAGCAACGCCGAGGTAGTCCACGATCAAACCACCGGGTTTGTCCCGGAAAACGCGATTCACGCGCGCGATGGCCTGCATCAGACCATGACCCTGCATTGGCTTGTCGGCATACATCGTGTGCAGACATGGCGCGTCAAACCCTGTCAGCCACATGTCCCGGACGATCACAATCCGGCCTGCGATTGTGCTGCGCTTCGATCACGGTGAACTGGTTGACCACAAACCAGTCATTCGCCGCAGGGTCCATGAAGTCCACCAGGTAGACCCGATCACCGGCAATCGAGCCATCTGCTCGGCTATACTCGACCTCGACACCATCCCGCAGGATCTACTTTGGTTCCATCAAAGTACGAATCAAATCTTCCGCCATATCTTCATCCGCACAGTTGTCGAACCTGCCGTGAGCCGGATCGACACCAAGTTCCGCCAGCACTTTCTTCGGCACGTCTATCACCTTCGGAATCACCAGCTTCACTTTGACCTGATACGGAAACTTTCCGCCCCGGACCTTCGGCACAAGGTTCTTGCCGCCGTCGCAAGTCGCCTGCCACAGTCCCAGCAGCCCGCCGATTTCGTAGTGATGCAGCAGGCAGTAGTCACCGGCCTTGATTTCCAGCGGCTACGGTTTGTTCGAACCGAAGAGTTTTTTTCAACGCAGCCCAGATAAGTGGAACTGCTGCATTCGAAGATGAAGGTAGCAGGCTGTGTCATTCCGCCTCCTCAGAATCGTCCCCAGGAAAGATCTCAGCCGAATCAACGATGGAATCTGACGAACCGTCGTCAGGGCTTCGCTCCCACTTTTCAATTTCTGCGCGAGTTTCCGCATTGAAGTCCGACAGATTCAATTCACGAATGCGGTCACTCAGCAGTCTTTCCAGTCGAATGAAGGTGTTGCACATCCAATCGTGCTGTGCCGCCCAATCCTCTTTGTTCCTGACTGTCATTGGGCGTTCTTCAATGGTCACCTCGGTCCAGGACATCTTTTTCGCAATCTCTTTGTTCATCTCCAGATTGCTCCCAGCCAACTCCTGCCGCTTTGTCTGGAATGAACTGTTACTCATTTTTTCGTTGTAGCCGGTCAGATTCAGATTCCCGAGAGTATGCAGGCGAGTCTGATGAACTTCCTTCCAGCCGTCTCCCAGCATACTCTTCCATTGCTTTCCGTGAGAATCGTTCGCAATGGTTTGCGGCATCACATGTTCAATTTCCAGCCCATCGAATTACACTTCCTCTTTGTGGCCTTTTGATCGCTCATTGGATTCCAGAATGAGTCGAGTCTTCTTGGGCTCCCGGCGGTACATGGGAAACGAATGCGGGCATTTTGCCTTCGAGTATTCACCATTCCGCATAAGGTAATAGCGGTAGAACGACGCTGCCAGCTTTGCCGCCTCTGTGTCATCGTCCTGGAAAATCTCCTCAAATTTGTTCCAACACTTTGAATCAAATGCCTCCTGCTTTACCATCGGTACTTGCATGAACAGGAAGTTGCGGATCAGGTCGGATTCCTCTAACGGGAGCCCCGTAGAATTCAAGCTCTCGAAAATCTCGAATGGATTCTCATCATCGATCGTAATAACAACCAGCCCCAGTCCATCAACCACCATTCCAAGCAGCGTGTAAGTGGGTCGGCCTGTACCGAAGACTCAATGAATTCACCAACACTCTTTGAAAAGAATTGATATGCCATTAGCAATGGCAAATGGTGATGCTCCTTCTTGCTGGTATCCTCAAGGAGTCCGATCAACGCTTCGCGGTCGCCAGTCCGTGGGGGGATCTTGTAACGCTGCAGCCCTGCTTCATGACGGTGCATGAGGTAGTTGTCGTGAATCTTTTCACGAAGCTTTTCTTCCCCTCGGAGCGCGGCGTGATCCCGGATTGCTGTCAGAACGAGTGTTAGCGTGGTTATGCGTTGTTGACCATCGATCAACAGGTAAACCGGGACATCGCCGTGTCGTTCAATTAACATGGACATCGGTCAGCCCATTGTCGCACAAGCAGGGTCGGCATTCGAACCAGCCACACTCAACTCCCCGCTCAGCAGCTTCGGCAGCAGCGTGTCGCGGAGGGTTGCGAGGGTGTGGGATGGGGAAGACTGAGGGATGAAAAGAGATATGGTCTCCGCAATTTCGTTCTTCCGATTTCACTCTTCATTTTTCCGATGCCCAGATCCCCAAACCAGGTCAGGTCGGCGTGTTCGACGATGGATTCGTTGAGGTTCATGTTTTGGGAAAAGCCAGCCGATGGGTGTTCTGAATCTTGTCCCGCCACTCGTCGGAGAGCTTCGCCTCCGTTGCGAATTCCGGCCAGCGTTTGACCGCTGCCTGCACTTCCTCGATGGTTCGTCAGATTCCATCGTTGATTCGGCGATTGTTGAAGCGCGGCCCCGCTTCATCACCGCAGCCTTCGCGCATGCCTCGAAATCCGCCATCGTGAAGCCGTCTCGTTTCCCATTCAGCGTCATCTGGTGCGTGGCGGTCCACGAACCCGACGAATTGTAGCTGTAAGTCACATCGAACGCCGGCGCGAGTGACCACTCGCCCCGCTTGTTCATAACGAAGGCGATATTCTTTACATGGTCGTCCTGATTTCGCGCGACGATGTTGAAGACCATTCGCCGGAACTGTTCCTCCACCGCAGCCATCGGCAGCTTGAGCTGGCGGATCGTGAACAGCGCCTGCTCGTAGGCGTAGGCTCCAGCGTGGTTGAAATCGAAATGCGCTAGCGCGCAGAGCGACTGCATGTGCAACTTCTCGCCCTGAGCCAACCGGTCAAAGCGCCGAGTCATGAAGTGTCGCCGCCCGTTTTCCTCAAGTAAGCGGCACTCCGTCATGGTGATCCCCGCCGCCCTGGCCATCAGGTAATAAGCATATTCGATAGTTCCATAGCCTTTCGGATCTTCCAGTTCTTTGTCCCTGTTGCCCGCCACGCCATCGAATTTCAGCAGCCAGTAATCGAACCCTTTGCCCGCAGCGACCTGCCCGGAGCGCACCTCGTTCGTTTCGCGGTTCCACGCGATCACCGCCTTGGCCCGCGCACCACCGGCGGACGTGCCCACGCGCAGGATGTCCCGCAGTGCCTTCTCTTTCCCGGCCTTGTGGAAATGCCCCTGCAAGTCGTCGCGATGCGTCAACACCTCGCCAGCCAACCGCAACAGCGCATCCACTTCGATCTCTGTCGCCTTGCGCGGCTTTGGGCCAAGCGCCGGGGCGAACTCCAACGCCCCCATGCCCCGAGCTCCCGTGTAGCAAAGCCGCTCGACCGCGCTGAAACTGTCCGCAGTCCGCCCTTGCGTCGCCAGCCAGGCGTCAATCAGGGCGTTGCCAAACTTGTCCGGCAGCGAATCCGCCAGCAGCCCTGGCAGACCGTAAAATGTGTTCCGTGGCAGCGCCGAAAATTCATAGATCCGCTCGCTCAACGGCATCACGACCGGCGAAAGTTCGATCCCGCTCGACGCAAACTCCCGGTCGTATTGGAATGCCGAGATCTCGCGCCCCTCATCGAGCGAAATCGCACCGATCGTCCGGCCCCAAAGTTGAACCTCCGCGATCATGATTCGTCACCCCACGTCCACTTCTTTGGCTTTGCAGGTGTCGCCTTTTTGGCCGAGGCACGCTGACGTTTACGGCCCTGCTTCTTCAATTGCTCCATGGGGCTCGTCAAGACCTCTGGGATGAGACTCTCGAAACGCTCCAGCAAATCCAGCGTCCGGCACACTCGCAGGAAACCCGAGAGCTGTGTCGCCACCGCGCCGGATTCCAGCCGTTCCACCGTGCGCTTGGATACGCCCGCCTGCTCCGCCAGCGCCGCCTGCGTCAGGTTGTACCCTAGCCGAATGCTGCTCAGTCTCCCGCCCAACTCCTTCAGAATTCTCTCATCGGTCAATTGTGCTGTAATCTTCATAACTCGTCTAACATGGCGATTTATTTAAAATAATCAACTGTATTCGCCACGAATGGCGAATTAAATCACATCAATTGTGCCGACTTGCTGGCTTGAACGGAGGCAATGCGCCTATTGAGGCGAGATGTTGAAAATGAAACTGAGCCACAAGAATGGCGATGTCCACATAGCCTTCACGAAGTGACTTTGCAGTGAGAAACGGCACACCTCGAGCCGAACTCTTCAACTCGGGGGTAGTTTGAGCCGTAGTTCCCATCATGCGGGCGTTGAAGAAGAGCGTTTCCCTGCGACGATCTCGCAAACCGGCTTACACCGTCCAGACTCGGTCCATCTGATTCCGGCTTCGTCCTCGACAACGGCGAGGAGGCATGGGTCATCAGCGTTCGAGCCATCATGCACAGCGGTCTTGGCCCGCATTGGTATCGCAATGTCTGAAGCACTTCGACAACGCGCTGCAGCGTCAATTCGTCGGCCATTTTCGAGCCGCCCGATTCTCTTCCAGCTGCACATTACGTTCGAATTCGAGCAACCCGTGACTTAATTTCGCAGGCCGAAGGTTGATCGAGTCGCGGTCGACGACACACAGTCATCGCATCCGCATCGACTGGAATCATCACACCGGCCACAATCCAGATGACAAGCTGCCGGCCACCCGATAGATTTCTCGTGGCCGCCGAGTGAACGCGATTGATTCTGCAGAGTAGCCGACCACTCACAAAGCGGAAAAGTTCAACGTGTGATCTATGCGTCCGGCTAATCGCCAGCCGCATAGATCGCAATTCTTTATGTTGCAAGGGCGTCTGACATGCAAAATCCCATCGCTGAATCAGCCCGTGCCGCGCTCGCCCAATACGCGGACTACCGAGAAAAACAACTCCTGGCTGCTGGCGACATTGAGTCGTGTTTCGTTAGCGTGATCTCACGGCTCCAACGTTTTTCCAATCGCTTTCTCTGGTATGGAAAAAGCAATTGCAGGAGAATGCGATTTGGCGATTTCTGTAGGTCCTTTCTGCCGGAGAGGATTTTCCAAATTGCCGCAAGGCGAAGCGTGAACGGGACGTCACAGGGCGAAACAAGAAGCGGCGCCGTGATCGCCGGCGACATGATTTTAATGTCGAAACACGTCGGGTCGCAGCGACGCTGCGACGTCCTTTGCGGCAGGAATGACCTGCCTGAGCGCGCACCTTCCACCTGCACGGCTCGACGAGTTCAGCAAGCAGCCGTCGCAACCGAATTGCGAGTCCGCTCCCAGACCGGCTGGAAGCCGGTCTTTGCACAACGGTAAAAAGAAAAACAAAAAGTGCCGGGACAACCGACTGCAGAGGCAGGAAAACAGTCGAGAAACCGCCGAAAAAGCGTCCCGGCTGGTAGAAAGCGGCGGGGCATAAGGTGGGACGAGCTGCGCAGAAGAGGGGACAGAAGCCGGACGAGTGTCGGCTTTCCGGAAAACATTCCGGAGTTCTCGCGTCAGTTTCGCATTGCAACGTGCGTTGCAACAGGGTTTGAGACAACTGAGCATTTCGCGACGTCGAAACTTGTCAGAACACGGAAAAGACCGTACAAGACGGGCCAACGCGAGAGTGGCGAAATTGGCAGACGCGCTGGATTTAGGATCCTGTGCCTTAAACGGCGTGGGGGTTCAACTCCCCCCTCTCGCAGTTTTCATACTGTTGCCGTGGCGGGGTCTGGAAAAGGGGTCAGGAACCAATAGTGCGAAGCATCCTCCGGGCTATTTGGCGATTGGTTCCTGACCCCTTTTCCAGGCTCGCCCGTTTTTGTGATTCGATCTCACCATGTTTTCGGCGTTGAAGAACCAGATCGCTTTCTTCCGCCAGTTTCGGCAGCGGTTTGAAACGACCGGCGCAATCGCACCCAGCAGCCGGTTTCTCGCAAAGTCAATGACGAGTTACCTGGCTGTCCGCGATCCTGCAATCCCAGTGCGCGTCCTCGAAATCGGGCCAGGGACTGGTCCTGTGACAGACAGTATCGTGCGGCTCCTGCGACCGCACGACATATTCGATCTGGTGGAACTCAATGAAGAATTCGTGCGAATTCTGCATCAGCGATTTGAATTTGAACCTGCGTGGGCGAACGCGAGACCGCAATCGACGATCCATAAACTTGCGGTGCAGGAGTTTGAGACTTTAGCCCCGTACGATTTTGTGATCTCCGGATTGCCACTCAATAACTTTCCGGCAGAACTGGTGACTTCGATTGCTGAGACTTACTTTCGATTACTCAAGCCAGGCGGCGTGCTGAGTTATTTTGAGTACATGTACGTACGGCCGATCCGCAAGGCCGTCACGCGCGGTGCAGAGCGAATTCGGATCACGGGCATTGATGCGACGCTGCAGAGTCATTGCGACCGCTGCCGTATCCGCCGCGACAACATCTGGCTGAACACTCCGCCCGCCTGGGTTCAGCACCTGCGCGGTTTGGAATGAGCCGTGAGCGAACCGCCCGACAACAACGCCTTGCATCAACGTCTGACAACCTCGCTGCAGAATCTGGGGTCAATTCATCAGCGGCGAATGCGACGATGCGTGGAAGCAGTCAGCACGACGGAATGTCTCCTTGCTGGCCAGCGCTGCCTCAGTTTTGCGACGAACGACTATCTGGGGCTCACGCGGCATCCGAAAGTTGTCGCCGCGTTTGCGGTTATGGCGGCCGCGCAGGTTGGTGCCGGTGCGAGTGGGTTGATTGCAGGGCGGTCGCCGTACCATGCTCGTCTGGAAGAAGCCCTCGCGGAATTTGAGGGGACAGACTCCGCGTTGTTATTTCCGTCCGGCTTCGCTGCAAACGTCGGAACGCTCACGTCGTTGATCGGTGCGCAGGACGCGGTCTTCTGTGATCGCGAAAATCACGCCAGCCTCATTGATGGCTGCCGCGCGAGTATCGGGAAATTTTTCGTTTACGATCGCACAGATCTCCAGCGACTCCATGCATCGATCGCACGTCGTCGCAACGGCTACGACGCTGTATTCATCGTCACCGACTCCGTCTTCAGTATGGACGGAACACTGGCTGACCTGCCGCAGTTGTGCGACATAGCTGATCGCTTCGGTGCCACCGTCATTGTTGATGAGGCACATGGAACGGGGGTGTTCGGAACGACCGGTCGCGGCGTGTCTGAGTTGCAGCATGTGGGAGCCCGCATTTCCGTGAAGATCGGAACGCTCAGCAAAGCGATCGGCGGCCTGGGCGGCTTTGTGGCAGGCTCAACAACACTTTGCGAATGGCTGTGGAACACGGCCCGCAGTCAGTTCTTTTCGACAGCTCTGCCGCCGGCAGTTTGCGCGGCAGCGGCGGAGGCGATTCAGGTGATCAGGCACGAGCCGGAGCGACGCAGCACACTCGCAGCACGGTCCATGTTTGCTCGTCAACTGCTGCAGGAGGCTGAACTCGACGTGATCACGGCTCCGCGCGAGAGCCCCATCATCGCCGTGCTGCTCCGCGAAGATGAGCTGGCCGTACGAGTCAGCCGACAGATGATGGCAACCGGGTACTTCTTCCCTGCAGTACGTCCGCCGACAGTTGCCAGCGGGACATCGCGGCTGCGAATGTCGCTCTGTTGCGATCATTCAGAAGAACAGATCCGATCCGCCGTGTATCAGCTTCGGGATGTTGTTCATTCCGAACGGCGCTGATACTGGAAGGAACGTGTCGGTCGGCGTAATCTCCGCCATGCCTTCACCTGATCCCATCGCCCGCCTGCTCACGCCGGAACAAGTTGATCCGCAACTGCGTCAACGCGCGGATTGCCGTGACGGGTTTGAAGACGAGTATCCGTTTGCGTCGCATTGGTTCGAAGTGGACGGGCATGTGCAGCATTACATCGACGAAGGGCAGGGGCCTGTCCTGTTGATGGTGCATGGAAATCCCACCTGGAGCTTTGCGTGGCGGCGACTTGTTAAAGACCTCAGCTACGATTATCGCGTCATCGCGATCGACCATCTGGGCTGCGGGTTTTCTGAAAAGCCTCAGGATCGCAATGTCTATACGCTGCATGAGCATATTCAGCGCCTCACGGCGCTCGTCGGGCTGCTTGACTTGCGGCAGATCACGTTATTCGCCCATGACTGGGGCGGTGCGATCGGCATGGGCTGTGCCGGACGAATGGCCGATCGATTCCAGCGCTTCGTGCTGATGAATACCGGAGCGTTTCGCAGTCAGACCATTCCGTTTCGAATCGCGCTCTGCCGCATTCCGCTGCTGGGAACATTAGCAGACCGTGGCTTGAACCTGTTCGCCCGCGCCGCACTGACGATGGCTGTCGAGAAACCACTCAGTCCTGCTGTGCAGGCGGGTTTTATCGCACCTTATGATTCTTGGGTGCATCGGATTGCCGTGCATGAGTTCGTGCAGGACATACCGCTCAGGCCATCTCATCGCAGCTATGCGACGCTGACGGAGGTTGAGCAGTCACTGGCACAGTTCCGCGATCACCCGATGCAGTTGATCTGGGGCATGAAAGACTGGTGCTTCACGCCGCATAATTTCCTGAACGAATTCCGCCGCCGCTTTCCGAACGCCCATTCGCTGGAACTCCCGCAGGCCGGCCATTACGTATTCGAAGACGCTCCGGAAGAACTACTGAAGCAAACCCTCAGTTTTCTCCAAGGGACCGGGGTCGCTCCGAAATTTGGGCAGTGAGGGGGTGCGGTCGCGATTGATTGTTCAGGTAGCTCCTTACTGCCGGGTCTTTCCGTCTCGACCTGAAAACAAACGGGAGACAATCGAATGACCTGGAACTCAGCACTTACGAAACGGAGACCTGCGATGGAAACGATGGCATGCTGATACAACGATTCCTGAATTCACTCCCGCCAGACGTTTCAGCATCCCCTGTACTGCAAACGATTGAGACTTTGTTTTCCTGAGAAGATTTGCAGGCGCCGGTTTGCAGAGGTTGTTCACGTATATAAACTTCGTCGCCCCTGGGGTTCGGCCG
>Ga0163144_10016810_pt1 | contig 14964 bp, 9 predicted proteins | sample OliLak19BULKMAT1_FD_123175 | JGI IMG/M metagenome (GOLD analysis project Ga0163144, IMG submission 123175) | Freshwater microbial mat bacterial communities from Lake Vanda, McMurdo Dry Valleys, Antarctica - Oligotrophic Lake LV.19.BULKMAT1 | ecosystem: Environmental > Aquatic > Freshwater > Lake... | reverse complement strand
CCCGGCGCTCGACCTGCAGGCGCTGCTTGGCGGACAGATGGAGCTCGGTCAAGCGTATCATCCCGGGCACCAGCGCGAGCAGGTCGGCGACCGGATCGTGGCGCGTCGTCACGCCGGGCTCCGAGGCATGATCCTGACATCGGCGAGGCAGATGTAGGCTATCTGCTCAATGTCGCCCGTAGCGGCTCGGCGGCGCACCTGCTCGCGCCGCACCGGATCGCTGGCGAGGACGCGGGAGAACTTGGACCTCAACCACAACGGTTTGAGCGGGTGGTCCTCGCGGACGACGGCCCACCGGCCCTCGTTCGCCTGCAGGCGGAGCACTATCTGGCGCTCATTCCACCCTGTCAGCGCAAAGCCGAGGAGGCTCTGGGCGGCTGAGCGGCCGGCGAGCTGGTTACGAGCGGCTGCGGGGTCGGACACGGGTGTCCTCGGGTTGTGGTAGGATACACCGGAAATCGGTCAGCGCGTGGCTTGGTCGTTGGTCGAGCACTTGGTCGTCGACCTGGGACACCCGGACAGCGGAGGACATCCGCGGACGCTTCTGCTGCATCTGCTGCACGATCCGCATTGCTCCCTGGCCGCTGGCCGGGAGTCGCCTTCTCTAACTATGGCCACAACCGCAGGGTTGGCTTGCGAACGAGCCGGGAGGCCGAGTGTGGCGCGTCCCACGGACAGCCTCCCGTTCGGATGACTGTCTACGCGGCTGTTCGGCTTGGGTGGCGCAGTCATCGGGTCGGATTCATGGTCCTGAGCGTGGATGTCGAGTGGCGGGCAGGGGCGTGAATGGCGGGGACGGGTTTTTGACCAGTTCAGTTCGATCAGCAACACTCCGCCCGGCGCTAACCATGAGTCCACTGAACCGGGGGTGTATTGCAATCTTGACCGCGAGCCTACTACGGCTCCAAGGGGACATTTTCCGCCCCTGCCAAGTTGCGAATCATGTCCCATTCCAATGAACGCGTCTGATCCGGATTTAGATAATATATGAATTTCATATATCCACTAGCGTCTGCCGACCGTCGGTGCCTGTCGTCGCCAACGTCAGCGATTAGTGCGCCGTGAATCTTTCCGTACATGGCCGAAGTAACCTTCCCAGAGGCGTCAACCTGGCTACGAACGCGAAAGACATAATTATCGTTTTCCGTACTTCGACTTGATTTTTTCGGATCGTGGTTTGGGGATCCGACAGTAATCAGCCCCCATTCGAGACTGGGCACGTACCCCGTTATTGGCGCTTCACGCGGCAGGAGAAGTTCGTTAGTCCTACCGCGAGCGGGGATTTCGATGCGCTGTATGCCATCGCCGGCCCTGGGGAAGACTAATTTAAAGCTATACTCTAGGCTCCTCTCCCCTACAAGAAGCCAACTCATCGTTACCTCCAAGTCGATAATCTTCCCTTGGCCATGCGGGGCAACCCAATCGCAGGCAATCAAATCAAATCCCACTGGCTTCCCGTTCAGCGGTATGCGCCCGCGATGCTCACGATCGATCTTGCGCACGTACATAGGAACGGGTCGGAGGCGAGAGGTCAGGACAATTGGAATCTCAGGTTTATTAAGCGCTAACACTGTATTGGTAAAGTATTTGTCGGCGACCCCACTGGCCGGCCCAATCCCGTTTGAATAATAGCCCGGGCACGTGACGCGAATGCCAGGCAGTCCGCCGACGGACAGCGTCACCCGTCCCTTTTGATCAGTTACTCCAATCGCATCTCCGCCGTGTTCGCTATGATCCCCATAACCGGGCTGAATGGGGCGACGCCACCCAGCAGCAACTGATGCACCAGCAATAGGGGCACCGGCCTCATCGAGAGCAACCACGGTGATCATGGTCTCCCCCGCTACCGAGCCACGCCCACATCCATTGCAGACGAGAAAAAGTGCAATCAAGGTATGCAAAAAAAGTCGATTCACTTAAGGCCTCCCGATCTAACGAGTTCGCGGTACGTGGGGTATATGTACTGGTAGGCTACATTCTTAATGTCGCTGTGGAACCACGTTTCGTGGTCACCGCCACCCGGCCAGCCGTTTCGATTGGCATTCATGTCGAATTGGTCAATTTCCATCTCTGCCCTAAACGAGCTTCCGCCGGCCGGATTGGTGATGGCTGGGACCGCCTGAGCCAAAAGCCTCGACCGGTGTTCCGTTGCAGCCTGCTGTCCCGTTGCAGCCACTAGGTCATCCTGGATATCGAATAGTCGATGGAAAGGACGACGCGCCACACGTTCAGTGTCAGTCAATTCCATCAGCTGCCGATCGATACGATCACGGATCCAAAAGCTTTGCTCCGCAATCTCACCATTGGTCTCTGCCACCAAGAGGGCCCGAGTGCGCCTGCCATTCGGCTCTCGCTCAAGATCGATGAGCCTGCCCCGGTTATAACCCCATCCGCCATGCTCTGGGTGATGGGACGGCACACTCGAGAGACCAAGGTAAACGAATTGACCCTTTGACCATTCCTGCACCTGCCACGCCGAGCGTCCCTCAATAGTCGTTAAAAGCGGTGGGACACTCCCAGTGCTTGCCTGAAGCACCTCTTCACCCAGAGAATAAAAACTCGTCGTATTCGGTAGCGCTCCGAAGCGACCGCGCCAAGTCAGCCCTCGGCGGCTATCCCCTTCCTGGAATAACTGGTACCAGTTGGCGGCCCACAGCCGCTCAGGGTGCATTCGGCCAGGTTCGCCTTCCCTCCACTTCGGATCAACCATCGTCCATTCAACTGGATGCCCCGTGTCGTAGGCCTCCAGTGGCATCGCCGCATTGAGCATCAAGTAAGACTCGTATTGCATTCCATAGTCGGCAATGGCGGAGCCGATGACGCCAGCACCCATGCTATGAGATCCGAGGATTTTCGTACCCGGAAGACGGGACATGCGTTCGGCCAATGCCTTTCCAGTCCGTACGCTGTTCTCGGACGCAAGGTGGTAATCGGCGACAAAGCGTCCTATAATGAATACATCACTTATTTCTCCAGCCCAGGTAACGCCCGTATAGCGTGCCTTCATTCCGGTCTGATAGAGACGCTTGAATACCTCCGCATGCCAAAGTCGAGCGCCTTCGGCTCCAACGTTGTATCCATGGACCCATACGAGGTTTGGTTCGGTACATTCGGAATCGGGCCGGTTAACCGGTTCGCCGGTGCGATCGGGCAGTCCGCCGCCATCAACGACATCACGGAGATTCAGCCAGCGATACATCGCTTCGACAGGCGAGATGCTAATGGCGATCTTATCTTCGAACACAACTCGGCCGCCCTTCTTCACTTGAAGGACAATATTCCCGGCGCCGACGAAGGCCCCTTCGGCTAATAGCATCTGCGATCGTGCAGCTATCATCGCCGGCGGTAAGACCTGAGACTGGCTGACCGCAGTAGCCATGTGGGCTGCCTCATCCAGCCCAGGGCCGTAGCCGCCCGCCTGCTCTTTGGTCAAATAATCCATCGCTGCATTGGCGTCTTTGTCGGTGGAGACCATATTGACCAGATCGGTAACGAAATCGTACTGGTATCCATTTTCCACTGGGAAATATCGAAGAACACTCGGGATATCAACAATGATCGGAAACCAATCGACGAGATCGCGGCGTCCATTCACGATAAGATCCCGGTGATTTTTTCCTCCGCCTGGGAGATCCGCTCGGCTGTCAATATCTCGATCGACGCGATCTGAATCATCGTTGACCCACCACCGCCACGGTCTCGTCGGCGTCGTCGCATCGGCATCATCGAACGTGATGGTCCCGTCCCGATTCCCATCCACGGCGATCAGCCGCTGGACCAGTGGCATCACCGAGATGTCGACGGGAACCGGCCCATTGTCTTGCGGTGTGGCCGGAGCGACGCGGATGGTCACCGGGTGGATCGGAGCGTCCACTGGCCCGGTCAGTCCGAAACGCACCGTGATCTCGCGGCCATCGCTGCTGCGCGAGATGATCTCTGGCACCACCCGAGCCGGTTCAGCGGAGGTCCGCACCGTCCACACCAGACTTGGCAGCGGCAGACCGCGTTCTTCCTTGGCGCGCACGGTGATCATCCCACCCGCAAACATCTCTGCGGGAATCGGGTTGAGGCGACCCAAACCCGGCACGCCCATCACCAGCACACGCTGTTCACGGCCCTCGACGTTCCCAGCCGGCAGCGGCGGTGGCGGCGCCACATGCCAACCAGCCTTGACCAAGCCTGTGCCGGGATCGCTGAGCAGGGACAGCCCATCCTCAGCCACCGTCATCGTCCCCTGCGACACGAATTCGCCGAGGTCGTGGTCGAAGCTCAGGAGCGGCGTCTGGAAGCCGGCGGGGAGGCCGTCCACGTTCGGCCAGCGCATTCGCGCCGGCGGATCGAGCCGGGTACCCGTCGGCTGGAGCGTTTGCGCCATCTGCACGCGGTAACCGCCCGGGAGCGGCATCGGGATCGCCTGACCGTTCACCGCGCTGGTGTACATCCACACCGGTCCGCGGGTGCCATCGGCGCGGATGGTCGAATGCGGGGCGATGATGATCTCGGCTCCGGGCAGTCCGGGAAGGGCGAGCACGACCTCTTCGTCGCCGCCAGCCAGGGTCTCGTTCGAGCGATCCATGCGCGGGAGGTTGATGGGCAGACCGAGTTCGACGGTGGAGCCGAGCAGCAGATCGACCTCGAAGCCGATGGTGGGATAGCGCACGTCACCGTGGTTGGCAGTGGCGCCGTTCACGATCAGGTGGCGGTGGCCGGCGGGCGCGCCGCGGATGAGGAAGCGGCCATCGACCCCCGAGACCGCGCCGATGGTCGATCCGTCCACGACTATGGTGACACCAGCGATCGGCTGGTGACCATCTTCGAGCACGATGCCGCTCAATGCCGTGTCAGCGGGCCGACCTGTGCTGACGACTGCGGTGGCGACCATGGTCACGGGGAGACGATCGGGTACCCCGACCAAGCGAGCCTCCAGACGCTGGCCTTCTGCCGAGGTATCGCTGCCAAGCTGCCAATGGGCGGTGATCCGACCGTCAACGTCGGTCGTCAGGACCATGGTCGGTACGGCGAGGCCGCTATCGGCCTTCTCTTTCAGGCCGCCGCCGCCGGCGACGATGGTCACCTCGACGACCGCGCCGGCTGCTGGATTCCCGTACGCGTCAGAGGCGACGAGTTCGATCGGCTGCGGCAGCAGAGCCGACGCGACCCCGCTTTGGCGATCGCCCGCGAACAGGTGCAGCCGGTCGGCCGGGGTAGTAGCCACCGATGCTGAGAATACCGCCGGACGCTCGGCGCCGGTCGCGATGGCTTCGACGCGCTGGTTGCCAAGGCCGGCGTTGCCGCCGAGGGTGAACGCGATCGCCGATTCGCCATCAGGCCCGGTGACGATCGCGCGCGAACGCACGGTGCGACCAGCGACCCCAGCGAGGTGACCGTCACCGCGCGCCACATGGAAGGTGACCGCCACGCCCGCGCGCGGAGCACCGTCCTGATCGGTCACCCGCACCCGCAGCGGCGCCGCTAAAGCAGTGCGCGGCGTCGCCTCCTGGCCATTGCCATCAACCACGGCCACCCGCAGACCACGGACCGGGGCGCGGACTACCGTAATGGTGTGCGTGCCGCGATTGCCCGAGCGATCGATGGCAACCACCTCGATGGGGTTCGATCCTGCGCTCAGCGGAATACCCTGAGCAAGGAACGTCCCGCCGCGAACCGCCGCCACGACGCCGTTGACCATCACCGCGACATCGTCGCTGTCGACCCGACCGAGGACCACGTCCTGGACGCGGCCAGACACGATGATCGTGGCGGCGTCGGTGGCCCCGCCGTCGACCGGGGCTTCGATGCGCACCGCCGGACGCTGGTCATCGACCAGGATCTCGAAGCGCCGCTCGCCCACCAGGCCGGAGCGGTCTACCGCGCGCACCGCCACCTCGTTGATCCCACCCATCACCGCCAGCGGTGCGCGCTGGGCCGCGAACGGGTCGGCGGCGAGGTCGACCGCGAAGCTCATATCAGGTGCGGGAACCACGCCCACGCCGTTGACCGTGAGTGCCGCTACCGGCTGGCTGATTCGGCCGCGGACCGTGACCGGCTGCTCGATGCCCGAGACCGTTCCCACGGCAGGCGCGTCGATGGTCACGACGGGAGGCCCATCCCCATCCACCGCGACCACCACGCGGACCTCTGCCGTCCGGCCATTGGCATCGATGGCCGAGAACCGGGCGGTGTAGATGCCCTCGCCGAGCATCGCCGAGGTCGACACCAGCCAGGTGCCACCGTCCTCAACGAGGGTAGGAGCGATCACAACCGGAGTACCGTCCGCCGCAGTCAGATGCACGACAATGCCCGACCTGGCGACCGTCGCGGCCCGACCGAGGATGCGGGCGGTGAACGACACCGATCCCGGAACGACCCGGATGCCCGGGGCGGGCGCCGTGATCACCACCGACGGAGCCTGGTCGCGAGCCCAGCTGCCGTCAGCGACGTCGGCCAGGGCTGCCGCGGCAACGGCTCGGCCCAGGGTGAGCCCGGCCTCGTTGTCGAAGCGGTAATGGATGCCGCCATACAGGCGCGAGACCGCCGCCTCAGTGGCGTCCGCCCGCACCCGTCCAGCTTCGGTCGGGAACTTGGCGGCCAGGATCTCCGCGGCTGCGGCCGAGAAGGTCGCGTGGCCCGAGACATAGGCGGGGAAGTTCGGTTGGCCGAGCAACGACAAGATCGAGCGGTCAGCCTGATACGGTCGCAGCAACCAGTAGGCGTACTTGATGTCCCAGCACGCCACCGCGGCATCGTGCATGACCGCCCCCAGCAGTGCCGCCGACTCCGCGCCCTCCGACTCGCCCATGCGCTTGGCGCGAAGCAGGCCGGCGAGTTCGCTCATCCAATGGCCCGGTGGCGTGGAAGTGCCAGGGCCGTCCGACCACTTCGCCGCGATCAGCACCTGCTCATCGGTTCGCCGATCGGAGATGGCTCGCACCTCGGCCACCGCGGCCAGGAATGCCGAGGATCCGAACGCTGGCGGCGGTGGCGGCCGCAACGCCGAGCCGCTGGTCAGGAACCAGGGCCGCACGGTACCCCACCACGGGCGCAGCGGTGGCTGCGGGTAGGCCCAGGAGGCGTACCAGGATCCCGGCGCGGTCGGCGGCACCAATGTCCAGAAATCGATCGCGCCATCGCCGGCGGCCTCGGCGAGCACCGCCGCTGCCGCCACTCCACCGAAGCTGTCCGGACCCACCGCTTCGTCGGTGAAGCCCGACCATCCCGGAGCGGACCGGTCTTCGGTGAGGGCCGTTGCGAGGTCGCCGACGGCGTCAGGGTACACACTCCCGAGCACCGTTGCCGCCGCCGCCGCTACCGCCCCCGCTTCGGACACGGTTGTCAGGTCACTCTGCCCAACCAGCTCACGCACCGCGCGGCGCTGGGCAGCGCCGACCAAAGCGTAGATGCGCGCTGCTGCCGGCGGATCCCCATGATGACGCGCCACCTCGGCGCACGCCCGTTCCAACCAACGCGCGACCACGCTGTCGCTCTCGTCGCTGCGCAGATCGATGCGGTGGCCTCCCGCAGCGCCGACGGCAGCATCGTCGAGCACAGCCACGTCCAGCCAGGCCGACTCGACTCCCTCGGGCCAGGTGTCGTCGTATACCGCGAATCGCGCCTCGGCCGCGATGGCGCCCGGGGCGAAGGTGAGGTCCAGCGCCGCGGGAGCGAGATCGAGGCCGATGCGGGCGGTCGCGCGCGTGATGGTGACGCGCACCGACACCGGTCGTCCGCTGGGAGCCGACAGACGCAGCGGAACAGAGACCGAACCGGCAGTCTCGTCGACCGAGGTCAGCGGGGTCGCGAATGACACGGTCGGCGTGGCGTCGTCGTCGGTCACGGTCAGCACATGGCGCCCCGCCCCGCTGTCGACGGCGGCATTGGTGATGGTCAGCATGGTGAGCGAGAACGCTTCGTCGTGCTCGTCGAGGGCATCGGCAACCGTGGGCACCGGAATGTCGACGGTCGTCTCGCCGGCAGCGATCACGGCGAGGCCGCCGAGATTACCGATGTCGGTCGACAGCAGGCCGTCGCCATCCGGATCGATGCGGGCGATGTCGTAACCGATCTCGACCGCGACGTCCGCCGGCTCGGAGAGCACCAGACGAACCGATGCGGTTCCGCCTTCGGTGACCGCGGACGTGGGCACAGCGAAGGCGCAACGCGGCAGCGGCCGGTACGAGGCCGAGATGATGGCGCTGGGCTCGAAACCAGTGCGGAAGGCTCGCAAACGTGCCGTCCCCGCCGCGCGCAGCACCACCGGGACTTCTGGGCTCGACGCCAGAGGCGCGGTGCCATCAAGGGTCACGCGGACGACGCTGCCCGGAGTCGGGCTCGCGCCGATGATCTCGACGCCGTCGGCGAAGCGGGTGCCTGTCGGCGGATCGACAAACGGATCCGCCACGCGCAGGGCGTACAGCGCCTCGACCTCTGGGGAGGCGGTCCATCCCTCGCGGGTAGCGATCACGCGGAGGCGTGTGCCCGTGGCTGTGATCGCGACCCCACTTGGCGAAAGCAGGGGCGACAGGGCGGAGGGGGCCGATCCATCGCTGGTGAACCGCAGCGCGGCTTCGGCGGTGACGGTGGTCGCTGTGACGAGGGTCACATCGGCATAGGTGCCCGAACTGGGTGTCAGCGTGGGCGGGTTGCAGATCAAGATGTAGGTGGCGGAAGCAACCACGCTCGGTTCAAGCCAGGGTGCAAATGCGCGCACGCGAAGGGTACTTGAACGGTGAATGCGCACGCTGCCATTGATGACCGCGGGTGACGATTCCTGAGGATCGCTGCCATCGAAGGTGCAGCGGATCACCGCTCCTGCCGTTGGACAGACGATCCCAACGTCGATCTCGCGGTCATGGACACCCGAGGCGACCGCGATCGTGCATGGACGTACCCGCAGGACATAAGCGAACTGAGCCAGAGCGCTGGGCTGGAAGCCGGGAGCGAACGCGCGAGCCGTGAGCGCCCCGCTTGCGGCCAGTGTCACCGGTCCGGTAGCGGCTTCGGATCCCGGCCCAGGCTCGCTGCCATCACGCGTAAAGCGGATCACGGCGTTGGCCGTGGTGGTGGACAGGGTGACGGTAAGCGGCTCATCGTGCGTTCCCCCAGCCGGTGCCGCGGTCGGGGCCGCTGCGGGCGGAGCCACGGGCGCAATCACGTACGTTGCCGAGGAGACGCCGCTGGGGAATATCGCCGGTAGCCGCACGGTGCGCCCAAGAATGGACACTGGGATGTAGCCACCGAACGCACGGGCTTGGATCGTCGTCGAGGTGCCGACAGCGATCGGTGCGACGTAAAGCGGACTCGCGAGACCGGGGAGCGAGCCGTTGGTGGTATAGCGGATCGCGGCTCCGGGGGTGGCGCAGGACAAGCGGACGGCGATGGCGCCGGGATAGGTGCCGGCCACGGGATCCATGACCGGTCGCTTGGCCGTCAGCAGCGGACGCGCGTCGTAACGCGCGACCACCACCGCGCTCGGCTCGCGTCTGGGCGCGAACGTGCGCAGACGGATCACGGTCGGGTCGGTGACCAGCCACGGTGTGGTCCATGCCGGCGAGGTCGCTGTCGGTTCACCACCGTCCAGGGTGAAGCGGATGACCGCGCCCGCGATGGGCGGGGTGAGGAGAGCCTGCACCAGTACCGGTCCCGGATAGACGCCCGGCGGCGGGACGACGCGGGGAGCGGGCGCCGTGTCGACCGCGCCGAGTCCGGCGGCGGCGAACAGGAGCATCGCGGCGATGAAAGGGCGGCAGGCGAACATGATCAACGCTCGTCAATCTTGGAAATGCCATCAGCGGGCAAGGTCACGGTGACGATCACCTCATCGGACACCACATTGTCTCCGCTGGTCGCAGTCAGACGGAAGAGGTAGGTACCGGGGGTGTCGAAGGCAAACGATGGGCGCAACAGTGATGGGTCGTCGACGATCGCTAGATCGGGTCCGTCGATCTGCGTCCAGGCCAACGTGAATCCGGATGGAGCCCAGGAGGCCGGGACGAAGGCGTCGGCGACCATGATTCTGACGTCCTCGCCGGCATCGATGAACCGCGGTCGGGGGGCGAGGAAGACATCTTCAGCACCTGCATCGCCAGGCACGAGATTGTTGGCGATAGAGCTGAAGCCGATCCACGATCCGTCTGCGGTGATGCTTAGTCCTGTGAATGACGGAAAATAGGATCCATGACCCGCGATTCTGCGGCTCGCGCCGAGCACGCTGTCGTACACGGAAATTCCAGCGACGTCTCTTCGGGGGTAATAGGGGATATGGCTGTAGGTGAGGAAACGGCCGTCACGATTGAGCGCATAATCGTCAATGCCCTCCTCTGGGATTACAGTGGTGACCGAGGTTTCGAGGTTTCGCAGATACAGCCTCGGCCCGATGATATCTCTGAAGAACGTCTTGAAGGCAACCGTCTTTCCATCCCCAGAGATGGCGCCGCCAAAGCTCATGCTGACATCATCGGGGGCAATGCCTGGAATTCCAACCATGACTGTCGTTCCATCCCCGACATCGTGCATGAACACACCACTGGTACCTTGATGATCGTCTGTAACCAAATTGGTAGCATCGGACACGAACACCCCTCGTCTGCCATCAGCGCTCAGGCCGTGGCCCTGCGCCTGCAGCGATGACGGGCCGTTGCCTTCACTGCCATCGCTCGCAATGCTGATCCGGCGAGTCGTGCCTTCCAACCGGTCACGCAAGAAGATATCGGCGACACCGTTCAAGTCGTCGACCACGAGATTGCCGGCCTCGGACATGAACAGCACATAGCGACCATCGGCACTGATCGACGGGCAGGATGAATTACCGTCACTGGGTAGACCATCGAAGGCGATGCTGATCAGTTCGGTCGCACCCGCCTCCCGGTCACGGATAAACACGTCCTGTATGCCGCCGGCATCGCCGTCGGTCAGGTCATTGGCGGACGAGAAGGCCACATAACGGCCGTCGGCTGAGATCGCGGGCTCGAAGCTGCTATCGGCGCCTTGCAATCCATCCGCTCCCAGGCTCGCGATCCCCATGCGGCCTGTTACACGATCGAGCACGAATATGTCGCCGACGCTAGCGTTGTCGTCCAAGTCCACCAGGTTGGTGGCATAAGATTCGAAGGCTACGTAACGCGCATCTGCGCTCACCGACGATTGCCTGCTTGAGCCATTCCCGCTCAAGGACAGTTGGGACACTGGCCGCAGCAACCCGATCTCATCACCGATCGTCGTGTCGAAGCGTTTGAGGTCTCCTTGTTGGCAGTAAAGCACCTCGGCTCCACCAGCGACCGGAATGGCATCGACGATCCACCCGATTGGCTGAACGATTCGGACCGATATCCCGTCCGCGAGGCGGTGGAGGACCAAGCTCCCACCTGAATAATTCAGTGTGTTCATCAAAAAGAAGGTGACCACGGCGCCATCAGCGCTGATCGCTGGATGTATGCTGTGCCCGTCCCCCTCAACACCAGCGGAAGTGACGATGACCCGCCGAGTGGTTTCAGCGACGCGGTCACGCACGAAGATGTCCGTGAACAAGTTGTCGTCCTGGTCGACCAAGCCACGTGACACCGTCGAGAAGGCGACGAAGCGCCCATCGTCGCTGATGCTGCCAAAAGCGGCGCCGAACTCGGCCTGGAATCCATCCTGACCGACATCGACCCGCTGGACGACACCGGAGAAACGATCAAAGACGAACAGATCTGACCGTTGGTTGCTGTCATTCACGACAAGATTGGTGGCCTCCGATCTGAACAGCACAGAACGCCCATCGCCGCTGATCTGCGCGGCATCAGAGCGCCGGTTGCCAGCCGATCCGGATACCGTCACCGAAACCAGTTCGCAGGACCTCGACTGCCGATCGAACAGGTAGACGTCCTCGGTATTGTTCGTGTCCATGGCGCTCACCCGCCGAGTGGTGGAGAGCGCCACGAAACGGCCGTCGTCGCTGATCGTGGCACTCCCGACAACGATACCGACACCGTCAGCGGTGAGCAGGCGTTCAAGCGTCCCGGTGACACGGTCGAGTATATGGAGATCAGAATTTGAATCGTGATCCTCGGGGACCAGAGCTCCCGGGAAATCGATGAGCACGTGGCGTCCGTTCGCGGTGACATCGGCAACAACTGGGCTGAAGAAACTATTTCGATCGAGGCCCAAAACCGGATCAAGTCCGTCCACCCGTATTGTCACCCGTTCGATGGTGTCCAGGAGGCGATCGAGAAGGAAAACGTCCAGCCTGCCATTCGCATCGTCGGGAACCAGATTGGACGCGTCAGACAGGAAGAGCACAAAGCGACCATCCGGAGAAGCGCTCAGCAATCGGCTACCGCCGTTGATCGTGGCCGGTCCCTTGGCGACACTGACGAGGTGGATCCGGTCGGTCGGCGACGGACGCAACTCGGCCTCTTCGTTGAAGGTGATGGCAATCTCATCGGCCACGGTGAATTCACCATCGGAGACGGCAAGGCGGAAAACATACGTGCCCATCGAACTTACCGTTAAAGCGGTGCTCGCCGATTCGGACGTCGCGAAGGCAACGTTTCCAGGTGCTGGGTCGACGACCGTCCAGCGGTAGGATAGTGCCGATGGTGGAGCGGGTAGACCATCGTCGCCGGCCGTCCCAGTGAGCGTGGCCGTGAGTCCAGTCACCTCACGGTCGCTGCCGCTCTCTACCATAGGCGGGGAATTGGTGGGCTGGGGCACGATCACCGCAAGCGAGGCAGATCCGATGTTTCCAGCGATGTCTCGCGCATCGACCCGCAGGGTGAGTGTACCTGACTGCAATGGCACCGGCAGGGCGAAGGAATAAGGACCTGAACTGACCATCGACTCGATGACGGTCCCATTCACCGCCAAGCTGACGCGGCGCACGTCGACGTTGTCGACAGCGGTGCCCTGCACGAGCAGGATCCTGCCAGAAGGGACCTCGGCTCCGTTCAGTGGGGTTGCGATCGTCACCATGGGGCTAGTCCGCTCTGGCACCAGGGGATCCGGGTCTGCTCCGTCTGCCAAGCCGTCCTGGTCGGTGTCGGGATTCCGGGGATCGGTGCCGTTCGTGAATTCGTCCCGATTTGACAGTCCATCACCGTCGGCGTCGGAGAGTGCATCGGTCGGAGAATTCGGATTCAAACCATACAGAACCTCCCACTCGTTGGGTATGCCGTCGCCATCGACGTCCGGCGACTGCGCCGGTGCAATCGAGAACGTGATCGCGCCGATCACGCCTTCCACCGAGGCGAACACCAGGGCCGATGTCACCCGGTTCTCCTCGTAGCCGTCCGGCACTCGCACTACGCCGCCCTCGCTGATCTGGAGGAAAGTCGGGTTGCTGCTCGCGAAGAAGACGCCATCTGCGACCGGCGACAGTTGCCGCCACTGGCGCGAGGTGTCGAGCACCTCAACGGTCAGGTGGACCGACTGTCCGGCAGCCAGGCTGGTGGTCGCAGCGGCGATTCTCACCTGCACCGGAGGGCGTACGTATTCAGCTACCGTCATTGGTGGAGCCAGTGTGACGGTGTCGGGCACGACCACGAACGGCGCGGTCCCTGTCGGCACGGCATCGGGCAACAGCGATCTCGCCCGGATCTTCTGCGGAATCTGGCGACCCATGGCGTTCCGGCTGTTGACCAGAACATTCGGGATGCTCCACGTCCCGTCCGGTCTGACCACCGCGCTGCGATCGCCAATGGTGATCAGGACCGGTCGGTCCTCAGCCTGCACCGAGGCCAGCACGACCACGATGCCAACGAAACAACGGATGTACGGCGGCATCTGGCTGCGCTCCTTGATCGACGTAGCAGCACCCCGGGATCGGCGTGGCGCTTCATGCGCGGCGGTCATCCCCGGCCGGCCAGCAACCGCAAGCCATCGTTTGAGGGCGGAGCAGCCGTATCGTCCAAAGTTAACGATTGGAACCATCGCTGGACAAAAATACAGAAATCGGTCTTCACAATTCTGGAATCCTGACGCTTCGCCTGGCCCGCAGCCGATTCCTTCTCCTCCATCTCACCGCATGCCCTCTATCGGTTGGCAGGCAGCTGCCTCGAACGCCAGATTCCTACCCGTCACGCTCGCAGGTGACGCGCTGAAGGCCTCGACCAGCCTCATCTTCGACCGCCCGGATTGTGACCGCGCGATCGCGCACTCCCGCCTCAAGGTCGACCGGGATGTCGCGGAGCCCCGGATGCGCCTTGATCCGTTCGAGCAGCTCGAGCCCGTTCATGCCAGGCATATTGGCGCGCCCCATGACAGCCTTTGGCTGGCTGGGGCTGGCACAGTCTCGGGTCGGATTCTTGGTCCTCAGCGTGGATGTCGAGTGGCGGGCAGGGGGGGGGATGGCGGGGTTTTGACCAGTACGCTGTCCACGTTCGGCTTCGCTAGGTCTACCTATCGATCACTGATAGTTTGACCACTTGTCGGCGAAGCTTGCCGTCCTCACCTTGAACGACGACCACGACATCGTCGGCAGAGCCAGACTTTGGATGCGCGAAACCGACAACCGTCACGGCTCGGCCGTCCGAGTAGTCACGCTCCATCTATAGCCAGCCTCCTTCCCTTCGTAATGAAAGGTGACCTCACCAAGGTCTCCATCGGAGGCCGAGTACATGAAGGGCATAGCGGCATCTGGTGCCACCACTTGGTTGGTCCCGTTCACGGGGACCACCCTGAGCGTCCCTCGCTCTTGGCGCCCATCACATCCGGCAAGCGACAAAATACACAAGGCAACGATGAGATATAACCTCATTGTCATTGTCTCTCCTGCTTTCAGTTACAATTGATGTGGGTTTTTATCTTGCCGTGCAAGTCATTATCGCGCGCATACGCTGCCAGCACCTGTCGGATGTAGCCGATCGCCGCGCCTTCGTCCCACCACACACGATCGCCTGCCGTGAGGGGGCCTTCCTCGGCGAGGGTTCCTGGGTCACGCATGCAGGGTCGTGGCCGGTGGGTCTTCGACGGTCTGCCGGCTGTGCTCTT
>Ga0163144_10016809_pt1 | contig 14964 bp, 12 predicted proteins | sample OliLak19BULKMAT1_FD_123175 | JGI IMG/M metagenome (GOLD analysis project Ga0163144, IMG submission 123175) | Freshwater microbial mat bacterial communities from Lake Vanda, McMurdo Dry Valleys, Antarctica - Oligotrophic Lake LV.19.BULKMAT1 | ecosystem: Environmental > Aquatic > Freshwater >... | reverse complement strand
GTCCGAGCCCAGGTCGCCCTGTTCTCCGTGTCATCCGATGCGAGCCTGCCCGGGCCCATCCGGCGGCACGTGGCGGCCGGCCGGCGGGCCTACGTCGTGCGCGATGGCTGGCTTGTCGAGTTGAACGGCGGGTCGGCGACCCGAATCGTCGAGGTCGCTCGAGTCCCGATCACGATCGGTGGCCTGGCGCGCCATAACGTCGCGAATGCATTGGCCGCCGCCGGCGGCGCGCGCGGCCTCGGCGCAAGCGTCGAACACGTCCGGGACGGGCTGCTGGACTTTCGGCCGTCGGCGGAGCGCTCGCCAGGTCGACTCAACCTGTTTCGGCTCGGATCGCGATTGATCATCGTGGACTTCGCCCACAACGAGGCCGGGATCGCGGCCGTGCTGGACGTCGCGGAGGGACTCGCCGCGGGTGCGGCCGGTCGAGCGGCGCCGATCACGGCGATCATCGGGACGGCCGGCGACCGACCGGACGACACCCTTCGCGGGATCGGGCGGATCGCGGCCCAACGGGCGCAACGGGTCGCGATCAAGGAGACGCGCCAGTATCTGCGGGGACGCACGGAGGCGGCCGTCATCGGCGAGCTGCTTGCGGGGATCCGGTCAGCGGGAGAGCCGACCGCGGACGTGCCGGTCTACGAGAGCGAGACGGTGGCGCTTCGGGCGGAGTTGAACGGGCAAGGCCCGGATTCGCCTCGGGTCATCGTGCTCATGTGTCACGAGGACCGCGACGGGGTCTTCCGCTTGCTGGACACGATGGGGGCTCGCGCCGTGGACGTGACCGCGGAGCTGACGACCCTGGTTCCTCGGCTGCAGGGGCGACCCCGCCGCGGCTGACGGGCTGGGGCAGCCGGGGCGAGCCGGGGTGGCCGGGTGGGGCGAGTGGTGGCGGCTGACCGGGGTGGCCGGGTGGGGCGAGCCGGGTGGGGCGAGTGGTGGCGGCTGGCCGGTGACCCACGGTCAACGATCCGTAGCCGAACGAGCCGGTTCGGTCGGTGAGGAGCCATCCCGAGTCGACGCGCGGGACCCGTGGCGCTGGAGTCGGCTGGCTGGTGACCCACGGTCAACGATCCGTATCCGAACGAGCCGGTTCGGTCGGTGAGCAGCGATCCCGAGTCGACGCGCGGGACCCGTGGCGCTGGAGGCGGCTGGCTGGTGACCCACGGTCAACGATCCGTATCCGAACGAGCCGGTTCGGTCGGTGAGCAGCGATCCCGAGTCGACGCGCGGGACCCGGGGCGCTGGAGGCGGCTGGCTGGTGACCCACGGTCAACGATCCGTATCCGAACGAGCCGGAGAGCGGCCCACCGAACGGCTCAAGTCCCGCTGACGCGGCTTGGATCCGATTTCGTTGACCCTGGGTCAACGGACGAGCGGGGTTGGCGGGAGCCATCCGAGTCGTATCGCGAGACCGCCCTTCCCGGATCGCCGCCGAGGCGCATCATGCACGCGGTCAGACCGGATGGCCCGGTCGCTCAGCTCGGTCAGGTCGGAGGGTTTCCCGGTGGAGTTGGTCATCGGTCTCGTGCTTGTCGTGATCTCGGCCCTGCTCATCGTGTTCATCGTGCGAACGGTCCAGGCCAACATGCCCCGGGCGTAGCGGTCGCCTCTCGGCGTCGGCGCCGTTTGACTCGGCGCCGTTCGAGAGGACGGCGCGCCTCGGCAGCCGATGCGCGGCACGGCCTGATTCGTACGCAGGTTTCCTGGACCATGGCTGGTCGAGTGATGAGGCTCGCCACGCAAACCTGACTCGAAAGCAGTGATGACCTTCGAGTCCTCGCGCCCGGTCGACGATGCTGCTTCGGCATCTCGTTTGCTGCACGAACGATGCGTCTTTGGTGGCTCGATCGAAGATTCGTGACTCAGAGGCACGACTGGACGATTCCGGGGGCGCGCGGGACGCGCGGGACGCGCGGGACGCGGGGCGCGCGGGGCGCGCGGGACGCGCGGGACGCGCGGGGGGCGCGGGGGGCGCGGCGAGGAGCGAGACCTATCCCTCCGGGGCCTCCAGCTCGCCCGGATCCGTAAAGGCGGTCGCCGTGCGGGATGAACCAGCAGCCGCCATCGCCTCCCGGTAGACCCCGACCGCGTTGTCCACGCAGCAGACCACGAGGTCGCCAGGGTTGGCCCGCCGAAGTGCCGTCCGGACGGCCGTCATCTCATCGAGGACCTTGTCCGCCCGGGATGCCCGCGCCGAGCCCGCCGAGCGAGCCGACTTGACTCCCTCGGCCACGTTCGCGGCCGACTCACCCGGCGGCCGGCCGCGCAGGTTCTTGTCCTCGCGGACGATGATCTCGTCGAACGCGGATGCGGCGACGGCCCCGTACTGGCGCTGATCGTCGTCGCGTCGGTCGCCCGGGATGCCGATGACCCCGATCGCCCGCCCCTTGCGGGCCGTGGAGCCGCTCCCGGTCCCCAGGCGTCCCGCCTTCGTCTGCGGCTCCACCATCATCCGCTGCACGAAGTCGGCCAGCTGGCGCATCCCGTCGACGTTGTGGCAGTAATCGATGACTACCCGGATGCCGCCCACGTCCAGCAGGTTGAGCCGACCCGGCGCCTGGAAGAACGATGTCGAGAACGTCCGCAGCCCCTGTCGGATGTCGTGCAGGTGCGCCCCCGACGCCCAGGCCGCGGCCGCCGCCGCCAGGGCATTGGCCACGTTCATCCGGGCCCGCCCGCCGAACGTGGCCGGAATCAGGTGCGTGTACAGGACGGGCATCGTCCGCGAGCCGAGTTTGAGGACGATCAGCTCGCCCTCCGGCCGGGACTCCAGGAGGAAGGCCGGGTTGCCGCGGCTGGTATGGCCGTCCACGCGGTCGTATCCGTCCTCACCCTTTTCGGTGGCCATGCTGAACAGCACGACTCGTCCGGCACAGTGGCGGCCCATCCGGTACACGTGCCCATCGTCCGCGTTGAGGACCGCCGTACCGGAACGTGGCACCGCCTCCACGATCACGCCCTTGACGTTGGCCATTTGCCCAAGCGACTCGATGCCGCCCAGGCCCAGGTGGTCACCGGTGACGTTGGTCACGACGGCGACGTCGTTGCGGTCGTAGCCCAGGCCCTCGCGCAGGATTCCGCCCCGTGCGACCTCGAAGACGGCCGTGTCGACGGTCGGGTTCTGGAGGACCATCTGGGCCGACTTGGGCCCGGACATGTCGCCCTTCTTGATGAGCCGACCGTCGATGACGATGCCGTCCGTGGACGTCATCCCCACCCGTCGACCCATCAGCTTGAGGATGTGCGCGATCATCCGGACGGTCGTGGTCTTCCCGTTCGTGCCGGTCACGGAGATGATCGGGATGCGCGCGGAAGAACCCACCGGGAACAGCGAATCGATCACCGGCCGGGCCACGTACTGCGGCTCGCCTTCCGTCGGGTGGGTGTGCATCCGGAAGCCGGGTGCGGCGTTGACCTCCACGATGGCGCCGCCCGTTTCGCGGACCGGGCTCGCGATGTCCGGGCAGATGAAGTCGATGCCGGCGACGTCCAGGCCCACGATGCGCGCCGCGGTCTCCGCGATCTCCACGTTGTCTGGATGAGCCTCGATCGTCCGGTCGATCGACGTGCCGCCCGTGGACATGTTGCCGGTCAGGGCGAGCTTGGTCCACGTCCCCGCCGGCGGGATGTCGTCCATCTCGAACCCCTGGGCGCGGACCAGGTCCTCCGCCGCAGCGTCCACCTTGATCCGGGTCAGCACCTTCTCGTGGCCGATCCCGCGCCGCGGGTCGCTGTTCGCCCGATCGACGAGCTCGCGGACGGTGTGCTCGCCGTCGCCGGTCACGCTGGCCGGCACCCGCTCCGCGATGGCCGCGACCTTGCCCCCGATGACCAGGCAGCGGTAGTCGTTGCCGGCGACGTAGGTCTCCACCACCAGATCGCCCGATCGACTCTGGGAGAGCGCGCCATGGAACGCGGCCCGGACCGCCTCGTCGGAGCGCAGATCCAGGTGGACGCCACGGCCATGATTGCCGTCCAGCGGCTTGACCACGACCGGGAAGCCGAGTCGCCGGGCGACCGCCACCGCGCCATCCTCCGAGTCGACCACGTCGGCCCGCGGAACTGGCAGTCCGGCGCTGTCCAGCAGTCGATTGGTCAGGTTCTTGTCCGACGCGACATCGACCCCGATCGCCGAGGTCCTGGAGGTCATCGTCGCCCGGATGCGCTGCTGGTGGACGCCATGGCCGAACTGGACGAGCGAATGACGGTCCAGGCGGATGAACGGGATGTCGCGGCTGACCGCCTCGTCGATGAGCGCCTGCGTCGACGGCCCGAAGGCTTGCTTCTCCGCCAAGCGGATGAGCCGTTCGAGCTCCGGGGCGAAGTCGAAGAAGACGTCGGGGTCGTCCGGCGCGACGAGGTGGTTGACGAGGGCGACGGCCATCTTCCCGGCCTCGATGCCGACGGCCTCCTCGCGGTACTCGAAGATGCAGTCGTACTGGCCGGGCGGGCCGGCGGCGCGGGTCTTGCCATGGCGGACATCCGTCCCGGCCAGGTTCTGGAACTCGAGCGCGATGTGCTCAGCGATGTGCCCCGCCCACGTCCCCTCGCGCAGGCGCGTGATGAAGCCGCCCCGACGGCCCAACGAGCAGGCATGGTCCTCCAGCGTGGGCAGCAGGGCAACCAGCGCGTCGGTGAAACCGGGGAGTTTGTTGGAGGGGTACTGCTCCAGCACACCGAGATCCACGAGTAGGCGGATGACCGGCTCGCGCGCCCAGTAGTTCGGGCCGCGCAGGATGCGGGTCTCCAGGATGCGCAGGGTCGGGGCCGGGGCAGCCGCCGGGGACGCCGCGGCCGGGGACGCCGCGGCCGGGGATGCCGCAGCCCTGGCGCGCCGCGCGGTCGTCCTGGTCGGTTCGGCCGTCTCGGTCACGCTGCCCTCCTGCGTTTCTCGTGATCGCGGTCAGTGTACGGTGGCCGACACCGGTCAGCGGCGGTCGGTGACACCCAGGACACCGAGGACCAGAGGTAACCTTAGCTCGACGCGATCTCGCCCGCGCCCGGGAGCGCGTGCAGGGTCGGCGCGATGATGCGCTCGCGGCGGCGCAGGTCGAAGCGGTAGCCGGCCGGCAGCGAGTGCAGGACGACCCCACTGATCATCAGCGGGCGGTGGCCATGGACCTCCCAGGCGTCCGTCTCCGAGCGGGCGCCGTCCACGACCGTGATGGACCCGCGGCCGATGACCTCCATGACGTGGTCCGTGCCGACGACCCCCGCGGTGTCCTCGTCCACGCCAAGGCCCAGCAGGCTCGGGTTCTGGGCGATCAAGCTCAACAGGCGGCCCAGGCGGTTGCGCTGCTGGAAGTGCTGGTCGACGATGACCCCCGGCAGGACACCCAGGCCGGCCGCGATTTGGGCCATCCGGTGTTTGGGCGTCGCCCCGGACGCCCCGAAGGCGATCATGTGGCTGGACATCGCACTGGCGCCGGCGCTCGTGCCCGCGACCACGGCACCCTTGCGGAACTGGTCCAGGACGGCGTCGGCGAGCCGCGTCCCACCGATCGTGGAGGACAGGCGCAGCTGGTTGCCGCCGGTCATGAAGATGCCCGTCGCGTCCCGGATCGAGAGCGCCGTCGCTTCGTCGTTGGCCTGGGCGCGCGTGATCGCATGGACCGTTCGCACGCGGCTGATCCCGAGTTCGCCCAGGACCTGTTTGTAGCGCTCGCCGGCCTCCAGGCCCATGGATGAGGCCGTCGAGATGACCGCGACGGTCGCATCCCGGCCGCCCGCCAGCGCGGCGAAGCGGCTCAGGATGACGCGGTCGCGGACCTTGTCCTCCGCGCCCCCGATGATGATGACGGAACCTTCGCTCAACGGTGTACTGGGCTCCCGGTGCGTGTCGCCGGACAGGATACCCGGGTGGCGACGCTGCCGGGTGGCGACACGCCGGCGTGGCGAGCCCTGTCGGCGTGCCAGAATGCGCCGGCCATGCCGGACCCCGAACGGCCACGCAAAGCGATGCCTGCCGCGGCACGCGGCGCCGGCGGACAGGAGCGGAGCATTCCGGACGATCCCATTACCTCGAGTTCCGCAAGCACCCCGACCCGTCGGCGCGCCGGCGTCTTCCGCCGCGCGCTTCGCCGCCAGGCGTCCCATCTACGCGACCATCGCCGGCTCGTCGCCCTGGTCCTGATCAGCGTCATCTTCTCCCTGCTCGCGGCGGGCATGATCGCCCGCGGCGACGCGGCGGGCGCGGATGCCAGGGCCTACTGGGCCGGCGTCCGGATCTGGCTCAACAGCGGCGACCCGTACCACCCCACCGGACCCTTCCTGCCCTATGTGTATGCGCCATGGATGCTCCCGCTCTTCGCACCATGGGCCCTGTTGCCATGGGACGTCGCGTGGTTCGTATGGCGGGTCGCGACCGTGCTGCTTCTGCTCTGGACGATCCACTGGGCGTATCAACGTCGACCGTTGGCGACCGCCCTGATCGTCGCGGCCCTGGCCTTTCCGTTCGGGGCCAATCTCGACACCGGGAACATCAATCTGCAGCTGACCCTGATGCTGTGGGCCGCCCAGTTCGCCGGCCCAAGGCTGAGTGGCGCGTTGTGGGCGCTCGCAACCTGGATGAAGTGGATCCCGGTCCTCCTCTGGCCCATCCTGTCATCCGGCGGGCGGCGCTGGGGTCTCCTCTGGCTGGCCATCGCACTGGCACTCAGCCTGATCCTGCTGCCCCTGACGATCGTCCAGCTCCAGGTCCTGTTCGGGTTCGGGGGTCGGCCGATCCGGCTCGACTACCTCGTCTTCCTGTGGGCGGTCATCCCGTGGCTCTATCGCTGGCTCGACCGACGGTCCGCGGCGGTTCTACGACCGGTCTCAACGTGAGCGCGGCGACCACGTAATACGCGGCTCCAAGCAGGTACGCGGCGCGCGGCCCAGAGCCTAGTCCCATCGAGATGTTGATCGCATCAAGGACGAGCCCCCCGGTGGCCACGGCGAGGAGTGTCGAGGACGTCGTCGCGACATTCGAGAGGCCCATGTATCGACCCGATGAGGCCTTCGGGATGATGTCCGTCATGAGTGCCCAGTCCACGGCCAGGAACGTCCCGGCCGATGCTCCGAACAGCGCGCCGCCGACGATCGCGATGGGGATGCTCGGCGCCAATGCCGCAAGGGTCACGCCGACGAAGCCGACGACACAGCTCGCGTAGATCACCGGCTTGCGCCCGATCCGGTCCGACAACCTGGCTGACGGCACGATGGCGATGACGTTGGCGATGACGATCGTCACGAGCATGACGAGGTTTGTCATGTTCGCGGCCTCCTCGTCCAGCCCATGCGTCTGCTTGAGGTAGGTGAGGATGTAGTTGATGAGCATCGCCCCGCCCATCAAGAAGAACAGGCGCGAGGTGAGCAGCCAGACGTACGACCGTTCCTTGAGCACATCCGTGCCCCAGGTCTCGCCGGCGATCGTGGTCCACGACTTGCCGTTTCGCGGGCGAGGCGGTTGGCCTTCGCCGACCCGCGCCACGACCGCCAGCATCGTCAGCAGCTCGACGATCGCGACGGCCACGATAGCCAGCTCGATGTGTCCGTAGATCACCGCGACCGTGACGGCCAGGAAGCCCGTGACGTTGCCAAGGATCTGCATCAGTCCGACCATCGCGCTCGCCAGCCCGACCTGCTTTTCCGGGATGAGGTCCGGGACGTAACCCTGGAACGGGCCGCGCGCGATGTTCGTGCTGAACGCGAGCAGGCCGGCGAACGCCCCCAGGATGAGGACATTGCTGGCCATGGCGATCCCGGCCAGGAACACGAGGTCCAACAGCGACCCGATGACGATGTACGGCTTGCGCCGCCCCCAGCGGCTCACGGTGTAGTCGCTGATCGAGCCGACCGTCGGCTGGATGAGGATCGAGATGACCGCGACCGGGATCGACAGCAGGAACGACATCCGTCCGACCTCGAGCGGGTCCGCAAAGCCGCCGAAGTTCAGGCGGTTCTGGATGAACAGTCCGACAGCGCCATCGATGGCGGTCAGCCCAAGCCAGTACAGCGATATTCGGATCAGGTGTCCCACGGGCAGCGTCGTCGTGGGTCGGAAGCCCGACGCGTCGGTCCTCGCCTGCTCAGCGTGCATCGACCACCTCCCAGGCTGATGGCGACGGTCGCCATCGTTTCTTCCTATGACGCCGATCTCGCGCTTCCGTTACCGTCCGGGCTGGCCGTGGTCCGGAGGCGGATGAGTCGGCGGTCCGTGGCACGTGGAGCGACGAAGCGGAAGAGCGACCGATCCAGTGAGTAGATGCCGGTCGAGACGATGCCGATGCGGCCCAGCCGGAAGCTGAAGACCGGGTTCTCGGCGTTGCCTGCGTAATGGTGGGCGGAGCCGTCCGCCGCGAGCACCGCCAGGTTCGCCTGGCCGCCGAATCGGTCGTGCAGGGCACCCAGCAGGTGGGCCACCGGCTCGCCGTCCCGCCACTCGTCCTCCAGCCAGCGAGCACCCACCTCCGTATCGGCTCGACCGCGGATCCGACCCTGCGCCTGATACGCACGGCGCAGGTCGCGGTACTCGGCCAGGTCGCCGTTGTGGCTTAAGCTGTAGCGCCCAGCCGGGTCGTCGAACGGCTGCGTGTCGGGCAGGTCAAGGGTGCTCAGCCTGGACGGACGTCGCAGGTGGACCAGGGTCGTCGTCGTTTCCTGCGCGCCGACCTCGGCCCGGCCGTCAGGATCATCGCGAAATGCGCGAACGTCGCGATGGCTGTGCAGTCGACCGTCACCGCCCAGCCAGGCGGCGCCCCATCCGAAGCCGGCGATCCCGAAGCGCTCAAGCCGCTCGGTGAATCCCCACAGCTCGTCCAGGCGGAATGGGTCGACGGACCGAGCGATGAATTGTTCACACATGGCCCACGATGATACGCGGCCCGACCGGGCACTTACGCCTGGCAGGTGGGGCACCAGTACGTGGAACGGGGCAGGTCCGTGCCCTGGCGGGTGACCTGGATGCGGCCACCGCAGCGCCGGCACGGCCGACCCTGTCGACCGTGGACGTAGAGCGCACCCGGGGCACGTCGATCCCCGGCGGTCGTCACCCGCTCCGGTCCGCGTCGAGGGTCCACGTTCGCGTTGAGGTGTCGATGGGCCGTCGCGATCAGCCGTTCCAGGGTGGCGTCATCGACATCCCGGACCCTCGTGAACGGGGACACCCGTTCGATCCACAGGATCTCGTTCTTGTAGACGTTGCCCACGCCGGCCATCGCCCGCTGGTCAAGGAGCGCCACCGCGATGTCCGACATCTGGCGTTCCGGGAGGCGCAGGCGTCGGTGAACGTCCGGTGCATCGAACGGCAGCTTGAGGAGGTCCGGACCAAGGCGCGAAAGGGACGGGTGGAGGTGCTCCGTGCGCTGCTCGAAGAGTTCGACCACCGGTGCATCGAAGCAGACCGCGACCGATCCTGGCACCTCCAGGACGAGCCGCGCGCGTCCGGCCGGTCGACGCCAGGCTTCGCCGGGCCGATAGCGATGCCACGACCCGTGCATCCACAGATGGGTCCTGATCTCCAGGCCGCCAGCGAAGCGGATGAGCAGATTCTTGCCGTGGGCCTCCACCGCCTCGATCCGCCGCCCGACGATGCGCTGGACCTGTGGCACGCGCCCTGGCCCCTGGGCGCGTGCCGCGGTCACGTCGCGCCCCACGAGATGTCCTTCCTGCTCGCCGGCTCGGCCTCGACCAACCCGGTCCTGTTCAGCCTGGCGATCGGCCTGATCCTGGCCTGGAAGGTCGCCGGCTACTACGGCGTCGACCGTTACCTCCTCCCGATGCTCGGCACGCCCTGGCGCCCCGGCATCCTTGGTGGCGAGCAGACCGCACCGGCCACTCCTTCCGCCTAGCCCCCTCCGAACACCCCGAACACTCCAGACCGCTCCGCCCCCGGGTCCCCCGTCCCGGGGGCGGACGATTCACCGGCGCGCATAGCGTCTCGGCGCTTCCTCGTCGCCGGCCCTCAGCCCAGCAGCGCCCGGACCTCGCTGAGTGTCCGCGCGAGGAGCGCACGCTGGGCGAGTTCCTTGCACGCGTCCAGATCCAGCCGCGCGACCGATGCTCGGACCGCCGCCACCGACGCCGGGCTCACGCTCAGTTCCTCCACCCCCAGCCCCACCAGGAACGGTACGACCGATGGGTCCGCCGCCGCCTCGCCGCACACGGCCACGTGGCGGCCGCCAACCCTGGCCGCCCGGACGACGCTATCGATCAAGCGCAGGACGGCCGGCTGGAGCGCCGACGCCATGTCGGCCAGGGCGGGGTTGATCCGGTCGGCCGCCATCGTGTACTGGACCAGGTCGTTCGTGCCGATGGAGAAGAAGTCCGCCGCCTCCGCCAGGACGTCGGCCATGATCGCGGCGGACGGCACCTCGATCATCACCCCCAGCCTGACCTCCACCGGGCGTATCCCGGTCGTGGTCGCGATCTCGTCGACGATCGTCCCCAACCGCGCCCGGACGTCGTCGAGTTCCTCGCGTGTCGACACCATCGGCAGCATGACCCGCAATTCGGCGGCACCGGCCGCCTCCACCAGCGCACGCAACTGATCGTCCAGGGTCTCCGGCTGCTGCTGCCCCAGCCGCACCCCGCGGACCCCCAGGGCCGGGTTGGCCTCCGGGGCGCCGTGCTGCCACGACGCCGGCTTGTCCCCACCGACGTCCAGCGTTCGAAACACGATCGGCTGATCGGGCATCGCGGCGCGGATCCGGGCGTAGGTGGCGCGCTGCTCGGACACGCTCGGCGACGCATGCCGGCCCAGGAACAACAATTCCGTCCTGACCAGCCCGATCCCATCGGCACCGGCCGCAGCCGCGGCAGCGGCCTCCATCGGCGAGGCTACGTTGGCGACGATCGCGATCCCGTGGGTGGAGGCCTGCGGGACCGCACCAGGACGAGCCTCGGCCCTGGCCCCGGCGGCGGCCAAGGACCTTGCCGTGGCGTCCGCGGCCAGCAGCGCTGCGACCACCGTGGCATCCGGTGCAACGAGGACCTGGCCCGTCGAACCATCGACCGCGAGCTCGGCATCGACGGGCAACGAATCGATGGCCGCCCCGAGGCCCAACACGAGCGGGATACCCAGGGCGCGCGCGACGATCGCGGCATGGCCCGTCGGCGCGCCGCCACCCAACGCGATCGCGGCCACCAGGTCGTGCCGTAACGCGGCGACCGAGGATGGGTCCAGGTCCGCCGCGACAAGGATCGCCGGGTGACCATCCGCATGCCACAGGTCGGGCCGCGACTCCCCGAGCACGAGCGCCGCGACGCGCCGTCCCACGTCGCGAACGTCTGCCGCTCGTTCGCGGAAGTACTCGTCATCCACCGATGCAAGCATGTCCGCCTGGCGTTCCGTGACGATCAGGATGGCATCCGCTGCCGACGCCCCGGCTGTCACCTCCGCCAGCGCCGGCTCGACGATCCCGGGATCGCGGGCGAACAACGCCTGCGCCTCGAAGATGGCGCCGACCTCGTCGCCGGCCCGGGCCGCGGTCTGCGTGGCGAGGGCGGTCAACTCCGTGGCGGCCGCGTCCAGCGCCGATCGAAGCACGACCGCCTGTGCCGCGCGGTCGGCCGGATCCGTGCCCCGGCCGTCGCTCGCGGACGGCACTCCAACTGGCGATCCGCTTGCCCGGCTGTCCACCATGAGCACCCGGCCGACACCGATGCCCGGCGATCCAGGGCGGCCGACCAACACGTGCGGGGTCATGGTCGCCATCAGGGTCGAGATCCGGGTCGAGTCGATCCCGCGCCGATCAGGCACCAGCGCCGGCGACCACGTCGGCCAGGGTCCGAAGCAGCAGCGCAGAGGACGTGGCACCCGGGTCCTGGTGACCGATCGAGCGCTCGCCGAGGTACGAGGCACGGCCCTTGGTCGCCAACATCGGGATGGTGGCGGCGGCACCCGCCTCAGCGGCGTCGGCGATCGCCTTCGTGACGGCAGCCGCGTCGCCGCCCGCGGCCAGCGCCTGACGGCCGGCCTCCAGGGCGGGCATCAGTGCATCGAGCATCGTCTTCTCGCCGGCCGAACTCTTGCCCAGCGACGAGATCCCGCCGATCGCGGCATCCAGCGCGGCCACGAGCGCATCCGTGCTGGAGGTTCCGGGCGAGGCACCAGTCACAGCGCCCCCGGCGCGCATGAGTGCCGTGCCGTAGAGCGGGCCGGCAGCTCCCCCGACCGTGCTGATCAGCGTCCGGCCGGCCGTGCGCAACCGCGCACCGGCGACCGCCAGGTCGCCATCGCCCTCCGGCGGGCCGGCCTCCAGCGACGCGACGATCGCCTTGAGCCCGCGGTCCATGTTGGTCCCGTGATCGCCATCGCCGATCGCCTGGTCGAGCGCGGTCAGCGCTGGGGACTGGTCGTGCACCCGGGTCGCGCTGAGCCGCAACCAGGCGTCGATGATGTCGATCATGGGCAGATACCTCGGCTCGGGGCTTGGTGACTCCGAGTCTAGAAGGGTCAGGTGGCGGCCGCCGGCCGGAGGGAGCCGGTCCGGCGGCCGCCACGAGGGTCTGGCGGGTTTGGCGGTGGTCAGACGCCCCAGCGCAGGCCGGCGGTGTTGACCGGGGCGTCCCACCAGCGGACAAGGTCGTCATCGAGGCGCAGGAGGGTGATGGAGAAGCCCGCCATCTCCAGGCTCGTGATGTAGTTCCCGACCAGCGAGCGCCCGATGGTGATGCCCTGGCCGCCAAGGATCTTGCTCACACTGTTGAAGGCGATGTACAGCTCGATGAGCGGAGTGCCACCCATCCCGTTGACGAAGGCCAGGACGTTGTCGCCGCGGGACAGGCCAAGGTCGCCGATGATCGGGGTCAGGAGCCACTCGGCCATGTCGTCGACCGGGGCGAGCTTCTCGCGGCGTCGACCCGGCTCGCCGTGGATGCCGATGCCGACCTCCACCTCGTCGTCCGGCAGATCGAACGACGGCGTGCCGGCGGCAGGAACGACGCATGACGTCAGCGCGAGCCCCATCGACTTGCCCTGGGCGTTGACCCTGGTCGCGGTCGCGGTCACGTCGGCCAGGGAGCCGCCCGCTTCTGCGTGGGCGCCGGCGATCTTCTCGACGAGGACGGTCACGCCGACCCCGCGGCGACCGGCCGTGTACAGCGAGTCCTCCACGGCGACGTCGTCATTGGTCACGACGGTCGCGACCTCGATCTCGCCGGCGACGAGTTCGGCGGCCATCTGGAAGTTGAGGATGTCGCCCGTGTAGTTCTTGACGATGTGGAGCACGCCGGCCCCGCCGTTGACCGCCCGGGTCGCGGCCTCCATCTGGTCGGGCACGGGCGACGTGAAGATGTGGCCGGCGGCCGCAGCATCGAGCATGCCCAGGCCCACGAACCCACCGTGGAGCGGTTCGTGGCCGGAGCCGCCGCCGGAGATCAGCGCGACCTTGCCGGCCTTGGGGCCGCCGGCGCGCAGGACGAGGTTCTGCGCCGTGTCGATCTTGACGATGTCCGGGTGGGCCGCGCCGAGACCGGCCAGGCTCTCCGGGACGATGTCGTCAGCGGCGTTGATGAGCTTCTTCACGCGGCTGGGTGCGTTGGTGGCCATGGGTTCCTCCTGGTGTCAGCCGACGTGGCCGACATACGGGGCGAGTTCCGCCTCAAGGGCGGTGATCGCGGCGTCGGCATCCGGGCCCTCAGCCGCGAGCGTGATCTGGGATGACGGACGGACCGTCAGCCCGAGGATGGCGATGAGGCTCTTGGCATCCGCTTCGCGACCGTCCTGACGGATGACGATGCGACTGGTGAAGCGGCTTGCGGCCTGCACGAAGCGGGCGGCCGGGCGAGCGTGGAGCCCGGATGGATCGGTCACGACCAGATGTACCTCCGACATCGGTCAGGCCCGGGGGATCTTGGCCATCGACGCTGCGCCCTGCGCTGCCGCGATGACGTCATCGATGGAGGCACCGATGCTGGCCTGGACCGCGGCAAGGATCGCGCCCTCCACGAGGGGTGCCTCGCTGACGTGGACCCGAGCACGCTGGGCCTCATCGAAGTCCTCCAGCGCCACCTCAAGGCTGAGGGCCGCGCTGCCCAGGTCAAGGAGGACGAGTGCATCGTCGGCGCCCGCGTCCAGGGCGGATCGGATGGCGGCCGAGATTCGTGGCGCACTGGTACCCAGGCGTCCATCCTCGGTCCCGCCGGCGGTCGCCACGGGTACGTCGTCACCGGCGACCTGCACGACCATGTCGCGCAGACCGTCCACGAGCGGTCCGCTATGGGAGATCAGGATCAAGCCCACCAATCGCGCCTCCTTCGTCACCCTCGGACATTGCGGTACGGCAGCGATGCTCGCCCCGATGTCATCAAGAACGAAGCAAGGCGGCGTCAAGAGACGCGATGAACGCTCGCGAGCCGACCTATAGTCGGTCGGTGCTGCGCCGTGTCGTCCCGATCGTCTCGTCCGTCTCGTCCGTCTCGTCCGGCGTTCCGGTCGATGCGCTCGCGCTGCGTGCCGGGCTCCGGCGCTGCAGGATCGTCGTGGCCCGGCACGCTGCCTACCTCACGCGCCTGGATGCCGTGCTCGGCGACGGCGACCACGGCGACAACCTGGTCATCGGATTCCGGGCGGTGGACGCGTTGCTGGCCGACCTTCCGATCGACACACCGCCCGGAGTCCTGCTGCAGGCCGTCGGGCATCGCCTGGTCGCGGCCGTTGGCGGGGCCTCCGGCCCGCTCTACGGGACGGCATTCCTGGAGGCCGGGGCCGTGGCCGGAGACCGCCTCGCCCTCGACGCGATGACCCTCGCGGCGATGCTGAGGGCCGCTTCGGATGGCCTGGCACGGCGCGGGCGCTGCGCCGTCGGTGACAAGACGATCCTCGACGCGCTCCGGCCTGCGGCCGATGCGTTCTCGGTGGCTGTGGCGGTCTCCCTCGAGCCAGGTCCGATCGCGGTCGAGACCTCGGTCGAGATCGCGGTGCAGGCCGCGGTGCAGGCCGCGGTGCAGGCCGCGGTGCAGGCCGCGGTGCAGGCCGCG